>Ga0129313_1000330_pt1 | contig 43870 bp, 40 predicted proteins | sample O1105metagenome_FD_94436 | JGI IMG/M metagenome (GOLD analysis project Ga0129313, IMG submission 94436) | Orangutan group fecal microbial communities from fecal samples from Wisconsin, USA - O1105 metagenome | ecosystem: Host-associated > Mammals > Digestive system > Large intestine > Fecal...
GTCGGTATCGGCAAGACGTATGCCTATCTGGTGGCCTGTGTTCTGATGAGAAAATATTCTCTCCTTGCAGAAGGATGTTCCCCTTATGAGCAGCGTCCGGTCGTGATATCCACTTCCAGCATTACACTCCAGGAAGCAATTCTTATGGAATATATTCCCTTTCTCTCCCGGATTCTTCAGGAGAACGGGACGATTCAGACTCCTATCAAAGCTGTGATACGGAAAGGGAAAGAGCATTTTGTCTGTGATGAGAGATTAATGCAACGAATCGTTGCAATCGAAGAAAAAAACAAAAATGCGTTGCAGAAAGAAGCCTTCTGAATTAAAAAAGCAAGTATCTGAATGTGGTTGGATGGGAAGTTTAGGAGTACAATATATTATACAGAATTCTTCCAAGAGGCTACCGTGTATGGGCATCTTCGGCAGAACTTTATGATGCGATGATTTATGTTTCGGATGCTCATCCGATAGAAGTGATAGAAGATTAGAAAAAGGTTGACAAGTTACCAATTGGTTACTACAATATAAGTAATCGATTGGTAACTGCTAATGGGCATGGACAATTTTTGCATTCATATTACTTTTTAATATATGGATTTTATTTTAAAAGATAAATCCAACATATGCTGCAGCATTTAAGGAAAAATGAAAATATAAGGAGAAGATATGGAATCAGATATAATTAAAATCAGCCATCTGAATAAAAGCTTTGGCGAAGTAAAAGCTGTAAATGATTTGAGCTTTCGTGTGAAAAAAGGAGAATTGTTTGCATTTCTTGGAGTAAACGGTGCGGGGAAAAGCACAACCATTTCTATTCTCTGCGGACTGCTGAAAAAAGACAGTGGAACGGTTCGGGTAAACGGAATAGAAACTGACAAAGCTGGCGCACAGACAAAAAGGATGCTTGGTGTTGTATTTCAGGATAGCGTACTTGATAAACCGCTAACGGTGAAAGAAAACCTAAAGAGCAGAGCTGCTTTGTACGGCATTACAGGAAATGCCTTTGATAAGAGATTACAGGAGCTGGTCGAGATTCTGGATTTTGACGAGTTTTTAAACAGACCTGTAGGTAAGCTGTCGGGCGGTCAGAGAAGAAGGATTGATATTGCCCGCGCATTATTGCACAGACCGGAAATTTTGATTCTTGACGAGCCTACTACAGGGCTTGATCCACAGACAAGGCAGTTAATCTGGAATGTTATCGAGAAGCTTCAGAAAACAGAAAATATGACAGTATTTCTGACCACACATTATATGGAAGAGGCTGCTAATGCCGGGTATGTTGTGATTCTTGACAAAGGAAGTATTGCAGCGGAAGGTACACCGTTTGAACTTAAAAATGATTATGTGCAGGATATCGTGTCTGTCTATGGTGTTTCTGAAGATGAAATAAAGTCATTGAACAGAGAATATAAAAAAATACGTGATGGATATCAGATAAAAGTAAGAAATACGAAGGAAGCTACGGAGCTTATTGTAGAACATCAGGAGCTGTTTAGGAATTATGAGGTAGTAAAGGGCGGTATGGATGATGTATTTCTTGCAGTCACAGGAAAAAGGCTTGGAGGTGAGCATTGATGAGAACAGTATTGGCATTAATGAACAGGAACAGGAAACTGTTTTTTAAAGATAAAGGGATGTTGTTTACATCAATGATCACACCCGTCATTTTGATTGTTCTGTACGCTACATTTCTTGCAAAGGTTTTCAGAGATTCTTTTACGGCTGCAATTCCGGATATGATCACGATTTCGGATAAGCTCATTAATGGAACCGTGGCAGCACAGCTGACAGCATCACTTATGGCAGTAAGCTGCATTACTGTAACATTCTGTGTGAATCTGACTATGGTGCAGGACAAGGCAAATGGAACAAGGAAGGATTTTAATGTTTCGCCTGTCAGCAAGGGGAAAATTTATTTAGGATATTTTCTGTCAACAGTTGCTAATTCTTTGATGGTCAATGGACTTGCGTTTGTATTATGCCTGGGATATTTACTTAAAATGGGATGGTATATGAATGCAGCAGATGTATTATGGGTTTTATTTGATATGATATTGCTCGTCCTGTTTGGAAGTACGCTTTCAAGTATCATTAGCTTTCCATTGACAACACAGGGACAGCTTTCGGCTGTAGGTACAATTGTCAGCGCAGGATATGGTTTTATATGTGGTGCTTATATGCCGATTTCAAATTTTGGTTCAGGTCTTCAGAAGGCGCTGTCTTATCTTCCGAGTACCTATGCCACTTCATTGATTAAGAATCATATGCTTCACGGAGTTTTCAGAGAGATGGAGAGAAAAAATTATCCGGATGAAATGGTTGAAGTGATAAGAGACACTCTTGATTGCAATCCGGTATTTCGTGGAAATGTGGTAAGTGTAAATCAGATGATTGGCATTATGATGGGAAGCATAGCTGTATTTGGAATAATTTATTATTTGGTTACATTGCTGCCAGAGGGTGAAGGCGGACGATAGAAAATATTATTTTCGGCGGGTGAAAGTCGCGTGTTTTAGCTGATGATACGATAGGTGTCGCTCATGTGACAGCACGATTCTTACTATTTTTCGTAGTATATGTTACCTTCCAATCAGCCAACAGGCAAAAATTAAAGGAAGGTAAAATAAAATGAAGAAAAACGGAAAGAAGCTATTAATTTTAGGAACTGCGTTACTTGTAATGTTTGTAATCTGGACATGTTTAATACAATGTGTGGATGTGCAGTCGGCAGGGCAGAAGGGCACGGAGATTGGATTCGCAACCTTTAACTGCTGGTTTCACAGAGTTACCGGAGTACACATGGCAATCTATACGATTACCGACTGGTTAGGTCTTGTGCCGATATTTGTATGTATGACATTTGGTGGATTTGGTTTTGTGCAACTGATAAAAAGGAAAAGTCTTTTTAAGATTGACAGAGATCTGATTTTTCTTGGAATTTATTATGTGGTTGTTATTTTTGAATATCTGATTTTTGAGATGATTCCGATTAATTACAGACCAATTCTGATTGATGGGATGCTTGAGGCATCTTATCCGTCATCTACAACGCTGCTTGTACTAAGCGTTATGCCTACTTTGGTATATCAGGTGAATCGCAGAAGCACAAATCTGCTATTCAGAAGATGTGTGAGTGTAATGTCAATTATTTTTTCTACATTTATGGTGCTTGGAAGACTGGTTGCAGGAGTGCATTGGTTTACGGATATCGTTGGTGCTATGATTTTGAGTGCGGGGCTATATTGCTTGTACAAAGCAATGGTTCTGTTATTTTGTGATGATAAGTAATTACGAGTGAGAATGAATGGAGGTTCTGCCATGGAATTTAATGAAAAACTGAAAGAGTTAAGAAGCAGCAGAGGCTTAACACAGGAAGAATTGGCAGAAGCTCTGTTTGTTTCAAGGACAGCTATTTCGAAGTGGGAATCGGGCAGAGGGTATCCGAGTATTGATTCGCTAAAAGAAATTTCATCTTTTTTCTCTGTGACAATTGATGAACTGTTATCTGGGGAAAAATTACTTTCAATTGCGGAGAAAGAGAATAAATCCAACATGCAGAATCTATGCAGCATTCTGATTGGGGCTATTGACTTGTTTCATTTTCTGCTGATTGTGCTGCCTCTGTATCCAAAATCAATGAAAGAATATATTGCATCCGTGAACCTGTTCGGCTATACAGAGACATCAGCGTTTAACAGGATAGTCTATTGGGTATTGTTCTTTTTATTAATGTTAATTGGAACTGCAGAGATTATAGTTACGCAGTTAAAAATTGAGAAAGTATACAAGATGGTAATTGTATTTTCCATGCTGCTTGGTATCGCAGCAGTACTGTTTCTGGCTTTGACAGGGGAGACATATGCAACAGCACTGGCATTTCTGCTTTTGGTGTTGAAAGCAGGTTTATACATGAAAGGAAGATAGAGAGGTAAGATTCATGAGACAATTAGTTCTATATATTCATGGAAAAGGTGGAAATGCTATGGAAGCGGACCATTATAAAACATTATTTGCAGGATATGATGTGGTAGGACTGGATTACCATGCAGACAATCCGTGGGAGGCAATAAGTGAATTTAAAGAGTTCTTTCACGGATATAGGAAAGGGCATGATTCTATTATTCTAATAGCGAACAGCATTGGAGCATATTTTTCAATGTGTGCATTTAATCATGAGCAGATAGACAAAGCCTTTTTCATTTCACCAATCGTTGATATGGAAAAGCTGATTCTTGACATGATGGGATGGGCGGATATAACGGAAGAAAAGTTACGTGAAAAACAGTTGATAACTATAGGATTTGGAGAAACATTGTCCTGGGAATATTTGTGTTATGTGCGTAATCATCCGGTCAATTGGTCGGTTCCGACTTATATATTATATGGAAATAAAGATAATCTAACATCACAGGAGACTATCCATAAGTTTGCCAATGATGTCAATGCAGAACTAACAATAATGCAAAACGGAGAACATTGGTTTCATACAGCAGAGCAGATGGCATTTTTAGATGACTGGATCAGAGGATTGTTGAAATGAAAAAGGAACATATCGGTTATGTGTTAGTGGAAAGGACGCAAAAGGGCATGTTATTTTTTCAAGATGCAAAGAGGAAAATGACATAAAGAATGAATATGTCACTATTATTGGCTGTCACGGAAGAAAAATGGCTAAGAGATTTGTATGGAAAGCAATATGAGGATTATTGCAATAGAGTAAACAGGTGTATTCCATGGTTTAGAAACAAAGTATTGTAATATACTTGACAAGTTACCGATAGGTAACTATAATATAAAGTAACCAAAAGGTAACTAAATGTCAGACGCTAAGACGCAGAGCAGGAATTGATTTGCTTTGCGTCTTTTTTTTGTATAAAGATGGTCTGACAAAAAAGGAAGAGACTGATCGTGTTAGGTTAGTAAGGGAGACAATATGGAATGGTTTGGAATTGTAGCATTATTGCTGTTGCTTTATTATTCATCGTATTTAAGAAAAATAAAGCATTTGGAAATGAAAGTAAAACAATTGGAGAAAAAGCAGAGAGGAGCAACTTATATGTCTAAGTTGATTAATAGTCTTGTAGGTAAACAATGTATCATCAGGTCAGATTCATTCTTGGGTTTTGCAGGAAAAACAGAAGTATCCTGTAAGATTGTAGATGCAGATGATGAATGGTTAAGAATTTGCTATACAGAAAAAAAGGACAAAAAGGTAGTTAAACTGATGCGAATTGAAAATATTGATGCAATAGAAGAACAGTAAGCTTTATTGCACTTTAATCGAAAATATGGAGGTATCATTGAATGGAACTAAAAATTGAAAACCTGACAAAACAATATGGAAACAAAATGGCAATTCAGAATGTCTCATGTACTCTTAAACCGGGAGTGGTTGGTTAAGTGTGATGTATCTACGATATGTCTGGGCTTGGCAGCCAGTTTTGGAGCCTTTTTATTGGCTGGAGGAACAAAAGGAAAAAGAATTGCTCTGCCAAATGCAGAAATAATGATTCACCAACCTGCAATTCATGGAAATGGTGTCAACGGACAGGTAACGGATATTAAGATTGTGTCGGATCAACTTCAGAAGAGTAAACAGCGCTTAAACCGTATTCTGGCAGAAAATACCGGAAAAACAATCGAAGAAATATGCAGGGATACGGAAAGAGATAATTTTATGACAGCGACAGAAGCATTGCAGTATGGATTAATAGATCAAGTTATCGAGAAACGATGATTAAGTTAGCGATGTTCTTTTTTATTTTCCAAACATAACTATTGACAAGTGACCGATAGGTAACTATAATTAAAGTAACCAAAAGGTAACTTGATGACGGATTTAACTTAGGAGATAGACATGGAAAGCAAGGAAAAGAACACAAAGGAAAAAATATTGGAAGAAGCTTTGAAGTTATTTGCACAGAGTGGATATATGGGAACATCCATGAATGATATTGCTTCAAAACTTGGAGTAACCAAGGCAGCATTGTATAAGCATTATAAAAGCAAGCAGGAGATATTGGACAGTATTATTGAAAAAATGAATGAATTGGATATTGAGAGAGTAAAGCTGTATGAAATGCCGGAGGGTGATCTGGAAAAGGTTACAGCCGAGTATAAAGAAACGGCATTTGATAAGATTAAGCAGTTCACAAAGGTGCAGTTTCTTCATTGGACAGAGGAAGAGTTCTCATGCTGTTTCCGTAAGATGTTGACATTGGAACAGTACAGAGAGCCACAGATGGCACAGCTATATCAGAATTATCTTGCAAGCGGACCATTAACTTATATGGAAGCTTTGTTTTCTGGAATGCTGGGCGATGAAGGAAAAGCCAGACAGACAGCACTTGATTTTTATGGACCTATTTTTTTGCTTTACAGCATATATGATGGAGCAGAAGACAAAAGTCATGTGATAAAGTTACTGGAAGAGCATATGGATCACTTTTTACAGGAAATGCAGATACGTTGAAAGGGTGAAGTTTTCCTTTGTTTTGTCCAAAGTGTAAAGAAGAGAGCCTGATTGATGCAGAAAAATTTATAGTAAAGGAAGCCAGACGCTAAGACGCAGTGCAGATTGTAATATTACAGTTTTGCACTGCGTCATTTATATTATGGAGGTCAGATCAGAATGAAAGCAATCATATATACATCAAATACCGGAAGCACAGCGGAGTATGCACAATTACTGGGAAATGAATTGAATCTTCCGGTACATAGTTTACAGCAGGCAAAACATAAGGTGCCTGCCGGCAGTGAAATCATTTATCTCGGCTGGATTATGGCAGGAGGAATCAAAGGATATAAAGAGGCAGCAAAATTGTATAAAGTGCGTGCAGTCTGTGGTGTCGGCATGGGACAGACAGGCACACAGCTAAAAGAGGTCAGGGATAAAAACGCTATTCCGCAGAGGATTCCTTTCTTTACGTTACAGGGGAACTTTGATGTGAAGAAGCTTCATGGAGCATATCGTTTCATGATGAATGTCATGGTTAAAACTGCCGGAAAGGGATTGGCAAATAAAACCGACCGTACGCCCGAAGAGGATGATATGTTAGATATGATGGTAAATGGTGGAAAACGAGTATCTTTACAGAATTTGAAGGCAGTTACTGAGTGGTATAAAAGTGTGTATTAACAGGAGGTAAAACAGATGAAACTCTATTTTGGAAATATGGTAACAACAGTTACTACACTTATGATTGTATCGCTGGTCGGGTTTGTTGGATATTCAATCAGTAACAGAAGCAACATTAATTTTTGGGGCAGAAGGAGCCTGTTTGTTTTGTCATATGGTCTTGTTATATGCTGCTTTGCAGCGGCAAGAGACGGACTGGATAAAACAATTCAGTATACGATAGATGGAAGCTGTAATCCTGGAATATTTTCACTTGTGAGTGTTCCAAACATCGTTGGATGTATCGGAGCTGCAATTATAATGATTGCAACAATAGCAACACCAATTGCAAAGTCACAGCATATGCGTGAGATATGGTTTTATGTGATGTCCGGTGGAGTGATGCTAAAGATTGTAGTTATGGAGATTGCAAGAATTATACAGATGTTTTAGGAGTGTTTTCATGAGAATTGAGACTGAAAGAATGTATCTTTATCCTTTAAGTGATGAAGAAATGTGGTTGGTTATTGAAAAAGAATCTGATCCTGAGATGAAACAGGCTTACACGGAGATGCTTGAAGGGAGTCTTTCAAATTCTGATAAGAGAATATGGTATGCAATCTGGAATATGGAATTGAAAGATGATCCGGAAACTATAGTGGGTGATTTTTGCTTTAAGGGATTTGGAGATGATGGAGTGATTGAAATTGGATATGGTCTGAAAGAAGAATATAGGCATCACGGATATATGACAGAAGCAGTAAAAGCAATCACAGAATGGGCATTGTCACAGGACGGTGTAAAGCAGATGGAGGCAGAAAGCGATGCGGAAAATATAGCCTCACAGAAAGTTCTTTTTCGGTCAGGATTTGTCAGTAATGGAAAGATGGGAGAAGAGGGACCAAGATTTGTATACGGAGGTAAAAAAGGAATGAAATTATAACTGAAAAGTATGAATAAATTTTTTATGATTGAAGGTGGAATATGAAACCGAAAGCAATAAACCCAAAGGAAACAACAAGATCAGAAGCATTTGAATTATGGATGAGTGCACCTAACCCTATGGTGACATTCTTTAAACAGATTAATGTAACAAATCTTGTAAGAATAAGTAAAAAATATAAATTGAAATTTAATATGCTGTTATGCTGGTGCATTGGTAAAGCAGCAAGCGAAGTGAAAGAATTTTATATACTTCCGGTACAAGGAAAATTATATCAGTATGCTAAATTAGCGGTTAATACTATTGTCAGAAACAAAAATGGTGAAGTAAGTTCTTGCGATGTACCATTTAATAAAAAACTACTGGATTTTAACAAGGATTATATGAGATTGACAAAACAGGTTGCTGACAGTTGTATGAATTATGATTTGCCGGAATACATGGTTATTGGTACATCGGCTATTGTCAATACAGAAATTGATGGTGCTGTAGGCATGAATAGTGGGATTTTTAATAATCCATTCCTCATATGGGGAAGGTATCAGAGTCATTTTGGACGGAATATGTTAAAAATATCATTTCAGTTTCATCATACACAGATGGATGGAGCCCATGCGGGAGAGTTTTTGGAATTGTTGCAGAAAAATATTGACAATATAGGGAAAAAGCGAAGAAAGGTGGAACAATAAGTTGAATGTATACAATTAGCCAGATTGTTGACAGAAAGAATGGGAGTTGACATTACCGCAGAGTATAAAGATGGGCAGTTATACATACAGATAGCATTTTGATAATGTATAAGAAATGTCTTTGAAATTTATATTCTATGGAGATTGTATGGATTATTATAAGCAAATTTTTAAGCGAAAATCTTTTCACTTGTTTCGGGATACTGGTATGATTACAGATCAGGATATCCGGGAGCTTGAAGAATTTATTGGAACAGTAAAACCGCTTTATGTAGAAATTAAAACGGAAGTTCGTATTGTACCTGAAAATGAGACAACATGTAAACGGGGTGGACAGTTTTGCCTTTTATTTTACAGCGAAAGCAAAGAAGGATATCTGCAGAACATAGGATATCTTGGGGAGCAGATTGATTTGTACCTTGCATCAAAGAATATCGGTGCTTTATGGTTTGGAATAGGCAGACCGAAGGATGTGCAGATTAATGAGTTGGATTTTATCATTATGATCTCAATTGCCAAAATGCCTGAAGAAAAATTCCGAAAAGATATTTTTAAGGCAAAGAGAAAAGCTTTGCAAGAGATTTGGAGAGGTAGTTCGTTGGGAGTGGCTGAAATTGCACGTTTCGCTCCAAGTGCTTGCAATACACAGCCTTGGATAGTTGAGAATACAGGTAAAGAATTGATGGTGTATAGATTTAAACAGCCAGGGAAAAGAGGAATCATGCCCATTGATAAGGTACTATATTACAATAAGATAGATATGGGGATATTCCTTTTTATACTTGAAAGCTGTCTTGAACATGAGGGGTATACATACAATAGAATATTGTATGTAGATACAGCGGATGATAGTGTTGTGCAGACACTTATTGCAAAGTATACTTATGCAAGTTGCTGCTAAACTAATATATCATCATGGAACGAATAATATGGAAAAGATACATGGACAGATGAATCGGGAGTGGAATGGAACAAAGCTGTAAAATAGTAGAAGAGAAAAGGCAGTTTATTAATACAGAATGGGGTGGTAATAATCATGAGAATTGAACATGTTGCACTTTATGTAAAAGATTTGGAAAATGCGAAAAAATTCTTTATGAAATATTTGGGAGCAAAATCAAATGATGGATATCATAATCAGAAAACAGGCTTTTGTTCTTATTTTCTCACATTTGAGGATGGTGCACGTATTGAAATCATGAATATACCGGAAATGGTTGATTTGCCGAAGAAACTAGCTTGTACTGGATATTCACATATAGCTTTTAGTGTGGGAAGCATAGAAAAAGTGGATGAATTGACAGCGGAATTAAAAGCTGATGGTTATGAGGTTATCAGTGGACCACGGACTACAGGTGATGGATATTACGAAAGCTGTATTGTTGCGGTTGAGGATAATCAAATTGAGATCACAATATAGTGGGAAAATGTAGGCATTTGAAAGGAAAAAAACATGGCTTCAAGCAAAGATTATTTACATTTTATATTAGAGCAGTTATCTGATTTAGAAGAAATTCATTATCGTGCAATGATGGGAGAGTATATCATATATTATCGTGGCAGGATTGCCGGAGGCATATATGATGACAGGTTACTTGTGAAACCGACAAAATCTGCAGTTTCTTATATGGCAACTGCGATTTATGAATTACCGTATGAAGGGGCAAAAGAGATGCTGTTAGTAGAAGATGTTGACAGCAAAGAATATTTGGCTGGACTTTTTAAAGCAATGTATGACGAGTTGCCAGTTCATAAATCAAACAATAAAATAATGAAGTTTTGATAAGGCATTCACCCGGAATGGGTGAGTGTTTTGCTTTCAAGTATTCAAATAACCGGGAAAATTTTTTCATCAAGAACGACCTACCATTGGTGGCAGGCACAACAGATTTATTAGAGAAAATTAAGTTTTGCAAATAAGGTCGCTTACAAGTGTAAAGAAAACAGAAACTTAAATATTCACAAAGAGAAAAGGCTATGGTATAATACAGAGTACTGAATTTAGATAATTATACTGAAAATCAAAGGATTTATAGGAGGAAATAGAGAAAATGAAACTTGGCATCGTAGGATTACCTAATGTAGGAAAAAGTACTTTATTTAATTCACTGACAAAAGCAGGAGCAGAATCAGCCAACTACCCATTCTGTACCATTGATCCAAATGTGGGTGTTGTTACTGTACCGGATGAACGTCTGGATGTGCTTGGTGAGATGTATCACACCAAAAAGATCATCCCGGCAGCGATTGAGTTTGTAGATATCGCAGGCCTTGTAAAAGGTGCATCCAAAGGAGAAGGTCTTGGAAACCAGTTTCTCGCAAATATCCGTGAGGTTGATGCAATTGTTCATGTAGTACGTTGTTTCGAGGACAGCAATATTGTCCATGTAGACGGAAATATCGATCCGCTGCGTGACATTGAGACAATCAACCTGGAGCTGATCTTTTCAGACCTTGAGATCCTGGAAAGAAGAATTTCCAAAGCAGTCAGAGCAGCAAGAAATGACAAGACGATCGCAAAAGAGCTGGCACTGATGGAAAGAATTAAAGCACATCTGGAAGATGGAAAGATGGCAAAGAGCTTTGATGATATCAATGACGAAGATGAACAGCAGTGGCTGGAAAGCTACAATCTTCTGACCTACAAGCCGGTTATTTTTGCTGCAAATGTGGCAGAAGATGATCTTGCAGATGATGGTGCAAGTAATGCAGGAGTACAGGCGGTTCGTGAGTATGCAAAAAAAGAGGACTGCGAAGTATTCGTTGTATGTGCGGAAATTGAGCAGGAGATCGCGGAACTTGATGATGATGAAAAGAGCATGTTCCTGGAAGAACTGGGACTTAAGGAATCTGGTCTTGAAAAGCTGATCAAGGCAAGCTACAGCCTTCTCGGACTGATCAGTTACCTGACAGCAGGAGAACCGGAAGTCCGTGCATGGACGATCAAAAAAGGAACGAAAGCACCACAGGCAGCAGGAAAGATCCATTCTGATTTTGAAAGAGGATTCATCCGCGCTGAAATCGTATCCTATGATGACTTGATGGCATGTGGCACTTATAACGCTGCAAAAGAAAAAGGCCTGGTGAGACTGGAAGGTAAGGAGTATGTTGTACAGGACGGAGATATTATCCTGTTCAGATTCAACGTATAATGTTTGTTAAAAAAGTAAGTGATAATGTATGGCGAGAGACGGACAGATGTCCGTCTCTTTTGTAATGCAAGATAGTCAAAACTTACTACAGTTTGCATAAAACAACCTTCTAAAATGCAGGGTTTGTACGTCAAAAGGAACAATCAGAACATTAAAATGACTGGACTTTTCATATATGAACAGCTATAATAATATCGAACGAAAGTGTAGAAAAATTTTAACACAAGTAAAAGTTTTGACACAATCTAAGGAGGAACAAAGAAAATGGCAAGATCAATGAAGACCATGGATGGTAACCATGCAGCTGCTCATGCTTCTTATGCTTATACAGAAGTTGCTGCTATTTACCCGATCACACCTTCATCTGTAATGGCTGAAGCCACAGACGAATGGGCAACACAAGGAAGAAAGAATATTTTTGGTCAGACTGTTCAGGTAACAGAAATGCAGTCTGAAGCAGGTGCAGCAGGTACTGTACACGGCTCACTGTCAGCAGGTGCGCTTACTACTACTTACACAGCTTCCCAGGGCTTACTTCTTATGATTCCTAACTTATATAAAATTGCTGGTGAACAGCTTCCGGGTGTATTCAACGTATCTGCCCGTGCAGTAGCTTCACACGCTCTTAATATTTTTGGTGATCATTCAGATGTTTACGCCTGTCGTCAGACTGGATGCGCAATGCTCTGTGAATCCAGCGTACAGGAAGTTATGGACCTGACACCGGTTGCACACTGTGCAGCACTGAAAGGTAAAATTCCATTCATTAACTTCTTCGATGGTTTCCGTACATCACACGAAATCCAGAAGATCGAAACATGGGATTACGAAGATCTGGAAGATCTCGTAGATAAGGATGCAATCAAGGAATTCCGTGCACATGCACTGAACCCGAACCATCCATGTGAAAGAGGATCAGCTCAGAACCCGGATACATTCTTCCAGGCTCGTGAAGCATGTAACCCATACTACGATGCTATGCCGGCAATCGTACAGGAATACATGGACAAAGTTAACGCTAAGATCGGAACAAACTACAAACTGTTCAACTACCATGGTGCAGAAGATGCTGAAAGCGTAATCATCGCTATGGGATCTGTTTGTGACACAATCGATGAAACAATCGATTACTTACTTGCTCAGGGCAAGAAGGTTGGTGTTGTTAAAGTTCGTCTTTACAGACCATTCTGCGCACAGGCACTTGTAGATGCAATTCCGGATACTGTTAAGTACATCAATGTTCTTGACAGAACAAAAGAACCAGGATCTCTTGGAGAACCTCTGTATCTTGACGTTGTTGCAGCTCTTAAAGGAACAAAATTCGATGCTGTTAAGATCAACTCAGGACGTTACGGACTTGGTTCTAAAGATACAACACCGGCTCAGGTTGTTGCTGTATTCGAGAACGAAGCAAAAGCTAAATTCACAATCGGTATCGTTGATGATGTAACAGGACTTTCTCTTGAAGTAGGTGCTCCACTGGTTACAACACCGGAAGGAACAATCAACTGTAAGTTCTGGGGACTTGGAGCTGACGGAACAGTCGGAGCTAACAAGAACTCTATCAAGATCATCGGTGATAACACAGATATGTATGCACAGGCTTACTTTGATTATGATTCAAAGAAATCCGGTGGTGTTACAATGTCTCACCTCCGTTTCGGTAAGAAACCGATCAAATCTACTTACCTGATTCATAAAGCAAACTTTGTTGCATGTCACAATCCGTCATATGTTAACAAATACAACATGGTTCAGGAACTTGTAGATGGTGGTACATTCCTTCTTAACTGCCCATGGACAGTAGAAGAACTGGACAAACATCTTCCGGGACAGGTAAAAGCATTCATCGCTAACCATGACATCAAATTCTACACAATCGATGGTATCAAGATCGGTAAAGAAATCGGACTTGGCGGACGTATCAATACAGTTCTTCAGTCTGCATTCTTCAAACTGGCTAACATCATTCCGGAAGAAGAAGCTATCGACCTTATGAAGAAAGCTGCAAAAGCTACATACGGTAAGAAGGGTGATAAGATCGTACAGATGAACTACGATGCTATCGATGCCGGAGCTAAACAGGTTAACGCTGTTGAAGTACCGGAAAGCTGGAAGAACTGCGAAGACGAAGGTCTGTTCACACCGGAAGTTAAGGGTGGAAGAGAAGATGCAGTAGCATTCGTTAAGAACATCCAGGCTAAAGTTAACGCTCAGGAAGGTAACACACTGCCTGTATCTGCATTCAAAGATTATGTAGATGGATCTACACCGTCAGGAACAGCTGCTTACGAAAAACGTGGTATCGCAGTAGATATCCCGATCTGGCAGTCAGAGACATGTATCCAGTGTAACCGTTGTGCATATGTATGTCCGCACGCTGCAATCCGTCCGGTAGCTCTTACAGAAGAAGAACTTGCAAAAGCACCAGAAGGACTGAAAGCAATCGACATGATCGGTATGCCGGGAATGAAGTTCACAATGACTGTATCAGCTTATGACTGTACAGGATGTGGCTCTTGTGCAAATGTCTGCCCAGGTAAGAAGGGTGAAAAAGCTCTTGTTATGGGTAACATGGAAGAGAACGCCGGAGAACAGGTATACTTCGACTTTGGTACAGAAATCGAAGTAAAACCAGAAGTTGTTGCTAAATTTAAAGAAAATACAGTAAAAGGATCTCAGTTCAAACAGCCACTGCTTGAGTTCTCAGGAGCTTGTGCTGGATGTGGAGAGACTCCATACGCTAAACTTATCACACAGTTATTCGGTGACAGAATGTACATCGCTAACGCAACAGGATGTTCATCTATCTGGGGTAACTCATCACCGTCTACACCTTACACAGTAAACTCTAAGGGACAGGGACCGGCTTGGTCTAACTCACTGTTCGAAGATGCTGCTGAGTTTGGTTACGGTATGTTACTTGCTCAGAAAGCAATCAGAGAAGGTCTGAAAGCTAAAGTTGAAGAAGTTGCTGCATCAGATAAAGCCAGCGAAGAAGCAAAAGCTGCTTGCAACGAATGGCTTGAAACATACGGATGTGGAGCTACTAACGGAACAGCTACAGACAAACTTGTTGCTGCATTAGAAGGATGCGACTGCCCGACATGCAAAGATATCGTTGAAAAGAAAGACTTCCTCGCTAAGAAATCTCAGTGGATCTTCGGTGGTGACGGATGGGCTTACGATATCGGATTCGGTGGTGTTGACCACGTACTTGCAAGTGGAAAAGACATCAACGTAATGGTATTCGATACAGAAGTTTACTCTAACACAGGTGGACAGTCTTCTAAGTCTACTAAGACTGGTGCTATCGCTCAGTTCGCAGCAGGCGGAAAAGAAACTAAGAAGAAAGACCTTGCTTCTATCGCAATGAGCTACGGTTACGTATACGTTGCACAGATCGCTATGGGTGCTGACTTCAACCAGACTGTAAAAGCTATCGCAGAAGCTGAAGCATATCCGGGACCATCCCTGATCATCGCTTACGCTCCATGTATCAACCATGGTATCAAGAAAGGTATGAGCAAAGCTCAGACAGAAGAACAGCTTGCAGTTGAATGTGGATACTGGAACAACTTCCGTTTCAATCCAGAAGCAGAAGGATCTAAGTTCACTCTTGACAGCAAAGCACCAGACCTTGCTGGATACGAAGAATTCCTTAACGGAGAAGTTCGTTACAACGCTCTTGCAAGATTCAATCCTGAAAAGGCTAAAGTTCTGTTTGCTAAGAACGAAGAAGAAGCAAAAGCTAGATATGCATATCTGCAGAAACTCGTTACACTGTACGGTTCTGAAGAATAAGATTGACTTGAATGAGGAGTCAGGGACGAAAGTCTCTGGCTCCTTTTGTCGTGGCACATTCAAAAGTCTGGGAGTGGTATGTGGTGGAAAGGGACTGGCAATTTATGTATAAATAGCAATTATCTCTTGCAAAAATGAAAATTTTATAGTATGGTTGATAAAGAAAATGATGAATATTCAGCTTGATAGAGGCGCGGGATTTATCAGTACCGTCTGAGTGATATGGCAGGGAAGCCATCAGATGGGAAAGGAGAAACCGCCGAAGGGACCGGAACCCCAACCCCGGTTTCTGGGACGATGCAGAAGATGCAGCGTACTGTCACACACGTGGAGCGCTATCGGAAGAACATTTAAGGAAGACTATACATGCCATGAATGCGTTTTGCCGGTGCAAGCGTTATTCATGGCATTTTTATGTTTTAAAACAGGAGGTTTTTTAATTGAGAGAAAAAATGAAAAAGTTAAGCAGTCTGCTCGCAGCTGTAATGATCTGCGTAATGGCAAGTCCCCTTGTCACTTTTGCAGCGGACGCAGAGGAGTATGTACCGAAGATGTACGCCAGCATCTGGTCACTGGTTCCACCGGTGGTTGCGATTGCGCTGGCACTGATCACAAAAGAAGTGTACAGCTCTTTATTTGTAGGTATTTTAGTAGGTGGAATGTTCTATTCCGGATTTTCATTCGAGGGAACCATCACCCATATTTTCCAGGAAGGGATCGTAAGTGTGCTTTCTGACAGCTATAATGTGGGAATCCTGATCTTCCTGGTTATCTTAGGAACCATGGTCTGCCTGATGAATAAGGCAGGAGGATCTGCCGCATTCGGTGAATGGGCAAGTTCCCATATCAAGAGCCGTGTCGGTGCACAGCTTGCAACAATCATTCTTGGTGTGCTGATCTTTATCGATGACTATTTTAACTGTCTGACAGTCGGAAGTGTGATGCGTCCGGTAACGGATGCGCAGAATGTTTCCAGAGCAAAGCTTGCGTATCTGATCGATGCGACAGCAGCTCCGGTATGTATCATTGCACCGATTTCATCCTGGGCAGCAGCCGTTACCGGTTTTGTAGAAGGTGAAGATGGATTTTCGATATTTATCCGTGCAATTCCATATAACTTCTATGCAATCCTTACCATTCTTATGATGGTCGCAATGGTTGTGATGAAGGTTGAGTATGGTCCGATGAAGGTTCATGAAGATAATGCGAAAAAAGGTGATATTTACACCACACCGGACAGACCGTATGCAAATGCGGAGGAAGAGACAGTGGATAACTGTAAAGGAAAAGTAATGGATCTTCTGATCCCGATCATTTCACTGATCATCTGCTGTGTGATCGGAATGATCTACACCGGTGGGTTCTTTGACGGAGTCGGTTTTGTAGAAGCATTTTCAGGAAGTGATGCTTCCCAGGGACTGGTGTACGGAAGCTTCTTTGCTTTTGTGATCACAATCGTGCTGTATCTGGTAAGACGTGTGCTGAAATTCGATGAGTGTATGGCATGTCTCCCGGATGGATTTAAGGCGATGGTTCCGGCAATCCTGATTCTTGTTTTTGCATGGACGCTGAAATCTATGACAGACAGTCTTGGAGCTGCAGAATATGTAGCAGGCATTGTAGCCGGAAGTGCGGAAGGTATGGTAAATCTTCTTCCGGCAATCATCTTCCTTGTAGGATGCTTCCTTGCATTTGCAACCGGTACAAGCTGGGGAACATTCGGAATCCTGATTCCGATCGTGGTACATGCATTTGAAGGAAAGAATGAGACGATGATGATCATTGCCATCTCCGCATGTATGGCCGGAGCAGTTTGTGGTGACCACTGTTCACCGATTTCGGATACAACGATCATGGCATCTGCCGGTGCACAGTGCAATCATATTAATCATGTCAATACACAGCTCCCATATGCGGCAAGCTGCGCGGTGATCTCGTTTATCACTTATATTGTTGCCGGATTTGTACAGAGTGTATGGATCGCACTTCCGGCAGGAATTGTTATGATGCTTGCATTTTTGACCTTTATGAAGTTTTCACAGAAGAAAAATGCATAATACAGAAAATGAGGAATGGCTTTTCGGAGCTGTTCCTTTTTTATTTTCTGTCATAAAAATTCGGTAGACAAGTGACAAAGCAAATTCCTTTTTACTGACAGAAAATTTATATATAGGATGAGCCTGGGATCGGGATTTAAGGAAAACATTTCCCGTCAAGACCTTGTATCAAATCGAAGAAATGTGTACAATGTTATTTATGAGACTAACTACAGAACTTGGAGGAAATCATATATGGATTTAACAAAGCTTACAGCATATGAGATCATCGAGCACAGAGATCTTCCGGATCTGAAATCAGAAGGCGCGCTTCTGAAGCATAAGAAGAGTGGTGCGAGAGTGCTTCTGATCTCCAATGATGATGAGAATAAAGTATTTAACATCGGATTCCGTACTCCGACTACGAACAGCACCGGAGTGCCGCATATCATGGAACATACCGTTCTGTGCGGTTCGGAGAAGTTCCCGACCAAGGATCCGTTTGTGGAACTGGTAAAAGGATCTTTGAACACCTTTTTGAATGCGATGACTTATCCGGACAAGACCGTATATCCGGTGGCAAGCTGCAACGAAAAGGATTTCCAGAACCTGATGGATGTGTATATGGACGCAGTCCTGCATCCGAATATTTACAAACACGAAGAGATCTTCCGGCAGGAGGGATGGAATTATCATCTGGAGGAAGCAGACGGAGAGCTTTCTTATAACGGAGTTGTTTATAATGAGATGAAGGGAGCTTTTTCTTCACCGGATGGTGTTCTGGACCGTATGATCCTGAATTCTCTTTTCCCGGATACAACCTATGCAAATGAGTCCGGCGGAGATCCGGATGTGATCCCGGAACTGACTTATGAAGAATATCTGAATTTCCACAGAACCTATTATCATCCGTCCAACAGCTATATTTACCTCTATGGCAATATGGATATGGAGGAAAAATTAAACTGGCTGGATCAGGAATATCTGTCTGCCTATGACAAAAAAGAGGTAGATTCCGAGATCCATCTGCAGAAACCGTTTGAAAAGATGCATGATATCACAAAGCCGTATTCCATTGCAAGCAACGAATCGACAGAGGATAATACCTATCTTTCTTACAATAAAGTCATCGGAACTTCTCTGGATGAAAAGCTGTACCTGGCATTCCAGATCCTGGACTATGCGCTGCTTTCCGCACCGGGAGCACCGATCACAAAGGCACTTCTGGAAGCCGGAATCGGAAAAGATATCAGCGGTTCCTACGACAGCAGCACCTATCAGCCAATCTTCTCCATTGTGGCAAAGAATGCGAATGAAGAGCAGAAGGCAGAATTTGTGAAGGTGATCGAAGATACATTAAAGGATATCGTGGAAAATGGAATGGACAAAAAGGCACTGGAAGCCGGAATCAATTATCATGAATTCCGTTACCGTGAAGCAGACTTCGGAGGCTATCCGAAGGGGCTGATGTACGGACTGCAGATCTTCGACAGCTGGCTTTATGATGAGACAAAGCCATTTATTCATGTAGAGGCACTGGATACTTTTGTGTTCTTAAAAGAGCAGATCAGTACCGGATATTTTGAAAAGCTGATTCAGACATATCTTTTGGATAACCAGCATGGAGCACTGGTTACGATCGTGCCGAAGCCGGGACGTACAGCCAGACTGGATGAGGAGTTAAAAGCAAAACTGCAGGCATACAAAGAAAGCCTGAGCAGAGAAGAAATTGACAAACTGGTTGCGGATACGAAACATTTACAGGAGTATCAGGAAGAACCGTCAAGTCAGGAGGATTTGGAGAAGATCCCGATGCTGACAAGAGAAGACATTTCCCGTGAGATCGCACCGATTTACAATGAAGAGATGAAAATCGCAGAGATCCCGACCGTTTTCCATGAGATTGAGACCAATGGAATCGGTTATCTGGATCTGATGTTTGATCTTTCCGATGTACCGGAGAAGGATCTGCCGATGGTGGGACTTCTGCAGGCAGTTCTCGGAATCATTGATACGGAGCATTATGAATACGGAGAGCTCTTCAATGAGATCAACAGACACACCGGAGGAATCGGAACTTCATTGGAGCTTTATCCGGATGTGACAAAGGTCAGAGAAAAAGAATTCAAGGCAACCTTTGAGATCAAGGCAAAAGCACTTTACGGACAGATTCCGTTTGCCATCCGTATGATGAAAGAGATTCTGACTGCATCGAAACTGGATGATGAAAAACGTCTGAAAGAGATTCTTTCGATGACAAAGACAAGACTGCAGGATCGTTTCCTCTCCGCAGGACATTCGGCAGCAGCACTCCGGGCAATGTCTTATAAATCGCCGCTTTCAAAATTTAAAGATACGACAAATGGAATCGGATATTATCAGAACATCCGTGAGATGGAAGAACATTTCGAGGATAAGAAGAAAGAGATTATAAATAGCTTAAAAGCTTTATCTGAACTGATTTTCAGAAAAGGCAATATGATGATCAGTTACACAGCCACAAGAGAAGGACTTGCCGTTTTAGAAGAGGAGATTGGAAGCTTAAAAGAAGCACTTTATCTGGAGAGAACACCAGAAAGCAGATGCGTACTGCACTGTGAGAAGAAGAACGAAGGATTCAAGACTTCTTCCAAAGTACAGTTTGCGGCAAAGGCAGGCAACTTTATTGATGCCGGAGAAGAATATAACGGAGCACTGCAGATCCTGAAGGTGATCATGAGCTACGAATATCTCTGGATCAATATCCGTGTGAAAGGCGGAGCTTATGGCTGCATGAGCAACTTTAACCGTCTTGGCGAGGGATATTTTGTATCCTACCGTGACCCGAACCTTGGAAGAACGCTTGAGATCTATGATGGAGTTCCGGAATATCTGGAGAACTTCACAGTCAGCGAGCGTGATATGACCAAATACATCATCGGAACGATCAGCAATATCGACCAGCCGATGACACCGGCAACCAAGGGTGACCGTTCCATGAATCTGTATATGAATCATGTGAGCGCAGAGATGATCAGAAAAGAAAGAGAGCAGATCCTTACAGCAAACCAGGAGGATATCCGTGCACTTGCAGGTGTGGCACGTGCGGTGCTTGCAAATGATCAGATCTGCGTGATTGGAAATGAAGCAAAGATAGAAGAAGAGAACGAACTGTTTATGACAGTTGAGAATTTATTTTAAAAGGAGAATGCATGAGAGCAGATTTTAAATCAGGATTTGTAACTTTGATCGGAAGACCGAACGTGGGGAAATCCACCCTTATGAACTATCTGATCGGTCAGAAGATTGCAATTACATCGAATAAACCGCAGACCACCAGAAACCGGATCCAGACGGTGCTTACGACCGAGGAAGGACAGATCGTATTTGTCGATACACCGGGAATCCATAAGGCGAAGAACAAGCTTGGAACCTACATGGTAAATGTGGCAGAGCGCACCTTAAATGAAGTGGATGTGGTGCTGTGGCTGGTTGAGCCGAGTACCTTTATCGGAGCCGGAGAGCAGCACATTGTGCAGCAGCTCGGAAAGGTGACAACTCCGGTCGTGCTGGTCATCAACAAAGCAGATACTGTGAAGAAGGAAGACATCCTTCCGTGTATCGCAAAATACAACGAAGTATACCAGTTTGCAGATATCGTTCCGGTATCTGCAAGAACCGGTGAAAATACGGACGAGCTTTTAAAGGTCATTATGAAATATCTTCCGTATGGACCGCAGTTTTATGATGAAGATACCATTACCGACCAGCCGGAAAGGCAGATCGTGGCAGAGCTGATCCGTGAGAAAGCACTGCATTGTCTGAATGAAGAAATCCCGCACGGAATCGCGGTATCGATCGAGAAGATGAAGGCGCGTAAAAAAGTAATGGACATTGAAGCAACAATCATCTGTGAGCGAGACTCCCACAAGGGAATCATCATCGGTAAACAGGGATCCATGCTGAAAAAAATCGGCAGTACGGCGAGATATGAGATCGAGCAGATGCTCGGATGTAAGGTAAATCTCCAGCTTTGGGTAAAAGTAAAGAAAGACTGGAGAGACAGCGATTTCCTGATCAAGAACTTCGGATACCGGGAAGACGAGTAAAAAATGTCAAGGTGTTTCTCTGAAAAACAGCTGGCAGATATTACGCAGTATAGCATCTGAGAATATGGGAGAACCTAATCTTAAAAGGCGTAAGAAAAAGATGAGGTGACCGAAGGATGAATCAGGAATACTGGGATCAGTTTACAAGGACAGGACGGGTGGAGGATTATCTCTCCTACCGGAAAAAGGAAGTCTGCAAAGCGAAAACGGAGAAATACGGGGACAAATGCAGTGAATCAGTTAACAACAATGACAGGGATGATTCTGTCGGCAGCACCGATCGGTGAATATGATAAAAGAGTCGTGATCCTGACAAAAGAAAAAGGGAAAATATCAGCGTTTGCAAAAGGAGCAAGACGACCGAACAGTCCACTTGCAGGGGCATGTACGCCTTGTAATTTCGGGAAATTCATGCTGTATGAAGGAAGAAATTCCAACACTCTCCAGTCGGCAGAGATTGAGAATTATTTTGCAGAGCTCCGCACGGATGTGGAAGCGGCATACTATGCATTTTATTTTCTCGAATTTGCAGATTTTTATACAAGGGAAGCCAATGACGAGCGGGAAATGCTGAAGCTTCTTTATCAGACGATGCGCGTGCTGACGAAAAAGATCATTCCATTTGAGCTGGTACGCTACATATTTGAACTGAAGGCACTCAGTGTCAGCGGGGAAGGACCGCAGGTATTTCAGTGTGTCAGATGTGGGAACAGGGAACGTCCCTGTGTGTTCAGTGTGAAGGAGGGTGGTCTGGTCTGCAGTGAATGCGGTCAGAATGTCTATGACGGAATGCGGCTGAATACGTCTACCCTTTATGCCATGCAGTTCATTGTCGGGACACCGGTGGAAAAGCTCTATACCTTTACCTTAAGCGATGAAGTTTTAAAGGAACTGGGAAAGGTAATGGGGCGTTATCTGGATGTATACGTGGATCACAGATTCAAGTCGCTTGAGATTCTGGAGCAGCTCACAGGGCTGAAATAACCGGAAAATTGTATATTAGATTAGAAAATAAAGACAAATTTGGCGAAAATTAGCAGGATAAGCTTGCAAAACCTATATGCAATAGGTATAATAGGTGAATCAGAGAGGAATAAATGTTATCGCGATAAGTAGCGTTGTTCTTCTAACGAAAAATAAAAAGAATGCGAGGATTAGTGTTATGGTAGAAAAGACAATGGACAAAATTGTAGCTTTGGCAAAATCAAGAGGCTTTGTATATCCGGGGTCTGAAATCTACGGTGGGCTTGCAAATACATGGGATTATGGTAACCTGGGTGTTGAACTTAAGAACAACGTAAAGAGAGCATGGTGGAAGAAATTTATTCAGGAGAATCCGTACAACGTAGGTGTTGACTGTGCGATCCTGATGAATCCGCAGACATGGATCGCTTCCGGACATCTGGGAGGATTCAGTGATCCGCTGATGGACTGTAAGGAATGTCACGAACGTTTCCGTGCAGATAAGATCATTGAAGATTATGCACATGAGCATGGAATCGATATTCCGGACAGCATTGACGGATGGTCACATGAAGAGATGGAAGGATTTATCAAAGAACATGAAGTTCCGTGTCCGACCTGCGGAAAACATAATTTCACAGAGATCCGTGAATTTAACCTGATGTTCAAGACTTTCCAGGGTGTAACAGAAGATGCAAAGAACGTTGTTTACCTTCGTCCTGAGACTGCGCAGGGAATCTTCGTAAACTTTAAGAATGTACAGAGAACTTCAAGAAAGAAACTTCCATTTGGTATTGGTCAGATCGGTAAATCATTCCGTAACGAGATCACACCGGGTAACTTTACATTCCGTACCCGTGAGTTTGAACAGATGGAACTTGAATTTTTCTGCAAACCGGATACAGACCTTGAATGGTTTGCTTACTGGAAGAAATTCTGTCTTGACTGGCTGTTCTCTCTTGGACTTAAGGATGAGGAAGTCCGTTACAGAGATCACGATAAAGAAGAGCTTTCTTTCTACAGCAAGGCTACAACAGACGTAGAATTCCTCTTCCCATTTGGATGGGGCGAGCTGTGGGGAATCGCAGACAGAACAGATTATGACCTGACACAGCATCAGAATGTATCAGGACAGGATTTGACTTACTTTGATGATGAGACCAATGAAAAATATGTCCCATATGTAATCGAACCATCACTTGGTGCTGACCGTGTGGTACTTGCATTCCTTTGTGCTGCATATGATGAGGAAGAACTGGAAGATGGTTCTACACGTACTGTGATGCACTTCCATCCGGAGCTTGCACCGATTAAGATCGGTGTGCTTCCGCTTTCCAAGAAGCTGAACGAAGGTGCTGAGAAGGTTTATGCAATGCTTAGCAAATACTACAACTGCGAATTCGATGACAGAGGAAATATCGGTAAGAGATATCGCCGTCAGGATGAGATCGGAACACCGTTCTGCGTAACTTATGACTTCGATTCTGAAGAAGACGGAGCAGTTACTGTTCGTGACCGTGATACGATGCAGCAGGAAAGAATTAAAATTGAAGATCTCAAAGCATACTTTGAGAAAAAATTTGAGTGGTAGAGATTTGAAAAGATCCGGATTTCCCAGGCTTGGGAAGTCCGGATCTTTTTGTGCGAAAAAGTTTGTTGGGGAGGTTGTGAGACAAATAGAGGTAGTCAAATTTTTGGGTGGATGGGAAAAAGTGGTATGACAGGTTGATGTGGTGAAGTAATGAAAGATAGGTTTTCTGAATAAGTGATATTTATGTAGAGACTTGAAAAATTTGGAATAAAAATGGTAGATACTAGGGAGTGTAATCGTGATAGGTTGGCTAGAATGCGTGGATTTTGAGAAAAAAATTTAATTTGTGAAAATAGACAAAGAGAATGGATGATACAGTTAAAAAATAGTCAATAAAAACGATGATTATAGAGAGAAGCTATTAAATATTCTGACAAATAATAAACAATAAAGAAAATTATTTAACGCTTGACTAATTGTGACGACAATTATATAATGTGTTTAAGTTAAGGTTGGATGATGAATATGTGAGATACTTGTTGTACAGACGGCGCGCACCGTTATTTAATGTACAGCATGAGCCGAAGGGGCAGGCAGAAACTCTCAGGCAAAAGGAACATATTCGGACAACACTCTGGAGAACAATATATATGTATTGTACCGAAGAAGTAGTCTGGACTATATAGCGCAAAAGTCCGGGTGATCTTTCAGGTGAACGGACAGAGGCAGACAAAAAAGATTTCAATGACGAAAACTTTTTTGCCTGTTTTTTTTGTACCCTAAAAAGCGAAATATTCAGAAAAATATAGATACAAATAATAAAATTCTGAATTTAACGCACCGAAAAGGGAGCAAAAAAGACAAGGTAGTTGGTTCTAAGGAGGTAAAAGAGAATGAACAGAATTGAAGATGTAACAAATTACATTACTGAATGTGATGAAGAAGTAGGAAAAGCGCTGCAGTTAGAACTTGGCCGTCAGCGCAGAAACCTTGAACTGATCGCATCAGAGAATATCGTAAGCCCGGCAGTTATGCTTGCGATGGGAACTGTACCGACAAACAAGTATGCAGAAGGTTATCCGGGAAAACGTTATTATGGTGGATGCGAGGATGTAGATATTCTTGAAAATCTTGCAATCGAACGTGCAAAGAAATTATTTGGATGTGATCATGTATGTGTACAGCCACATTCAGGAGCAAATGCGAATACAGCTGTATATCAGGCGCTGATCAAACCAGGCGATACAGTTATGGGACTGAACCTGGCACATGGCGGACATCTTACACATGGTTCACCGGTAAATCTTTCCGGTATCCTTTACAATTTCGTACCTTACAATGTCAATGATGACGGTGTTCTGGATTACGATGAGATCAGAAAGCTTGCTCATGAATGTAAACCGAAGATGATCGTAGCAGGAGCTTCGGCTTATCCAAGAGAGATCCGTTTTGATATTTTTGCAGATATCGCAAAAGAAGTTGGAGCTTATCTTTTCGTAGATATGGCACACATTGCAGGTCTTGTTGCAGCAGGACTTCACCAGAGCCCGGTTCCTTATGCTGATGTAGTTACAACAACAACACATAAGACACTCAGAGGACCTCGTGGTGGAATGATCATGTGCAAGGAAGAATATGCAAAAGCGATCAACAAAGCAATCTTCCCGGGAACACAGGGCGGACCTCTGATGCACATTATCGCAGCAAAAGCTGTATGCTTCGGAGAAGCATTAAAACCGGAATTCAAAACCTATCAGGAACAGGTTGTCAAGAATGCAAAAGCACTTGCAGAAGCCATGGTTGAAGAAGGATTCAACCTTGTCAGCGGTGGAACAGACAACCATCTGATCCTTGTAGATCTTCAGAACATGAACATCACAGGAAAAGAACTTCAGAACAGACTGGATGAAGTTTACATCACAGTGAATAAGAATGCAGTTCCGAATGATCCTGCAAGCCCGTTTGTAACCAGTGGAGTTCGTATCGGAACACCGGCTGTTACAACAAGAGGTCTGAAAGAAGAAGATATGAAGACCATCGCAAAATTAATCAAGATGACCATTACAGACTTTGATACCAAAGCAGATGAAATCCGTGCTGAAGTTACAAAGATCTGCGATAAATATCCACTTTATCAATAGGAGGAAAGAAAGATGGAATTAAAGACACCACTCTATGAGGCTCATGTAAAAGCAGGTGGAAAGATCGTACCGTTTGCCGGATACCTTCTTCCGGTTCAGTATGAGACAGGCGTGATCAAAGAGCATATGGCAGTTCGTACCCAGGCCGGACTTTTTGATGTATCTCATATGGGTGAAATCCTTTGTGAAGGAAAAGATGCTCTTGCCAATCTGCAGCACATCCTTACAAACGATTTTACAAATATGGTAGACGGACAGGCAAGATACAGCCCGATGTGTAATGAGAACGGCGGAACCGTTGATGACCTGATTGTATATAAAAAATCAGATGACCACTATTTTATCGTAGTAAATGCAGCAAACAAAGATAAAGATTATCAGTGGATGCTTGCACATCAGTCAGGAGAAGTTACATTTACAGACGTATCCGACCAGTATGGACAGATCGCTCTTCAGGGACCGAAGGCGATGGAAATCTTAAAAAAACTTACAACAGAAGAAAATATTCCAAAGAAATATTATCATGCAGTATTTGGCGCAGAAGTTGCCGGAATGCCTTGCATCGTATCCAAGACAGGATATACCGGTGAAGATGGAGTAGAGATCTATCTGGCAAGTGATCTTGCAGAAAAGATGTGGGAGACACTTCTTGAAGCAGGAAAAGAAGAGGGACTGATCCCTTGTGGACTTGGTGCACGTGATACACTTCGTATGGAAGCTGCAATGCCTCTTTACGGACATGAGATGGATGATGAAGTATCACCTCTTGAAACAGGCCTGAACTTCGGTGTTAAGATGAAAAAAGACGAATTCATCGGAAAGAAAGCCATGGAAGACAGAGGAACACCGAAGATCGAAAGAATTGGTCTTAAAGTAACAGGAAGAGGAATCATCCGTGAACATCAGGATCTGTATGTTGGAGATCAGAAGATCGGACATACAACATCCGGAACACATTGTCCGTATCTTGGATATCCGATCGCTATGGCACTTGTTGATGCCGGAAGCGTAGCAATTGGCGATAAGGTAGAAGCAGATGTACGTGGAAGAAGAGTGGAAGCAGAAGTTGTGCAGCTTCCGTTCTATAAGAGAGCAAAATAAAAGATAATAATAACGAAAATAGATTAACAGGCCGGTCGCGGAAAAAGCGATAGAGAGTGTTTGGAAAAGGCGGCCGGCAGTTGAAAAGAAAAGGAGATTAAAATCATGGAAGTTAGAGCAGAATTAAAATATACAAAATCACACGAATGGGTAAAAGAAGAAGGCGGAGTCTGGACAATTGGTCTTACGGATTATGCACAGTCAGCACTCGGTGATCTCGTATTCGTAAATCTTCCGGAAGTTGGAGACAGCGTAGAGGCCGGAGAAGTATTTGGAGATGTTGAATCTGTAAAAGCGGTATCAGATGTATATTCACCGGTAACAGGAGAAGTTGAAGAAATCAACGAAGAACTTCTTGACGCACCGGAAACGATCAATGGCGCTCCGTATGATGCATGGTTCATCAAAGTAAAAGATGTATCCGGAACAGAGGAACTTCTTTCAGCAGAAGAATATGAGGCATTTGTAGCAAGCGAAGAATAATCAGGGAAAGGCGGTGGACCATTCATGGGAAGCTATGTACCGAATACAAAAGAACAGCGTCAGGAAATGCTGAAAGAGATCGGGTTTCAGACAATTGATGATCTGTTCGCACACATTCCGGCAGAAGTAAAGATCCAGGGCGGTCTTAATATTCCGGAAGGAAAAACAGAATTAGAAGTACGTCGTGATATGGAAAATATTGCTGCAAAGAATCAGATCTTTAAGACGATTTTCCGCGGCGCAGGCGCTTACCGGCATTTTATTCCGGCAACAGTAAAGAGCGTGATTTCAAAAGAAAATTTGTTAACTGCATATACTCCTTATCAAGCAGAGATCAGCCAGGGAATCCTGCAGTCAATCTTTGAATATCAGACCATGATCTGTGATCTGACAGGAATGGATATTTCCAATGCCTGCGTATATGATGGCGCAGAAGCATCCGCAGAAGGTGTGGCAATGTGCCGTGACAGAAAACGCAGCAAAGCACTTGTTTCAGCTACCGTGAATCCATATGTTCTTGAGACGATCAAAACATACTGCTTCGGAAATGAAATGGAAGTAGAAGTAATTCCGGAAAAAGACGGACTTACAGATATTGAATATCTGAAGGAACACGTAGATGCACAGACAGCATGTGTACTGATCCAGCATCCGAACTATTACGGTAATCTGGAAGAAGCAACCGAGATTGGTGAGATCACACATGGAGCCGGTGCAAAATATGTGATGAATGTCAATCCGATTTCTCTCGGTGTAGTAAAGACACCGGCAGAATATGGAGCTGATGTAGCAGTTGGCGAAGGACAGCCACTTGGACTTTCTATTGCATTTGGCGGACCATATCTTGGATTTATGGCTGCAACACAGAAGATGATGAGAAATCTTCCTGGACGTATCGTTGGACAGACAGAAGACCACAATGGAAAGAAAGGTTATGTACTTACTCTTCAGGCAAGAGAACAGCATATCCGTCGTGAAAAAGCATCCAGCAATATCTGCTCAAACCAGGCACTCTGCGCACTTGCAGTAGGCGTTTATCTGGCAACAATGGGCAATGAAGGGATTAAGAAAGCAGCAACACTTTCAACCTCAAAAGCACATTATCTTTCAGCAGAACTTGCAAAAGTTGGATACCAGACCGAGAACAAAGGAGAATTTTTCCATGAATTCGTAACTGTATCAGATGTTCCGGCCGCAAAAGCACTTGCAGCACTTGAGGAAAAAGGAATCCTTGGAGGATTTCCGCTTGATGAACACAGAATTCTGTGGTGCTGTACAGAAGTGAATACCAAAGAAGAGATGGACGCAGTTGTTCAGATTCTGAAGGAGGTGCAGTAATGTTAATATTTGAAAAAAGCAGACCTGGAAGAGGTTGCGATTTACTGCCAGAATGCGATGTAGAAGTAACACTTCCACAGGAAAAAGATAAAAGAGAGAAAAAACTTCATCTGCCAGAGCTTTCTGAGATTGAACTGAGCAGACATTATACAGAGCTTGCAAAGAAATCACATGGTGTGAATGATGGTTTCTATCCACTCGGATCTTGTACAATGAAATACAATCCGAAGATCAATGAAGATATGGCAGCACTTCCGGGATTCACAGAGATCCATCCACTGCAGCCGGCACATACGGTACAGGGATGCCTGGAAGTCATCAAAGAATCTGAAAATCTGCTTTGCGAGATCACAGGTATGGATCGTATGACATTCCAGCCGGCAGCCGGTGCTCACGGAGAGTTTACAGGGCTTCTTCTGATCAAAGCATATCATAAGAGCCGTGGAGACGAAAAGAGAAAGAAAATCATCGTTCCGGACTCTGCACATGGAACCAACCCGGCAAGTGCGGCAATGGCAGGATTCCAGGTAGTCAGCATTGAATCTGCACCGGATGGTGGTGTTGATCTTGAAAAATTACAGGAAGTATGCGGAGAGGATACAGCAGGACTTATGCTTACCAATCCAAATACGGTAGGACTTTTTGATAAGAATATCCTGAAGATCACGGAGATCGTTCATAACTGCGGCGGACTTTGCTATTATGACGGAGCAAACTTAAATGCAGTTATGGGAACTGTTCGCCCTGGAGATATGGGATTTGATGTGATCCATCTGAATCTTCACAAAACCTTCTCGACTCCGCACGGTGGCGGTGGTCCTGGAAGCGGACCTGTTGGATGCAAGAGCATGCTGGTTCCGTTCCTTCCGTCTTATGTAGTAGATGGGGAAGAAGAACTGAAATTTGTAAAAGAACCACAGAGCATCGGTGAGATGAAGAGCTTCTATGGAAACTTTACAGTCATCGTAAAAGCACTTACCTATGTGAAGACACTGGGACGCGAAGGTATTCCGGAAGCGAGCCAGAATGCAGTCCTGAATGCAAATTACATGATGAACAAACTGAAAGACCTTTATACAATGGCGTATGACGAGGTATGTATGCATGAATTCGTAATGAGTCTTGCAGATCTGAAAAAGAAAACAGGAATTTCTGCAATGGATATTGCAAAAGGACTTCTTGATAACGGTATCCATCCACCGACAATGTACTTCCCGCTGATCGTTGAGGAAGCACTGATGGTAGAGCCGACAGAGACAGAGTCCAAAGAAACTCTGGATGAAGCAGTAGAAGTATTACGCAAACTGTATGAAATCGCAGAAACAGATGCCGAACAGCTTCATCAGGCTCCTGTTACAACACCGGTTACGAGAATGGATGAGGTTGGAGCAGCAAGACATCCATATCTGCGATACGAATGGCAGGACTAATAAGTTATAGCTTAAAGCGAGGGAAAAACTATGATTGAAAAGATTACTTATATTGAAAGCAATCAGTTCAGTCCATATAGAAATCTTGCAGTGGAGGAGTATTTGCTCCTCCACTGCGAGGATAAAGAATGTATTCTTTATCTGTGGCAGAATCAGAATACAGTTGTTATCGGACGGAATCAAAATGCTTGGAAAGAATGTAGAACAACAAAGCTGGAAGAAGAAGGTGGTCATCTTGCCAGGCGTCTGTCAGGTGGCGGAGCTGTGTACCATGATCTGGGAAATATGAACTTCACATTTCTGATCAATAAAGAAGAATATGATCTGGACCGGCAGCTTCAGGTAATCATAGGAGCGATGGAGATCCTTGGATTGAAGGCTGAAAAATCCGGGCGTAACGATATCCTGATCGATGGAAAGAAATTCTCAGGAAATGCGTTTTATGAGCAGGAAAAACATTGCTATCACCATGGCACGATCATGGTAGGAGTAAACATGGAAACCTTATCCAGATATCTGACTGTATCAAAGGATAAACTGAAATCAAAGGGGGTTGATTCGGTAAAATCCAGAGTGACAAATTTAAGAGATTATCTTCCGGAGCTTACAATGGAAGAACTGAAGGTGGCACTTAAGCAGTCATTTGAAAAGGTATACGGATTAAAGGTACGTGATAAAAAAATAGAAGACCTTGATACCGGAGTAATTGCAGAAAGAGAGAAATTTTTCTCTTCATGGAACTGGCTCTATGGCAGAAAAATTGATTTTCAGTATGAGCTTTTCCACCGTTTTGGATGGGGAGGAATTACACTTCAGTTTGCAGTAGAATCAGGAAAGATCAAGGATGCAATTGCATGGTCGGATGCACTGAATCCGGATTTCATACATACACTTCCAAAGTATCTGAAAGGACTGAAGTACAGAAAGGAAAGTATCTGTACGGAATTGGGGCTGTTCTGGTCAGATAATCCACAGGAAGAAGAGATGATGAAAAACATTATCGAATGGATTCAGGGCGAGGAACTGTAGGAGGATGAAATAAAATGAGCGAGAAGTTTGATGTAGTAGTAATTGGAGCCGGTCCGGGAGGATATGTGGCAGCAATCAAATCTGCGAAGCTTGGAATGAAGACCGCAGTGATCGAAGAGAGAGAAGTCGGGGGAACATGCCTGAACAGAGGATGTATTCCGGCAAAAGCAATGATTCATGCATCGACATTATATCGTGAAATCAAAGAAGCGGACCGCTTCGGAATTTCAGCATCAGATGTTACTTATGATTTTGAAAAAATTCTGGAATATAAGGAGCAGACAACCGGACAGCTTGTTCAGGGAGTAGAACAGCTCCTGCAGGCAAACGGCGTAACAAGATATTATGGAAAAGGCACACTTTTTGAGGGGAAAAAAGTTAAGATTACAGGGAATGAAGAACAGTCTATCGAAGCAGAGAATGTCATTCTGGCTTCGGGTTCCAAACCACTGATTCTTCCGATTCCGGGAATGGATCTTCCGAGAGTTCTGACAAGTGATGAACTCTTCAAGATGAGAGAAGTTCCAAAGAGTTTGGTTATCATCGGTGGCGGTGTGATCAGTGTAGAATTTGCTACCGTATATTCCGCACTTGGATCTAAGGTTACCATTCTTGAAGCAATGCCGCGGCTGGTTCCAAATATGGATAAAGAGATCGCACAGAACCTGAAACTGATCCTGAAGAAACGTGGCGTAGAAAGCCATACATCAGCAGCAGTACAGGGTGTGCATATGGAAGGGGATACCTGTGTATGTACCTTCGTCGAAAAAGAAAAAGAACAGACTGTAGAAGCAGAATATGTTCTGTGCGCAGTCGGAAGATGCCCGAATACCGACGGATTATTTGCAGAAGGTGCTGCTCCGGATATGGAAAGAGGACGTGTTCTTGTAAATGATAAATTCGAAAGCAGTATTCCGGGAGTCTATGCGATCGGTGATCTGATCTTTGGCGCACAGCTTGCCCATGCAGCAAGTGCACAGGGAATCGTTGTTGCAGAACAGCTGGCGGGAAAAGAACCTTCTGTGAATCTGGATGTGGTTCCGGGATGTGTTTATACAGATCCGGAAATCGCATCAGCAGGTATCACAGAAGATGCAGCCAAAGAACAGGGAATCAAAGTGAAGACTGGCAAATTTATCATGAGTGCCAATGGTAAATCTCTTATTACAAAAGAAGAAAGAGGATTTATCAAGATCGTGGCAGATGAAGAGACAGATGTGATTCTCGGAGCACAGATGATGTGTGCAAGAGCCACAGACATGATCGGTGAATTTGTAACTGCGATCGCAAATAAAATGACGGTTGCACAGCTTTTGAAGGGAATGCGTGCACATCCGACGTATAACGAAGGAATCGGAGAAGCCCTGGAAGAAGCAGAGGGTGGAGCAATCCACGTTGTACCAAAGAAAAAGAAATAGAACTGTACAGCAGTAAGGGAATATGATAAAATATTCAGATATCAGCATATGCTGAAAAGTACAAAAAAGGAAAATTAAATCATGTTATACGAAGAAGCAAGGGTATATTTGGATCATGTATCGAAATACGGAAGTGTACTTGGCTTAGATAGTATAAAGAGCTTATTGGGTGAGCTTGGGAATCCGCAGAAAGATTTGAAATTTATACATATAGCCGGGACTAATGGAAAAGGATCGATTCTCGCCGGACTCTCCGGTATCCTGCAGCAGGCAGGGTACCGGACCGGAAGATACTGTTCTCCAACCGTGATGGGATATATGGAACGATTTCAGGTTGATGGTCAATGGATGGCGGAGGACGAGCTCGCCCCGTTTGTATCTCAGGTGAAAGAGGCAGCAGAAAAAGTAGAAGAAAAAACGGATCTCACCGTAACCGTTTTCGAGATGGAAACGGCGATCGCGTTTCTCTATTTCAGGGAAAAACAGTGTGATTATGTCGTTGTGGAAGCCGGAATGGGTGGGCTTCTTGATGCGACAAATGTAATAGATACTACTGTTCTGAGTATTTTTGCATCGATCAGTATGGATCATATTGGTGTACTTGGAAATACACTGGAAGAAATTGCGGAAAACAAAGCCGGGATTATAAAGCCATCCTGCCAGGCGGTGGTGACAGCGCCGCAGAAACCGTCTGTGATCCGAATTTTACAGGAAAAGACAGAAGAATGTGGCTGCCAGATCCGGATTGCGCATCCGGAAAAGGCAAAAGTGAAAAGAGAATTGATGGATGGTCAGATTTTTTCTTATGAGGAGTATGAGGACATTCATCTGAATCTGATCGGAAGATATCAGATCGACAATGCAGTGACGGTATTGGAGGCTGTGAAAGCCCTGAATGAGAATGGAGCGGTTATTCCGGAGGATGCGGTAAGAGCAGGATTTGCAAAAGTAATCTGGCAGGGAAGATTCCAGGTTCTTGAAAGAGAACCGTTGATGATCGCAGATGGCGCACACAATCAGGATGCAGCGCTTAGGCTTGCAGAAAATGTGAGAACCTATCTTGCAGGAAGACGGATCATTGGAGTGATGGGTGTTTTTAAAGATAAAGAGTACCGGAAAATGGCAGAGATCATGGCACCGTATCTTACGAAAGTGTATACGATCGATCTCCCGAATCGGGAGCGGAGTCTGGCGAAAGAAGAACTGTGCAAAGTATTGGAAGAAAATGGAGTACAGGCAGAACCGGCAGAAGGAATCCGGGAGGCACTTACAGCAGCAAAAGCAGACTGTAAAAGGAATGATGTGGTTCTGAGTTTTGGTTCCCTGTCTTATCTGGGGGATGTGATTCGGATTTGCAGGAAAAGGAAATAGACTGAGAGAAGAAAGAGAGAACATTATGGTAGATCATAAAAAAGTAGAACAGGCAATCCGGCTTTTGCTGGAAGGAATCGGTGAAGATCCTGACAGAGAAGGACTGGTTGAAACACCGGACCGGATTGCAAGAATGTATGAAGAAATCTGTGGCGGAATGAATGAGGATGCAGCGGAACACCTGAAAAAGACATTTACAGCAGAAAATAATGAAATGGTTGTGGAAAAAGATATTACATTCTATTCCATGTGCGAGCATCATATGCTGCCATTTTACGGAAAAGTTCATATTGCCTATATTCCGGATGGGAAGGTAGTGGGACTTAGCAAGCTTGCGCGGACTGTGGAAGTATTTGCGAGAAGACTTCAGCTTCAGGAACAGATGACAGCACAGATCGCGGATGCCCTGATGGAGAATCTTCGTCCAAAGGGAGTGATGGTACTTGCCGAGGCCGAGCATATGTGTATGACCATGCGTGGAATCAAAAAGCCGGGAAGCAAGACGGTCAGTGTTGTTACAAGAGGTGCATTTGAAGGAAATGAAAAACTGCAGAACATGTTTTTCCGTATGATAGGTTAGTGCGATGGAAATAAAACGAAAACTGGAAGAGCAGAGGAGGATGCAGAGAGTCTGGAGAATATATGAGCATCCTCTTTTTGAAGAGGGACTGGCAAAGAATAAAGATGCAGAAAAGGAAAGAAAATTCTGCCATCATGATATGAATCATTTTCTGGACGTGGGACGTCTGATGTATATTTTTTCGATGGAGCGTGGATATGCCCTTGGAAAAGAAGAGATTTATGCGGCGGCATTACTTCATGACATCGGGAAATGGCAGCAGTATAAGGCGGGAATCCCCCATGAAATAGCGAGTGCTGAAATTGCAAAAAGGATTCTGGAAGAGACTGGATTTACAAAGGCGGAGTCGGACAGGATTCTTTTTGCAATTTTAAGCCACCGGGGCAAAGCGCAAGAGACAGAAAATGCAGGGCAGGATAAGCGGCAGTTTGCAGAGCTCCTTTATGATGCGGATAAGATTTCCCGCGTGTGCTACGCGTGTCCTACTGAAAAGGACTGTAACTGGAGCAGGGAAAAGAAAAACCAGAAGATCATCTGGTAGAAAACGAGGAATGAAAATGAGAATTGGAAATAAAGAATTTGATACAGCAAAACATACTTATATAATGGGAATCCTGAATGTGACACCGGATTCTTTTTCAGACGGGGGAAAGTGGAACGGTTATGATGCGGCAATGCGTCATGCAGAAGAACTTTTAGAAGGCGGAACCGATATCCTGGATATCGGAGGAGAGTCTACAAGACCAGGACACCGGCAGATCACATCGGAAGAAGAGATTGCAAGAACTGCACCGGTGATCGAAGCTGTTAAAAGGAATTTTGATGTGCCGGTTTCGATTGACACTTATAAAAGTGATGTGGCAGAGGCGGCACTTCAGGCAGGGGCAGATCTGGTGAATGATATTTGGGGATTCCAGTACGATGAAAAGATGGCAGGCCTTGTGAAAAAATATGATGCGGCATGCTGTCTGATGCATAATAAAAACGAAGCGGTGTACAAGGATTTCCTGAGGGATATGTATGCAGAACTGCAAAAATGTGTAGATACCGCGAAGGCAGCCGGGATTGAAGATGACCGGATCATGCTGGATCCGGGGGTTGGATTTGGAAAGACCTATGAAATGAACCTGGATGTGATGAAGCATCTGGATCTTTTTAACGGACTTGGATATCCGATGCTTCTCGGAACTTCCAGAAAATCCATGATCGGTCTGACACTGGATCTGCCGGTAACTGAAAGAGAAGAAGGAACTCTTGTTACAACCGTGATGGCAGTACAGAGTCATTATGGATTTGTGCGCGTTCATGATGCCGAGAAAAACCGCAGAGCGATCAAGATGACAGAAGTGATTCTGGCAAGAGAGTAAGCAGGAGAAAAAGATGGATCAGATAAAAATTGAAAACCTGGAAATATTTGCAAATCATGGGGTGTATCCGGAAGAAAACAGACTGGGACAGAAGTTTCTGGTTTCCTGCATTTTATATGTGGATACACGCAAGGCGGGAAAAACGGATGACTTGGAAACGTCTGTGAATTACGGAACCATTTCCCATCTGATAAAAGAAAAGATGGAAGAGAAGAATTACAGGCTGATCGAAGCCGTAGCAGAGCAGCTTGCAGAAGAGATCTTATTATTTGATGAAAAGATCCGGAAAGTCATGGTGGAAGTAAAGAAACCATGGGCGCCGGTAGGACTTCCGCTTGAGACGGTTTCCGTGAAGATTGAACGTGGCTGGAACGAAGCGTTTATCGCACTCGGATCGAATATGGGTGATAGGAAAAAGTACATTGAGAATGCGATAGAAGAGCTGAAAAAAGAAAGACTTTGCAGAGTCCTGAAGGTATCGAAGCTGATCGGAACCGAGCCATATGGCGTGACGGATCAGGATGAGTTCCTGAACGGAGCACTGAAAATGGAAACACTGCTTACCCCGCATGAGCTTCTGGAGCTGTTACATCGGATTGAGCAGGAAGCCGGAAGAAAGCGGATCCGCAGATGGGGACCGAGAACACTGGATCTGGACATCATTTTCTATGGGGATCAGATCATTGAAGAGGATGATTTATGTGTACCACATATCGATATGCAGAACAGGGAATTTGTGCTTGGACCAATGTGTGAGATCGCACCGCATAAACGGCATCCTGTTTTGAAGGAAACGATGACGGAAATGCTTGTAAAGTTAAAGGGTAATAATTGACTTATTATTGGGAGAGGATTATACTGAAAGTATTGTGGGGAATCCCAACTGAATTGAAGAGAGGTATAGAAATGGAAGAAAAAAAGAATCTCTGGAGCTCTTATGATGAAGCTGCCAAAAAAGAACTTCATGAAATCAATGAAAAGTACAAAGCCTGCCTGGATGCCGGAAAGACAGAGCGAGAATGTGTAAAGCTTGCGGTTGAGATGGCGAAAGAAGCAGGATATCAGGATATCAAAGATGTTCTGAAAGAAGGAAAGAGCCTGAAAGCAGGAGATAAAGTATATGCGGTATGCATGGGGAAAATGCTTGCCATGTTCCGTATGGGCGAAGAGCCGCTTTCAAACGGTATGAATATCCTTGGAGCTCATATCGATTCACCACGTATTGATGTAAAACAGAATCCATTATATGAAAGTGAAGGAATGGCTTATCTGGATACACATTACTATGGCGGAATCAAAAAATACCAGTGGGTAACAGGACCGATGGCACTTCATGGTGTTGTTGTGAAAAAAGATGGAAGCGTAGAAGAGATCAGCATTGGGGAAAAAGAGTCTGATCCGGTATTTGTTATTACAGACCTTCTTGTTCATCTTGCAGCAAACCAGATGTCAAAGAAAGCAAGTGAAGTGATCGAAGGAGAAAAGCTGGATCTTCTGATTGGAAACAGTCCGCTTGATAAAGCGGAGGGACTTGATGAAGAAGAAAAAGAAACGATCAAGGCTAACGTACTTCATATTTTAAAAGAGAACTATGGAATCGAAGAAGAAGATTTTGCATCGGCTGAACTGGAAATTGTTCCGGCCGGAAAGGCAAGAGACTGTGGATTTGACCGCAGCATGATCCTTTCTTATGGACAGGATGACAGAGTCTGCGCATTTACTTCTCTGTTCGCTATGCTGGATGTGGAAAATGCAAAGCGTACAGGATGCTGTCTGTTAGTAGATAAAGAAGAGATCGGAAGCGTCGGAGCAACTGGAATGCATTCTCGTTTCTTTGAAAATACAGTTGCAGAGCTTGTTGCACTTACAGAAGGTGAATCTGAACTGAAGGTACGCCGTGCACTTGCTAATTCAAGAATGCTTTCTTCTGACGTAAGTGCTGCTTATGATCCGATGTTTGCAGAGGCATTTGAAAAGAGAAGTGCCGCATTCTTTACGAAGGGACTTGCATTCAACAAGTTTACAGGAAGCCGCGGAAAGAGCGGATCCAATGATGCAAATGCAGAATATCTTGCAAAACTGCGCAAGGTAATGGATGATGCAGGTGTTACTTACCAGTTCGCAGAACTTGGTAAAGTCGATGTAGGCGGCGGCGGAACCATCGCATATATTATGGCAAATTATGGTATGGAAGTGATCGACAGCGGTGTTGCTGTACTTTCCATGCATGCACCTTATGAGGTCAGCAGCAAAGCTGATGTGTATGAAGCAGTAAAGGGATACAGAGCATTCCTTCTGAATATGTAAGAGATGAAAAGAACTCAGGAAAAACAAAGGATACAGTCCGGTTTTGCCTGAGTTCTTTTCTGATAATAACAAAATTTTTGGGACAATAAGCGGGAATCCTCGGCAATTCAATTACCGAGATGAAAGCGCAAGATTGTGCATGTTTGCACCTTAAAAATCATATAATAATCTTCCTGCCCTTGATATTAATGCCGTAATCGGCATATAAGAAATCGAAAATATGTTCGATTTTTCGTTGCGCGTTTTTACTCCTCATGTTATACTATGTGTATGAAAGAAAAACTTATACATTATAGGACTTGCGTGTGTAATATCAATTACCATATGGTATGGTCGGTGAAATACCGGCGAAAGATATTAAAACCAGAAATCGAGGAATATCTCCAGGAACTGGTGCAACAGATTGCTGCGGATAAGGGATTTACCGTCCATCTATTCGAATGTGGTGAAGGTGATCATGTCCACTGCTTTGTATCTGCTCCACCGAAGTTGTCCATAACAGCAATCGTTAAGTATCTGAAGGGAATCACTGGAAGAAAACTGTTCGAACGTTTTCCGGAAATAAGAAACCAGCTATGGAAAGGAGAGCTGTGGAATCATTCCTATTATGTGGAAACAATCGGATCTGTATCTGAAGAAAATATCCGCCGTTATATTGAACATCAGAGCAAGTCGTATTAATTCAAGATGGAATGTAAATCGCCATCTACAAGAATGTTTAGGGGGAAGAAGAATGCTACTGTCGCACAGAACATCTATAAAAATTCGGCCGGAATATTCCAATATCATAGGACATATGTGTTATGCAGCTTCCAAACTCTGGAATATCTGCAACTATGAACGTCATCATTATAAAGAATTGGGACTGGAAAAGTATCCTGACTGGTACTATCAGAAAAAAGCACATAAAGGAAATCTGTGGTACAGACAACTTCCGTCACAGACAGCGCAGGAAACCTGTAAACAGCTGGACAAAGCATGGAAATCTTTTTATGTCCTGAAAAAGACCGGAGGAATCAAAGAACCAAATCCGCCCCGTTTTAAACAGGACAATATACCTGTTACATACATGCAGATGGGAATCCGGCATGAGAAAGGTTCAGACCAGCTGCGGCTGTCTATGCCAAAGGATCTGAAAAGCTATATGGAAGAAACATATGGGATCCATGAAAAATTTCTATATCTTGAAAATAAGATTTTCAGGGACATGGATCATATAAAACAGCTGCGGATCTATCCACCGAAAAATGAAAAATGTGACCTTATCGTTATCTATGAGATTGAAGAACCAGAGCAGCTTTCCCAGAATGGACATTATTTATCTATTGATCTTGGTCTTCAAAATTTGATGACCTGTTATGATTCAGGAAATGGCAGGACTTTTATTCTGGGAAGAAAATATCTTTCTCTGGAAAGATACTTTCATAAAGAGATAGCCAGAGTACAGTCTGTATGGTATGCGCAGCAATCGAAAAAAGGGATAAAATATCCAAAATCATCAAAACATATCCAGAGACTATACAGGAAAAAGCAGAATGCAGTAAAAGACTACTTTCACAAAGTGACCAGATGGATTGCAGAATATTGCAGAAAAGAAGATATCCACTGTGTGGTTGTGGGAGATATCCGAAATATTCGTAAAGGAAAAGATATGGGGCATAAGACCAACCAAAAGTTTCACGGACTGCCATATGACAGGCTGTACATCATGCTGGACTATAAACTGAAACTGTATGGAATACAATTGATAAAACAGGAAGAAAGCTATACAAGCCAGTGCAGCCCGTTATCACCAGAAGTATCAAAAAGATATGCAGAAGCGTCAAATCGAAAAGAGCGGGGCATGTATATAACCAATGGAGAAAGATTTAATGCAGATGCAATAGGCGCCTTCAATATCCTGCGGAAATATCTTTCCGTATCCGGAAAGCAGAAGAAACTGTCCATAACTGGACTAAAAAATCCAGAAATAATAAAAGTAGCTGCATAGCCGAAAGGTAAGCAGTATTGGTGTCATGGACGCACCCTGAAAAAAGGCGGTATCCCGCCAGAATTCAGATGCTCTGGTAACTTAGTTGCCGAGTAGTTCACTATATAAAAGAAATTTGATTACGGAGATTTTCTTTATAGAAGAAAACACTTGAAGAAATCGAACTCTTCTATAAATCCACTTTTTTGTACGAAAAAAAGTACATAAGGGTTGACTATCACAGTTAAAACATTTACAATATTAGTGCGGTAAAATCCGTTTTTTAAGGGCGATATAAGATATGAAAAGAGCAGACAGTTACCAGTCTGACTGTGATTTTCAAGTTTTATATATATCAATTACCAATAACGAGGAGGAATTGTAAAATGGCAACAAAATGGGTTTACATGTTTACAGAAGGTAATGCCGATATGAGAAACCTGCTTGGTGGAAAAGGCGCTAACCTTGCTGAAATGACAAACTTAGGTCTTCCGGTACCACAGGGCTTCACAATCACAACAGAAGCTTGTACTCAGTATTATGAGGACGGAAGACAGATTAATGACGAGATTATGGCTCAGATCATGGAAGCAATTACAAAGATGGAAGGAATCACAGGAAAGAAATTTGGGGATAAAGAGAATCCACTTCTTGTTTCTGTTCGTTCTGGTGCAAGAGCATCTATGCCTGGTATGATGGATACAATCCTGAACCTTGGTCTTAACGAAGACGTTGTCAACGTACTGGCTGAAAAATCAGGTAACCCACGTTGGGCTTGGGACTGCTACAGAAGATTTATTCAGATGTACTCTGATGTAGTTATGGAAGTAGGTAAAAAGTACTTCGAAGAACTGATCGACAAGATGAAAGCTGAAAGAGGCGTTAAACAGGACGTTGAACTTACAGCAGAAGATCTTCACGAATTAGCTAACCAGTTCAAGGCTGAATATAAAGAAAAAATCGGTGCTGAATTCCCAACAGATCCAAAGGAACAGTTAATGGGAGCAATCAAAGCTGTATTCCGTTCATGGGACAACCCGAGAGCAAATGTATACCGTCGTGACAACGATATCCCGTATTCATGGGGAACCGCTGTTAACGTACAGATGATGGCATTTGGTAACATGGGTGATGACTGTGGTACAGGTGTTGCATTTACCCGTGACCCGGCTACAGGAAATAACGGACTGTTCGGAGAATTCCTTACAAATGCTCAGGGTGAAGACGTAGTTGCAGGTGTTCGTACACCAATGCACATTTCAGAAATGGAACAGAAATTCCCAGAAGCATTCAAACAGTTCAAAGAAGTATGCAAGACTCTGGAAACACACTACAGAGATATGCAGGATATGGAGTTTACTGTAGAACATGGTAAACTGTACATGCTTCAGACACGTAATGGTAAGAGAACAGCTCAGGCTGCTCTTAAGATCGCTTGCGATCTCGTTGATGAAGGAATGAGAACCGAAGAAGAAGCAGTTGCTATGATCGATCCTCGTAACCTTGATACACTGCTTCATCCACAGTTTGATGCAGCTGCACTGAAAGCCGCTGTACCGATGGCTAAAGCACTTGGAGCATCTCCAGGAGCTGCTTGCGGTAAGATCGTCTTCACAGCAGATGACGCTGTAGCATGGGCTGCAAGAGGCGAAAAAGTCGTTCTTGTACGTCTTGAGACATCACCGGAAGATATTACTGGTATGAAATCTGCTCAGGGTATCCTGACAGTACGTGGTGGTATGACATCACACGCAGCCGTAGTTGCACGTGGTATGGGAACATGCTGTGTATCTGGTTGTGGTGACATCAACATGGATGAAGAAAACAAGAAATTCACACTTGGTGGAAAAGAATTCCATGAAGGAGATGCAATCTCTCTTGATGGATCAACAGGTAATATCTATGACGGAATCATCCCGACTGTAGATGCTACAATCGCAGGTGAATTCGGAAGAATCATGGGATGGGCTGACAAGTACAGAACTATGAAAGTTCGTACAAATGCAGATACACCATCTGATGCTAAGAAAGCACGTGAACTTGGTGCTGAAGGTATCGGACTTTGCCGTACAGAGCATATGTTCTTCGAAGGCAACAGAATTGATGCATTCCGTGAAATGATCTGCTCTGAAACAGTAGAAGAAAGAGAAGCTGCACTTGCTAAGATCCTTCCGGAACAGCAGGGAGACTTCGAAAAACTTTACGAAGCACTGGAAGGAAATCCGGTTACTATCCGTTTCCTTGATCCACCGCTTCATGAATTCGTTCCAACAGAAGAAGAAGATATCAAGAAACTTGCTGATGCTCAGGGCAAATCTGTTGACCAGATCAAAGCAATCATCAGCTCTCTGCACGAATTCAACCCAATGATGGGACATCGTGGATGCCGTCTTGCTGTAACTTATCCGGAAATCGCTAAGATGCAGACAAGCGCAGTTATCCGTGCTGCTATCAATGTTAAGAAAGCTCATCCGGATTGGAATGTTAAACCGGAAATCATGATCCCGCTGGTTGGTGATATCAAAGAGCTTAAATATGTTAAGAAGTTTGTAGTAGAAACAGCTGACGCTGAAATCGCTGCTGCAGGAAGCGACCTTGAGTACGAAGTTGGTACAATGATCGAGATTCCTAGAGCTGCTCTTACAGCTGATGACATCGCAAAAGAAGCTGACTTCTTCTGCTTCGGTACAAACGACCTTACACAGATGACATACGGATTCTCACGTGATGATGCTGGTAAGTTCCTTGACGCTTACTATGACGCTAAGATCTTCGAGAACGATCCATTTGCTAAACTTGACCAGACAGGTGTTGGTAAGCTTATGAAGATGGCTATCGATCTTGGAAAACCGGTTAATCCGTCACTTCACGTTGGTATCTGTGGAGAACATGGTGGAGATCCAAGCTCTGTAGAATTCTGCAACAGCATTGGTCTTGATTATGTATCTTGCTCACCATTCCGTGTACCGATCGCTCGTCTGGCTGCTGCTCAGGCTGCAATCGCACAGAA
>Ga0129313_1000331_pt1 | contig 43862 bp, 43 predicted proteins | sample O1105metagenome_FD_94436 | JGI IMG/M metagenome (GOLD analysis project Ga0129313, IMG submission 94436) | Orangutan group fecal microbial communities from fecal samples from Wisconsin, USA - O1105 metagenome | ecosystem: Host-associated > Mammals > Digestive system > Large intestine > Fecal...
CGATATGTTATTTGGGGTGTCGGCTACAGGTTTAAAGTATAAATATGAGAACCCCCAAATAGTTTCATGGGATGCGCAGCTACGCGCGCCCATATCGCAGGAGCGATATGTTATTTGGGGTGTTGGTTACAGGTTTAAAGTATAAATATGAGACCCTCAAATAGTTTCATGGGATGCGCAGCTACGCGCGCCCATATCGCAGGAGCGATATGTTATTTGGGGTGTTGGTTACAGGTTTAAAGTTTAAATATAAGTGCCCCAAATAGGCTACAGGTTTAAGGTATGATGCAGGCAATAACAGATATGAATATACAATATGAAGATCAGGAGCTGCTGGTTGTTTATAAGCCGGCCGGACTGGCGACACAGTCAGCGCGGGTAACAAGCCCGGATCTGGTATCTTCCGTGACGAGGCATTTAAAGGGTGCTCCTGTTTATGTGGTACATAGGCTGGATCAGCCGGTAGAAGGGCTTCTTGTGCTGGCAAAGACAAAGAAGGCGGCAGCAGGGCTGAGTAAGCAGCTGCAGGCAGGAACGCTGAATAAGCAGTATTATGCACTTGTATATCGGGGAGCGGAAGAACTTCCGAAAGAGGGAATACTGGCAGATCATTTATGGAAGAATCCGCAGACACAGAAAGCAGAGATTGTGACGCAGGCATCCGGAAAAGGAAAACAGGCAAAGCTTCAGTATCGTGTACTGGCGGGGAAAGATGACACAGCACTGCTGGATGTCAGAATAGAAACCGGCAGATTCCATCAGATCAGGGCGCAGCTTGCGCATGCGGGATTTCCGATATTGGGAGATCAGAAGTACGGAACGCAGACGTCTATGGAGCGCTCTAAGGAGCTTGGGATCAAAAATGTTTCTCTTTTTGCCTATGCGCTTACGTTTACACATCCTAAAACCGGGAAACATATGGAATTTCAGGCAAAAACGCAAAATCCGGCGATCAGCCATTTATTAACAACTATGAATTAAGAAAAAATGCCCATACTAATCTGGAAGTAAGCAGAGCAGGTGGGTGTTTTTTAATGCATAAAATATGGGAAACATATCGAAAACAAATAGAATTCTGTGTAGCAGCGGTTCTGTTGTTCGTCCTGTTTAAGTATTTGATCGGACTGGTGGCTCCGTTTTTGGTGGCAGCGGTTCTGATGGCGGTTTATGAAAAACCGGTTTTTTATCTGAAACGAAGGACGGGAATCGGCGGACAGCTCTGGACGGCCGTTCTGCTTCTTCTGACTGTATTATTTCTGCTTCTGTTTTTCTGGTTGTTTGGCAGAAAAATGCTCGCCTATGGGATGCTGTTCTGGGAGAGGCGGAATGAATATCAGGAAACGTTTCTGTGCACAGTCAGGGACTGCTGCGGTTATATTGAGAAAGGAATACGCCTTGAAAAAGGCATGCTCTGGCAGAAGCTGCAGCAGGGCAGTGTGACAGTCTGCAATAAACTGTCTGCCATGGCTTACAGAAATTCCTATCAGTATTTTACAGGGGCGATACAGGCAGGGGCTTTTTTTCTGGTGACAGTGATCGCTGCCTTATTATATGCAAAGGACTGGGAAAAACAGAAAAAATGGAGAGAACAGGAAGATAAGAAAAGCAGACTATGGCAGGTGATAGATGAAATCATGCGTTATTTGCGCGTGAGTCTGTTGGCACAGGGAAAGATCATGGCAGTGATCGCACTTTTATGCCTGCTGGGATTTGGAATCGCAGGGCTGTCAAATGCTCCCGGACTTGCCGTGCTGACGGCTTTTCTGGATGTGCTTCCCTTTATCGGAACGGGGATCGTGATCCTGCCAATGGCAGTCTGGCAGTTTTTAAAGCGGAATCTGTTTTCCGGTACTATATTGCTGCTTACTTATGCGGCGGCTGTATTTGCAAGAGAGTATCTGGAACCGAAGCTGATCAGCCATAAAATGGGAGTACCGCCGATTTTGACGCTGCTTGGAATCTATGCTGGTGTCAAAGTATTTGGGGCTGCAGGAATTCTGCTGGGTCCTTTATATGTGATCATTTTAGCGTTTGTATATAGAAGTTCTTTTGCAAAGATTTAAAATATTCGGAGCCACATTCGCAAAATCGTCTCTTACAAGACTTCTTTTACTCATGAACGGCTGGTCGCCGTATACAGTCACAATATTTCGCAAATCTTAAGAATACTTTTGTGGAAAGATGGGGAGTTATAGCATATAATCAAACTTAGAAAACTGGGAAAGGAAAGTCTGAGTATGAAAAGAAAAGGAATAATTGCAAAAGGACTTGCAGGTGTGCTTGCCATATCGATGCTGTTGACCGGATGTGGCGGAAAGTCTGGCAAGGACGACAAAGATATGAAAGATCTGGTTTATAAATCAGAGAAATTAAGCTGCACAGATGATATGAAGGGTGATATCAGCAGCTTTACCGTAGCAGGTGATAAGATCTATGTCTATACAACAGAGTGGGTTCCAGGTCCGGGCAATACGGAGGATGCTGAAGCGGAAGAAGAGGCATTTGAAGCAAAAGACCAGGAAGAAACAGCTGACGGAGATGCTGCGGTTGCGACAACAGAAGATGCTGTGGTGGACGGTGATGAGCAGTCTGACAGCACAGACGGAACAAATGCCATCTCTGAAGAAGGAGAAGAAAAGCCGGTCGATGATGCAGAAGCTGCAGATGACACAGAGGCAGCAGATGGTGCAGATGCGGAGACCGGTGATACAACGGATGCGACAGATGATGTACCGGACGATTATTATGGTACAACCAATCAGTACTTCTACACCTGCAAGGCAGACGGATCTGACCTGCAGGAGATCCAGATGGATATTGAAAAGAATGATAATAACTGGCTGAACTACTTTGCAGCAACAGAAGATGGCATGTTATACATGCTGTACAGCGGATATGATGAGAAGAGTGAGCAGTCTACATATCTGATCAAGATTCTGGATGCAGGCGGAAGCCAGACAGGCGAAGTGAATCTGAACGGTATTCTGGATGAAAATGATTATGTGCAGGCTATGAGACTGGACAAAGACGGTAATATTTATCTGATGGGAGACCAGTCTGTTTACGTACTGGATAAGGATGGCAATAAGATCGCCCAGATCAAGGCGGATACCTCTAATAACAGCTGGATGATGGCAATGGCAAGAACAAGCGACGGACAGATCGTTGTTGCAATGAACGGACAGGACGGAATGAAGGTCCAGACGGTAGATCTGGCAAAGAAAGCAATGGGCGAAAGCTATGATATAGCTGTTTCGGGATATGGCTCATCCAACAGTGCACTGATAGACGGTGCTGATTACAGCTTCTATTACAATGATGGCAGCAGCCTGTATGGATATGATATGCAGTCAAAGCAGTCAAAAGAGATCTTAAACTGGATCAGCAGTAACATCAATACAAGCTATGTAGGAGATACAAGAGCACTTAAGGGTGGTCAGTTTATTACGAATTATTCTGACTACAGTTCAGAAGATGGTGCAGATAACGGTTTATATATTTTTACAAAGGTAGATCCGAGTGAAGTGGCAGACAAGGTAACGATCACTTATGCAGGTCTTTATGTGGATGATACGATCAAATCAGCTGCGGTGAAGTTCAATAAGAGTCAGGATAAATACCAGATCATGGTAAAGGATTATTCGACCTATGATGATGCACCTACACAGATGAACAATGATCTTCTGGCAGGTGAAATACCGGATATCATCGATCTTTCCGGCATTTCTGCTGAAAAATACATTTCCAAGGGAATGCTGCTGGATCTGTATACGCTGATGGATAAAGATTCAGATATCAAGAAAGATGACTTTATTGAGAATGTATTACAGGTAATGGAAACAGACGGAAAACTGTATCATATTTCTCCTACCTTTGGCGTTAATGTGCTGATTGGCAAAACTTCCGATATCGGTGGCAGAGATAAGTTTACAGTACAGGATCTGATCGATCTGGAACAGTCAAAGGGCAATGATGCAAAGGCATTCTACATGAGATCCAATACAAGCGTGCTCAACATGATCTGTACAGCAAATTATGAGGATTATATTGACTGGAATACAGGAAAATGCAGCTTTAACAGTGATGAATTTGTCAAGCTGTTAGAGTATGCAAATACGTATCCGAAGGATGAGGAGATTAATTGGGACGAAGATTACGAAAGCCTTCCGACGCAGATCCGCAGCGGCAAAGTAATCCTGGCTGATATTTACAGTCTGGGTATGGAGGAGATCGAGCTTTACAATGCAATGTTTGAAGATGATATCAGTTTTATCGGATATCCTTCTGATAAATCAGCAGGTGCATCTGCAAGCATGAATATGGATCTTGGTATTTACGCAAAATCCAAAAATGTGGACGGTGCGTGGGCATTTTTGAAGACTTTCCTGACAAAAGATTATATCTGTAAGGGGGCTAATAATTATTACAGTGGATTCCCGCTTCGTAAGGATGCACTGGAATATCAGATTAAGAGATATTCCGCAACGGAAAAATATACAGATGAATATGGCAATGAGATAGAGCCGTACCAGTCTTCCTGGGGTTATGATGATCTTGATGTTGAGATCGGACCGCTTTCTGAGGATCAGGTCAACAAGCTTCGTGAAGTTATAGCATCCGTAGATCATCTGTATGTATACAATGATGATGTCATGACGATCATCTCTGATGAAACAGGTGCTTACTTCAGTGGACAGAAGTCTGCAAAGGAAGTGGCAGACATTGTACAGAATCGTGTTTCCAACTACGTGAATGAAAACAGATAGAAAGGTAAAACATGAAGAAGAAACATAAAAAATGGAAGGAAAGGAAATGGGAACTCGGATTTTTACTCCCTTCCCTGATCGGAGTCAGTGTTTTCTTTGTTGTACCGTTTGGCGTGATTTTCTATTATTCCATGGTAGACAGTCCGATCGATCCGAGGTTTGTATTCCTTCAGAATTTTGTGAATCTGTTTCATAATTCTGCCTTTTTACAGGCAGCGAAAAATACGGCTGTATTCAGCCTGACGGCAGTACCTCTGGCGGTACTGCTGTCGCTGGGTATGGCAATCATTCTGGAACAGAATATCCCACTGAGAAGTACATTCCGAACCTTCTTCTTAACACCGCTTATGGTACCGACGGCTTCGATCGTCCTGATCTGGCAGGTGTTTTTTCATTATAATGGTGCGATCAATCAGTTTCTGACTAATCTGGGAGCAGGTAAGATTGACTGGTTTAAGTCATCTTTCTCGCAGATCATTGTACTGCTTCTGTTCTTATGGAAGAATCTGGGCTACAATATGATCCTGTTTCTGGCAGCACTCAATGATATACCACGGGAATATATGGAGGTAGCGGACCTGGACGGCGCGAGCGCATGGCAGAAATTTATTTATATAAAGATCAGATATCTTTCCCCGACAATCCTGTTTGTAGCGATCATGTCGCTGATCAACTCCTTCAAGGTATTCAGGGAAGTGTACTTGCTGACAGGTGATTATCCGTATGATACACTGTATATGCTGCAGCATTTCATGAACAACACCTTTAAGGCGCTTGATTATCAGAAGCTGTCTGCAGCGGCGATCATCATGTGTTCTGTCATGGTTGTTATCATAGGCCTTCTCTTTGTGGTCGAAAATCACTTTGGAAAGGATGTGGAAGGATGAAAAGCAGGCGGAAGCAGAAATGCACAAAGGTTGTATTGTTTGTCATAGCATTTTTCTTTGCAACCTCATTTTTAATGCCGATCGTCCTGACGGTCGCAAACTCATTTATGCAGGAGAGTGAGATCTCTGCTAATTATGGTGCGGTATTTGACAGCTACACCGATGATTCCAATAATTATTATTATGGGAATCAGCAGCAGACGAAGTCCTCTTATACGTCGGAGGCCGCAAATCTGAAGTTTATCCCGGATATGGTTACTTTTAAGCAGTATTATACCGTGCTTTTGCAAAGTCCGGATTATCTGCTGAAATTTTGGAATTCGGTCATTTTGGTTGTACCGATCGTTGTGTTTCAGATCTTTATCGCATTGGGAGCGGCGTATAGCTTTTCGAGGTTCCGGGGACGAAAAAAGGAAATTATCTTCTTTTTATATATTATACTGATGCTGATGCCATATCAGGTCAGTCTTGTACCTAACTTTCTCGTCAGTAAATGGCTGGGGATCTTAAATACCAGAGCGGCGATCATACTGCCGGGTATTTTCTCGACATTCAGTGTGTTTCTGCTGACAAAGTATATGAGGCGTATTCCAAAATCGCTGATCGAGGCTGCTGAGCTGGATGGTGCTTCAGAGTGGCAGATTTTCACAAAAGTCTGCATCCCGCTTTGTAAAAGCGCGATTGCGAGTACGGCGATCCTGGTATTTATTGATTACTGGAATATGGTTGAACAGCCGCTTATCCTGCTGTCTGACAGTGATAAATATCCATTGTCGATTTTCCTGTCAGAGATCAATAAGGGAGAAGTCGGACTGGCGTTTGCGGTTGCGGTTATTTATATGGTACCAACCATACTGATCTATCTGTATGGGGAAGAATACCTCATCGAAGGAATTTCCTACTCCGGTGGAGTCAAGGGATAGAAAGGATAAGAAAGTGAACGAAAAAAAACAGACCAACAAAAAAGATAGAATTAAAAATATTGCGATCGTCTTTCTGGTGATCATGCTGCTTTTGACGTTTTTCTCCAATACGATCATGAATTATTCCCTGCCTGAGGTTTCTGCGACGTATGCACAAAACGGAAGTGTAACAGCAAAGGTCAGAGGAACGGGAACAGTAGAGACAGCAGAAGATTATGATGTCAAAGTGACGGAAAATCATGTGGTCGGCAGTGTCAAGATCAAGGTGGGTGATGAGGTTTCGGCAGATCAGGTGTTGTTTGAGCTGGACGGAACAGGTACAACGGATGAGACAGCACTCAAGGAAGCGCAGGATACGCTGGATAGTCTGGAACTTGATTACAGCAAGGCACTTCTTGCTGCAGCTCCAAATTATGCACTTGACAATCTGGAGATCAAATCCGCAAGGGAAGAGCTCAGTGATGCTGTTGCCAACCAGACTAAGGCAGCAGCCAGAGCATCTTTAGTAGAACAGCAGGCAGCAGCACAGAAAAAGGTCAATGATCTGCAGGCTGATGTTGACTATATTCAGGCGCAGATCGATTCTTCCGTATCCGGAAACAGTGTGAGCAAATATAATAAGAAATTAAAAGAGAAAAAGAAAGCACTGGCAGAGGCAAATGCCACGCTGGCACAGATCACTTCTGATCTGGAAGGAATTCCATCTGTGGATGATGCAAATGCAGCAGTGCGTGAAAAACAGAAAGCACTGGATACTTTGATCCTGACGCTTGCAAACAAGCAGACGGATGACAAGGTAACACAGGGACAGGCAGCACTTGATCTGAAGGCTTCCAAGAAAAAGGTAGATGACCAGAGAGAAGTGGTCGAAAAGCTGAAAAACGGCGGACAGGAAACAGAGATCAAGGCGAAAAATGCAGGTGTTGTAAAATCTGTCAACTGTATCGCAGGTGATACGGTAACACCGGACAGTGCACTTGCATCTATTGCAGTAACAGGAAACGGATACAGTGTCAGCATTTCCGTGACAAAAGAGCAGGCAAAGCTTGTCAAGGCGGGACAGGAAGCAGAGATTCAGAATGTCTGGGGAACAGATATGAAAGCAACGCTGGATTCTATCAAGGCTGATATAGATAATCCCGATAAAAATAAAATACTGACATTCAAGATCACGGGAGAGGATGTAACTGTCGGACAGTCATTAAGTCTTTCTGTTGGTGAAAAGAGTTCACAATATGATGTAACAGTACCAAACAGTGCAATCCGTGAAGATAATAACGGAAAATTTGTACTGGTTGTCAATGTAAAGAGCAGTCCGCTCGGTAACCGTTATGTATTATCCAGAGCAGATGTAGAGGTTCTGGCAAGTGATGATACGAATTCTGCTGTCAGCGGAGGGTTATTCGGATATGAATATGTCGTAACAAACTCTACAAAACCATTAGAGGCCGGTATGAAGGTACGTCTGGCAGATCAATAGGAGGAACCGGGTATGAAAGTATTAATCTGGTGCAGAGATCATATCAGATTTCTGGTATGTCTCCTGTTTTGTCTGCTGCTGGCAGTTGTTTTGACAATTGCGGGGAATACACTGGTTGGAAAGCAGTATTCCCAGCAGGAGGCAGAGCGATGGGCGGCAAATGATATCAGATACCATCAGGTCAGTGCGTTTATGCAAAGTGACAGTCAGATCACAAAGGATATGATCTCGGAGGTACGAAGCACATTGCAGTCAAAGCTGACAGATGCTTCTATTACGGAAGAAGCTGTTTCCGGAAGGCTTTGGATCGATGCTTATGCAGCCATGCATGACAGCTCCATCGGTAAGCTGACAGATATAGGAAGTGCTTCCGTGGATAGTGTGCAGATCATAGGTGTTGGTGGTGATTTCTTTCAGTTTCATCCGCTTAACATGATTTCGGGAAACGTTTTCTCTGAAAATGATATTTCAAAGGACAGGGTTGTGCTGGATGAGAATACAGCATGGACATTGTTTGGCGCATATGATATAGCCGGAAAAACAGTAACCATCGAAGGCAGGCAGTTTGTGATTGCAGGTGTTTATAAGCCGTCGGATAATAAATATGAAAAGTATGCAAGAGGAGATCAGTCCTACTTATTTATGGACTATGATACCTTCCAGACGCTTTTTGAAGGAACCGGTATAACAGCTTATGAGGCAGTTCTGCCCAATCCTGTAAAGGGATTTGCATTAACTGCATTAAAGACAGCGTTTGGCGAGGATGAAGAGACAACACTTTCTGATTCGTCAGTTAGTTTTTCTGATAAAGAGTATGTTGATAATACAGATCGTTTCTCCAATCTGCAATTATATAAGAAGATCTGGAATCTTCCAAAGCTGATGATGAGAGGGAATGCAGTTGCATATCCATATTGGGAGAATGCTGTGCGCAGCATTGAAATGAAGGCAGCATTTCTTCTTATATTGCGGACACTGTTACTTGCGTTTCCTGTAATTTCACTTGCTATATGGCTTGTAATAACCGTAAAAAGGGAATATCATAAGTGGAAAGCATTTGTCAAAGGCGCGATTGAAAATGCGATCGACAGACAATATGCAAAAGCAGCGGCAAAGCGCGCAGAAAAAGAAGGCGTGGATCGGGCACAGATCGTGATAGATGCACTTTCGGATGAAAAAGAAAAGCCTGCGGATCCTGTACAGTCAGAAAATCTTCCGGAGAATGAAAAATCGGAAGAACCTGCCTTGTCGGAAGAAGAACTGATGGAGAAGATCGTCCGGGAAGCAAAGATTTCCTGGGAGAAGAGAAAAGAGCGGGAAGAGCTTATGGAAATCCGTCGGAAAGAGCAGATCGAAGCAAGAAGAAAAGCGCGCGAAGCTGAGGAAGAGCAGGAAAGTAAAGATGAAATTTAAGGCAGTGAATGAGTTGGAGCATTTCAGTTTCAGAGATGCGCAGATCCAAAAAGCGGAATGGACAGGAGATGCCCTCCGGTTTGAACTGGAGGCTGTGATCGTAAAAGCCGATAATTCCCAAAATGGTAATTATACGGACAGCTATGCGGGAACAACGCAGATGGAACTGAAAAATGCAGAAATCCAGAAAGCAGTGAAGGAAGGCTATAAGTATTATGATGCCAATGATGTATTGCGGGAAGAAAAGCCGGATGAACCGCTTTCCGAGGAGGAGCTTGCAGCGCTTCTAAAGGGAAGTAAGGGCTATTATCTGTTTGATGTTGTGAAGGTAGAAGATACTTATAATACAACAAACCGTTTTTTATATCTGGTCGGGATTGATGCGGACGAGGAGACATCCTACTGGTTACAGATCGCATTTGACAGCTCTGAGCTTTGCTGGGATAAATACATGAACCGTGTACAGAACGGATAAATGACATGAAGAAAACAGATAAAAAGCAGCTTTTGGCATTCCTGCTTTTGTTCGGACTGCTCCTTGTTCTGGCTGTACTTTCGGTCTGGGGCAGACATAGAAAGATATTTGACTATGGAGCACACTTGGATGAGACGGTATTTTCAGTAGATGAAGTGCATGTAACGCTTCGTGAGTTTGGATATTATATCTATGAAGTGGAGGATTACGTGAATCAGCAGGCAAAGGCTTATGATTCCGGGAATCCGCAAAGCTACTGGAATGTGCATTTTTCAGCAGGAAAAAAGAGCAGGTTTTTAAAAAATATGGCAAAGGATACAGCGGTCAATACATGTCTTGCCGAGATCATTTATGCAGATATGGCAGAGAAGGATGGATATGAACTGACTGCAGAGGAGAAAGATGCAGCAACGGAGCAGGCTGCGAAGCTGCTGACTGAAATGACGAAAGCGCAGATCGAAAAAACCGGTCTGACGCAGGAGCTCGTGCAGAAAATTGAGCTGCGGAAGGCACTTGCTGCCAGATATGCAGAGGATTATGTGCAAAAAGTTGATCTGCAGGGCTATGAAGGAAATCCTTTGGAACTGATTTCCGGAAATGGTGCATACTTTCAAAATGAAATCTTGCCGGAACATCAAGTCGTATTTGTCAAAAAACTACTAAATCAATTGCAATTTGGCAAAATTACCGTAAATATGGGAAAATAGAGCTTAAAAATGACTTAAAAATTTAAAAGATTTTCTCAAAAAAAGACTGTACAAAATGAGACTTTTGATATATAATAAATGATGCAAGGGAAGTGACATTCCTGATGCAATCTAACAATTAGATAATAAACAGAAATGTTTATTATAAATATGAGAAGTTTTACTTCTCAGATTATCCCCTCATAATCCGTTAGCCAATCCCCTCGGCTAACGGATTTCCCCTTTTATGGAATCTTTTCAGATCAGGATATCAGCATCCTGTCTGTCTGTTTTCTGATAACCGTAAATGGTTAATTTTCCCTGATTATCGCACAAAGCGAGAAGGATGTCTTTGTAATCGTGAAAACCCTGATTGTGGATCCGGCGTGTGAGCCATATTTCGTCTTTGCCGCTGTGTTTCAGATTGTGTGGCAGAAGCTTTCCATCCATGATAAGAACGGCAGATAACAGCGTCTGTTCCGGCGCAAGGGCAAGATCTCCCGGCGTGACAGGTCTGCTCGTGGCTTTGGGCAGAAAGCTGAGTTTACCGCTTGGCTCCATCATAATGACTTCTAAAGCGGACAGATCAAAATAGCCGCTCAGCCTGGCAAGCGTCAGAAGCTCTGACAGATCCAGCCTTGCTTTTCTCAGGTTCTTTTCAAAGATCTGCCCGTGGGAATACAGGGCAATGGGTTTCCCGGTAATGAGGCGCCTGAGCATTATACTTTTACTGGTGGCATGGGACAGCAGAATACCGCAAATGCCATAGACGACCATGGCGGTAAAAGGCTGCCAGAAGCTTTGCTCCAATGATGTTGCCATTTCTGCAGCGATCGATCCGATCGTAATGCCGTTGATATAATCAAACATGCTCATTTCCGACATCTGCCGGTAGCCCATGAGCTTGGTCAGAATAAAAAGAGTAATGATCGATCCGAAAGACAATACAATAATATAAATAATTTCCTGCATAAAATCCGCTCCTTTGAGATAGTCTGATTTAGTTTGTGCAGGAACCATGGAAATCATGTAAATTTAATATTTCCTTTATTGAAAAAGAAGTATCGGAAGTATATGATGTAATAAAAAGGAAAAGGTATTTTATGGAGGTAGAAACATGGATTTTTTGAATAAGCTGAGCGCAAAGGCAGGAGAGACTTTCCAGACGATCAAGGAAAGTGATGCCACAAAGAAAGCAAAGAACTATGCAGAGATTCCGGGACTTTCCCTGCAGGTCGGTAAGCAGGAGGGCATTGTAAAGAAAGCATATCAGGAGATCGGAGAAGCCTATTATCTGGCACATAAAGACGATGTGGACAGCATCTACAGCGAGCAGATGCAGACGATCACAAAGGCACTTGCAAAGATCGAAGAACTGAAAACAGAGATTGAAAACAAAAAGAAGGATCCTTCCGACGCAGCAAAGAACGTCGCAGAGCCGCATGAAGCAGAAGGCGCAGCTGTTGTTCCGGCTACAGTCGTAGAACCGGAAGCGGCAGAAACTACTGAAGATATATAGAATGAGTTAGATATCATCATATGATATCGGGGGCAAAAGTCCCCGGGGCTTTCACCCGCATATGAGTAAGCACGCGTGGGTTTAGACCCTTTGACTCTGGCATCATCAATAGATCACATACTAAATAGCAGATTATCAATGTTTAATGTTAATAGATGTGAATACTCATAACGAAAAACCAAAACAGCTCCGTAGTATATTAGGATGCGATAGCTGCAAATGCGTATTTCTACTTGGCTAAATGCTGGCGATGAATATGGTGCCACGACACGGATGTCGTGGCAGCGGATCTGAGACAAGGACGTCGAATATCCGCGTGCCATATGAATGCCAGCATGTGCCTTAGTAGAAAAGCATGCGCAGCGTGCATCAAAATATACTACGGAGCTGTTTTTTTTGTATTTTATATCATTGCATAATCAATTAGTTTCAATTCTAATATTCATGCGCCTTATACTTTGCGATCGCAGCCTGGATACGATCACTCGGATTGAGCAGATCACTGATGGAAGCATCGTGATTTAATGTATCTATGATGTAAGCAATGTATTTGCTCATATCGCAGTTGATGTAGTACGGACGCTGCAGAAGCTCAGGCGTCTGGTATATAAGGTTTGTTGTCAGAACACCGGCGATCAGACCGTCTTCATAAGCAATATCGAATTTGGAAAGACCGTTTGTGAAAAGACCGAAAGTGGCACAGATGAATACACGTTTTGCTTTGCGTGCTTTCAGTTCTGCTGCAACTTCCAGAACACTTTCACCGGAACTGATCATGTCGTCTATCACGATCACATCTTTGCCTTCCACGCTGCTTCCTAAAAACTCATGCGCAACGATCGGGTTACGACCGTCTACGATCTGTGTATAATCACGTCTCTTATAGAACATACCCATATCGAGCCCAAGTACATTTGCCATGTAAATAGCACGTCCCATACCACCTTCATCCGGGCTGATGACCATCATATGATCGGAATCGATCGTCAGATCCTTTACATGCTTCAGTAAGCCCTTGATAAACTGGTAAGTAGGAGAAACAGTTTCAAAACCACTTAATGGGATCGCGTTCTGTACACGGGGATCATGCGCGTCGAAAGTAATGATATTGTCAACACCCATGCTGGTAAGCTCCTGAAGAGCCAATGCACAGTCAAGTGATTCACGTGCTGTTCTCTTATGCTGTCTGCTTTCGTACAAAAATGGCATGATAACCGTAATACGACGTGCCTTTCCGCCGACAGCAGCGATAATTCTCTTTAAATCCTGATAATGGTCATCCGGAGACATATGATTTTCATGTCCGCAGAGAGAGTAAGTCAGGCTGTAGTTGGCAACATCTACAAGCAGATAGAGATCGTTGCCTCGGACAGATTCTAAAATAACGCCCTTTGCTTCACCGGACCCAAAACGCGGTACTTTTGCCTGCAGCAGGTAAGAGCTTCGCTGATACCCCTTGAATGCAAGGCTGTCCTTGTGCTCATTTTCTCTTTCTGTACGCCAGTCAACCAGATACTGATCGACCTTCTCGCCAAGCTCCTGGCAGCCCTTTAAGGCAATGATCCCGAGCGAGCCGACGGGGATGGTTTCCAAGTTTCTCATTTCTTCACGTTTTGCCACGATGAAAAATCCTCACTTTCTGCCTGATAATTTTTTCTGAATCCGGATATCGGAACCGGTAAATTTAAAAAGTTCATAATTACTGGTAATGCGTGAAAACAGCCTTTCCGAATAATGCTCACTGAGTTCTTCCAGTGAAATGTTGCTGGAAATGATCGTAGATCTTTTGCGCAGATGCCTTTCGTTTAAAATGGTGAAAAGCTCGGATGCAACAAATCCGTTGGAAAGCTCCGTCCCCAGATCGTCGATGATCAGAAGATCACATGCGTACAGATCCTGATAGAGCTGGGCGAGATTTTCCCGGTCTTTAGAACCGAAGGTGTATTCGGAAATTCTATCAAATAAAGAACAGGCACTAAAGTAGAGAACACAATAGCCTGCATCCAGTAATTCTTTTGCAATACAACAGGATAAAAATGATTTCCCGGTACCTACTGTACCATAAAAAAGCAGATTGTGGTAGTGGGAACTGAAATCTAATACAAATTTTCTGGCATTTTGCACGGTCTTCTCAAACCGCGCCAGATCTTCGCCCTGATAATAATCGGTGGAAAGATGAGAAAAATTTTCGGTTTCCAATAAATTCTCAAGGCCTGACTGCTCATAAAGATAATGCGCTATTTTCTGCTTCATGCAGTGACATTTGCTGTGATCGGGCAGATAGCCTGTATCCTGACAGTCCGGGCAGTCATACACCGGCTCCAGATAATCAGCCGGATAACCATGCTCTTTGAGCATCTGCTGTTTCTGTGCAGAAAGTGCATGGAGCTGTTTTTTCATATCATCGAGAGCCTGCTTGTCTCCACTGAGGAGTTTGCGCCCCTGCATGATACACAGACTGGAGATCTGCTGTTCCAGCTCCTGATAGGCAGGAATCCGGGCATAAATCTCTTCCTTGCGCTGCAGGAGGATATGACGGTTTTTATTCTGTATTTTTTCGTAGTCGGCGGTAATTGCCTTGAACTGGGAATTTGTGATCATTAATTACTGAGAAGCTCCTTTTCTAAAGCATCGTAGTCATATTTGCGCTGTTTAAAATCGTGGAAACTGCTTGTCTTTGCGGCAGTTGTCTTTTTTTTCTGAGAGAAAGCTTTGTTGGCAGCTTCCGCCTCTGCAAGATTATGTATATTTTGTTTCAGCCAGCTTTTTAAAATGCCGTCTGTATATTCTATGCGGTTTTTATCAACGGCAAGTGCTGCCTTTTCACAGGCCGCAAGGATCATATCGTGCGTGAAACCATATTCCTTTTCCCAACGGTTTACAAAATCCGCTTCCTTTTCTGTCGGTGCACCTGTCCGCCCGAGTGCATTCATGACTGTATAGACGATCTTATTATATTTGTAGGATTGCTGTTTGGCCTGCTGGACAGTTGTAATTTTTTCCTCGGACCAGTTGATCGCAACCTTTTCGATATAACGCATTTCACGATGCCCTTTGCCGACACAGTATTCAATCAGATAATCGATCAGGTCGGTCGAAAAATGCAGCCCTTTATATAAGAAGATGATCGTCTTGATATCGGGAACTGTCAGAACCCGCCCCAGATATTGCTCTGCAATAAAAATGATCTGGGATGCTTCTTCTTCCTGCTGGAAAGATGCAACCTCGTCCAGGCTGTAGGAAGGCTTGCTCTTTGCCTGCTGTACCTCCGGCGCAGAAGCTTTTTTCACAGCTTTAGGCTGTGAGACTTCCGGATAGGATTCCTTTTGGCTGACAGGGGAAGCGGGAGCGGAAGAGACACCGGACTGCATATGCAGGGCAAGGATCTCGCCGTTTTCATCATATTCGATCCGCACCAGATTCTTCTTTTCCCAGTAGGAAAGCGCACGGACAACATCCTTTTCCGTATGGTTAAATTTGTCTGCGATATCGGAGATGCTCGTAGGCAGATTGGCATGCATCATACGCAGCAGATAAAGGTAAACCTTGATCTGCGCATCATTGGCATTTTCCATATATTCATCAATAAACTGATTGGATACGATCGTAGCATCACTATAATCATCTCTGTATATCGTAAGACGACTCATTTCATTCACCTGACCTTGTTTTAATAGCAAATGAAATTATAGCACAGACATTTTTAAAATGAAATAGCCATTTTTCTGCAAACCCTTGTAAATGCTGGGGTTGCGGGAAATGTGGACAATGTGGATAAAGTGGATAAGCTGTCTGTTTCAGTGCTTTGTAAACCGGGAAAAGGTGTGATAGATTGTCGCTTTTTGACGCTGACAGCAGGGGATTCCATATAAAGGTTATGTAAACAAAAATATCCACATTTTTTCTGTGATTTACACACCAAAAAATGTGGATAATGTGGATAAGTTATTTGCCGAGCAGGTTTTCACCGATTTTATAGACATCTCCGGCTCCCATAGTTATCAACAGATCATCCGGCTCACAATTTTCTAATAAAAAATTTTCAATCTGGTCAAAAGACGGGAAATACTCGCATGGCGTTCCCAGCTTTTCAATCTCAGCCTGTAAAGTACGGGAGCTGATGCCGAGTGTATCTGTTTCTCTTGCAGCATAAATATCAGCCAGTACAACGTGGTCTGCGAGGGAAAGTGCTTTTGCAAATTCCGGCAGAAGTGCTTTGGTACGCGTGTAAGTATGCGGTTGGAAGACACACCAGAGCTTTTTGTGCGGATAATTCTGCGCAGTTTTTAAAGTCGCGGTTATTTCTGTCGGATGATGTGCATAATCATCTATTATAGTTGTCTCAAGAAGCTTGCCCTTATACTGGAACCGTCTGTCGGTTCCGCTGAAGCTCTTCAAAGCCTCACAGATGGCTTCCGGATTACCGCCTGGCAGCAGATAAGCGATCGCGATCGCTGCCATGGAATTGGAAATATTGTGACGACCCGTTACACCGAGAGAAACCGGGAAAACAGTCTCGCTGCCGTCTTTCTTTAAATGGATGCGGTAGGAGCCGCGCGCCATGGCATCAAAGGTAATATCGGTCGCATAAACATCAAAATCTTCTGAAAAACCGTATGTGATCACACGACAGGGAAGATCATGGGTGATCTCGGAAACATTCTCAATCTCACCGTTGATGACAAGCGTTCCGTCAGCGGGAAGCAGACACGCAAATTTACGGAAAGAATTGCGGATATCCTGCAGATCCTTGAAAAAGTCCAGATGATCGGCGTCAATATTTAAAATTGCGCTGATCTTCGGGAAAAAGCTTAAAAAGCTGTTTGTGTACTCACATGCTTCCGCGACAAAAAGCTCAGAGCTTCCGATTCTGATATTACCGCCGATATCTTTCAAAATACCACCGATCGATAAAGTAGGATCTGTATCCATTGCCAGCAGGATCTCGGATAACATGGAGGTAGTTGTTGTTTTACCGTGCGTTCCGCTGATGGCGATCGGTGTCTGATAATTCTGCATGATCTCGCCGAGCAGGACTGCTCTGGTCATACAGGGAATATTTTTTTTCTCCGCTTCCATAAGCTCAGGATTATCCGGATGGATCGCCGCCGTATAGACAACGAGCTGGATATCATCCGTGATATTGGAGGCACGCTGCCCATACTTTATGGCAGCTCCCTTTTGGATCAGATGCTTTGTCAGATCACTTTCCTTCGCGTCGGAACCGCTGATGCCAAAACCGCGGTCCAATAAGATCTCAGCAAGACCGCTCATGCTGATGCCGCCGATCCCGATAAAATGGATATTGATTGGTTTATTAAAATCGATTTGATACATAATGACACTTCCTATTAAAATATGTTTGATTGGATCAGAACCATTATACTCTAAACAATATCATCTGCACAAGAGAGAGAATGGGAAAATACAGATGCATTTTAGACAAATTTTACAAAAAAATAATTGCTGTAATATTTTGGGAAATAATAAAAAGATATTTCGCACAAAAAATAGACGAATATAGGCGAAATATTTGACTTTGTGCACAAAATAAACTGAAAAAAGAGGGATTTTATTTGTAAAAAACATTCACTTTATCAATATTATATGCTATAATCAAAATATCGATGAATCTGAAATGATAGATTTCGGAAAATATTGTGTAAAAAAATCGATATTACACAAGTAAGGGGTGACAGTATGATCAAAAAAGAGATGATCGCCATGCTTTTAGCTGGAGGTCAGGGCAGCAGACTTGGTGTATTAACTGCGAAGGTTGCAAAACCAGCAGTAGCGTTCGGGGGAAAATACAGAATCATTGACTTTCCGCTTAGTAACTGCATTAATTCGGGAGTTGATACAGTAGGTGTTTTAACACAGTATCAGCCGCTTCGGTTGAATACACACATTGGCATTGGTATTCCGTGGGATCTGGATCGTAACATCGGCGGTGTTTCCGTACTTCCGCCATACGAGAAGAGCACAGATACGGAATGGTACACAGGAACGGCAAATGCCATCTATCAGAATATTGAGTACATGGACAGCTATAATCCGGATTACGTATTGATCCTTTCCGGAGATCATATTTATAAAATGGATTATGAAGTAATGCTGGATTATCATAAGGCAAAAGGCGCAGAGGTTACACTGGCTGCAATGCCTGTACCGCTTGAGGAGGCCAAGAGATTTGGTATCCTGATCACGGACGAAGACCGCAAGATCAGCGAATTTGAAGAAAAACCGGCAAACCCGCGAAGTAATCTGGCAAGTATGGGTATTTACATATTTAACTGGAAGACATTAAAGGAAGCATTGATTGCAAATGCGTCCCAGCCTGCACTTGACTTTGGTAAACATGTCATTCCGTATTGCCATTCCAATGGTGCTCCGTGCTATGCATATGAGTTCAATGGCTACTGGAAAGATGTAGGAACACTGAATTCTTACTGGGAAGCAAATATGGAGCTGATCGATATCGTTCCGGAGTTCAACCTGTATGAAGAATACTGGAAGATCTACACAAAGAGCGACATCCTTCCGCCACAGTACATTTCCTCCGACAGTGAGATCGAGAAATGTATCATCGGTGAAGGCTCCCAGATCTATGGTAAGGTTTATAATTCCGTGATCGGCTGCGGCGTAACGATCGGTGCAGATACGGTTGTACGGGATTCTATCATTATGAATGAGACACAGATCGGCAAAGGCTGTGAGCTGAATAAAGCGATCGTTGCGGAAAATGTTGAGATCGGTGATTATGTCAAACTCGGTGTCGGTGAGGAGGCAGACAACGAAACCGATCCGCATATTTATAATCATGGACTTGTCACAATAGGAGAAAAATCCGTGATTCCTTCCAAGGTAACAGTAGGAAAGAACTCTGTTGTATCCGGTATCACAACAGTGGAAGACTACGCAGATTACTATCTTGGAAGCGGTAAAACTTTGATTAAGGCAGGTGACAGGTCATGAGAGCAATAGGAATTATCTTAGCAGGTGGAAATAATCACAGAATGAAAGAACTGTCGCAGAAACGTGCGATCGCTGCAATGCCTGTAGCAGGCAGTTACCGCAGTATTGATTTTGCCCTGAGCAATATGACAAATTCGCGTATCCAGCGTGTGGCAGTATTTACACAGTATAATGCAAAGAGCCTGAATGAGCATCTGAGCTCATCCAAATGGTGGGATTTCGGTAGAAAACAGGGAGGTCTTTCTGTCTTCACTCCTACCGTTACAAGTGAGAACAGCTCCTGGTATCGAGGAACAGCAGATGCGATCTATCAGAATCTGGATTTTCTGAAGGAAAGTCATGAGCCGTATGTTGTGATTGCTTCCGGTGACTGTGTATACAAAATGGATTTCAACAAAGTACTGGAATACCATATTGCCAAAAAAGCGGACATCACGGTGGTATGCAAAGATATGCCTGCAGGTGAGAATGTGGATCGCTATGGTATTTTAAAGATGAATGAAGAAAGCCGCATCGAAGAGTTTGAAGAGAAACCGATCGTAGCCAATTCCAATACGATCTCCTGCGGTATTTATGTGATCCGCCGCCGTCAGCTCATAGAGCTGATCGAGAAGGCCGCTGAAGAAGGACAGTATGATTTTGTAAAGGACATTCTGATCCGTTACAAGAACTTGAAGAGAATCTACGGTTATAAGATTCAGGATTACTGGAAGAACATTGCAACGGTTGATGATTATTTCAACGCCAATATGGATTTCTTAAAGCCTGATATCAGAGATTATTTCTTCCGTCAGTATCCGGATATCTACTCCAAGGTAGATGATCTTCCTCCGGCAAAATACAATGTAGGTGCAAAGATCAAGAACAGCCTGATCTCCAGTGGAAGTATCATCAATGGAACGGTAGAGAACTCCGTCATCTTTAAGAAAGTATTTATTGGAAGTAATTGTACCATTAAGAATTCCATTATCCTGAACGATGTTTATATCGGTGACAATACTTATATTGAGAACTGTATTGTGGAAAGCCATGATACAATTCATGCAAATTCTTACCACAAAGGGGAAGATGATATTAAGATCGTCATAGAGAAAAACGACCGCTATGTCATGTAGTTTATACTAAAATTCGATAAAGGGGGAATTTAAGATGAACATTACAGACGTTCGTGTACGCAAGATCGCGAAAGAAGGAAAGATGAAGGCAGTTGTTTCCATCACACTGGATAATGTGTTTGTCGTACATGATATTAAAGTAATAGAAGGCGAAAAGGGAATGTTTATCGCGATGCCGAGCAAGAAAGCATCCGATGGTGAATATCGAGACATTGCCCATCCGATCAACTCCGAGACAAGAGATCATATGCAGAAAGTTATTCTTGAGGCATATGAGAAGTCGCTCTCAGAACCGGAAATGGAATAAAAGAAGCAAAAAGCCCAAGGTTTGTGTGAAACCTTGGGCTTTTTTAACGGGGAGAAGCATGGTATAATAAACTCACAATGGGGAAAATAAGCGCAGAGAGGAGATATATATGTGTACGAGCAGACAACTATATAGCATAACGCATGATATGGTACAGGAATATCGCAGAGTTTATGGCAGTGCGGTTGAAAAAATACTTTTATATGGATCCTATGCACGAAACGAACAGGATAATGAATCAGACGTGGATATCGTTGCGATCGTACATGGGGAACGAAATGACCTGCAGGAATTGTTGAAACAGGTATGGGATTATTCGACTGATATTGGAATGGAGAATGATGTAGTGATTTCGCCATCAGTGATACCATACAGCGAATATGAAAAATACAAGAGAATTCTCCCTTACTATATGAATATAGAAAAGGAGGGGAAGAAAATTGGATGATTTTTTCGTTGTCTCTAAAGAGGATGCAACGGAGCAGTATAAAAATGCTGTGGATATGGTTCAAGCGATTGAAACATATATAAAACAATAAGTAGTAAAACAAAATAGCCAGATCCGGCTTTGCCGGATTTGGCTATTTATATGAATTATAATTTTTAATCTTCATTCTCATCCTCATCCAGATCATATTCGTTCAGTTCCGGATAATCCAGAAACTCACAGAGTGTCATACCGAATGCGGTTGCTATTTTATGCAATGTATAAATTTTAGGATTCTTACTTGTTCCGCGTATAATGTTATCGACTGTAGACTGCTTTAAACCAGCCAGCGATGCGAGATGATTGATCGTAATGCCGCGTTTTTTACATAATTGTTTGATACGCAGAGCCAGGATATCAGAGTATGTCATTTTCTACCTGCTATTTTCTATATTACCTTTGTGAGGTTAAGAACATCATAACAGGGATACCACTCAAATTACCTTTGCATAGTTGACATTGCCGAAAAAAGAGGATATTCTTAACATGAGTTACCTATACAAAGGTAATCACAAACAACAAAACGAAATGGGAGGAATAAAAATGAAAAAGAGGGAGATAACCAAGATCGTACATTCTCTGATGGTAGCAGGTCTGGCAGCCTGCCTGCTTGCCGGTTGTGGAAATGCAAAAACAGAAAGCAGTTCAGACACAGCAGTGGAAGAGACAACCGATGCGGAAGCTGCGACTGAATCAGAGGCAGCAGAAAACGAAGCAGCAGAGGAGCAAAGCGATGCAAGCACAGAAGCATCAAATGAAGAAAATTCTTCAACCGAGACAACAGATACGGATACAACCGATTCATCCGACGAAGCGGAAGAGACAGAGTCTGATACCACGACAGAAGCCACAGATACAGCCTCATCTGATCCGGGCGAAGTGACCTATATTACTGATTTTACATCGATTGATGATTATATGGGCAGCTTAGACTCAGAAAAACCGGCTATTGTGATTTATAACCAACAGGAAGGATATCTGATCAATATGCAGGAAGGACAGCATTATCAGTTGAAGGCAGAAGACAAAATATTGTTTAATTTTGAGTCTTCTGTTGGATATGGATATGATCACGATTTGGGAAGCAGTTTTGAACCAAGAAATGGATATGCTGTATATTTAGCAGACTATTCTAAGATATCAGAAGATAAGGATTTTTATTTAAGAAAGAAACTGGAAGATGGTAGTATAGTAGGAGTTAGTTGTTATCTTGCTCCTCCGGTAGAGCAGTAATGCATGTTGATCTCATCAATATGTAAGATTAAGCAGCAGGAATATAAATACAGACTTGCGAATCAATCAGGGGCTTAGATGTTCTTAGTGTTTTATCAATATCATAGCAATGCCCGTACAAGGATGTACGGGCAAGATGCATTTGAGCCTGGATGGCGAAAAATATAATATATGGCTTGCCATATATTATGCAGCATCGGTCTATTGCCGCAGGCAATTTTAATGACCGATGTTCCCGGCATCGGTTGCGGCAGAAGTAGATGATGTAAGAAAAACACTTAGAACATCTTAGCTTCTGATTATCTGAGCAAGGAAGTATTTATATTCCTGCATTTCTATATTGAAACGAATTTGATATACAATGTAAACCAAACGATTGACATTTAAAACACAAATGCATATAATAATACAAAACAATAAATACTTATTATATAGAAAAGGAGGCATTGATATGGCTACAGTACCTACACAAATTAGAATAGATGAAAATTTAAAAAAACAGGCAACAGAACTCTTCTCTCAATTAGGTATGGACATGTCCAGTGCAATGAATATATTTCTCAGACAGTGTGTTATGAGAGGCGGACTTCCTTTTGAAGTAACACTTCCTAAATATAAACAGGATGTTCTGGATGCAATGGAAGAAGCAAAGAAACTTAGTAAAGACCCAAATACCAAACGATACGCCAGCTTTTCTGAGGCGATGGAGGACATTGATTGATGCCATATGAATTAATATTGACCGGCAAATTTAAGAAGAGTCTTAAACTTGCCAGAAAAAGAGGACTTGATATTTCTCTGCTGGAAGATGTAGTTACAAAACTTCAAAATAATATCATCTTAGAAGAAAAATATAGAGATCATGAGTTAAAAGGTACTTACCAAGGATTTCGTGAGTGCCATATCCAATCGGATTGGTTGTTGATATACCTAAAAGAAGATCATATATTGACATTAACATTAGTTGACACAGGAACGCACGCAGATCTATTCAATATGTAAGCACATTTCCCTTCCCTGCACCCTCTCCTATTGAATTTCCCCTTAAAATCAAGTACACTATGATTTACGAATTAATCTATCCACCGGAAACAAACTTCGGCTTAGTCAAAAAAGAAAGGACATCCATATGTATATCATAGTCGGACTCGGAAACCCTACAAAAGAATACATGCACACCAGACATAACGTCGGTTTTGACACTATAGATGCCATTGCGGAAAAATACCGGATCTCCGTTGCGGAAAAGAAACACAAGGCGCTGATCGGAAAAGGCTATATAGAAGGACAGAAAGTGATCCTCGCAAAGCCGCAGACCTACATGAATTTAAGTGGTGAAAGCGTGCGGGAGCTCATAGATTACTATAAAGCAGATGAAACACAGGAGCTGATCGTGATCTATGACGATATTTCTCTGCCGCCCGGACAACTGCGGATTCGTAAGAAGGGAAGCGCAGGCGGACATAACGGAATCAAGAATATCATTGCACATCTGGGACATGATACCTTTATGCGGATCAAGGTTGGTGTCGGAGAGAAGCCGCAGGGCTATGATCTGGCTGCTTATGTGCTGGGACATTTTGACAAAAAAGATCAGGAAGTCATGCAGCAGGCATTTGCGGATGCAGCGGATGCGGTCGTGATGATGATGAATGATTCAGCAGATGCTGCAATGAACCATTTTAACGGTAAAAAGCAGGGATAACTGCATTTGAGGGTAATAAAGTGAAAGCGTTTACAGAATATTTGAAGGAATTATCCTTTTATGAGGATGCCAGACGTGCACTCATGGCGCAAAAGACAGTTCTGATCTCAGGCTGCGCGGACGCACAGAAGGCACAGATGCTTTGCGGGCAGGGCGAGGACTATCCATACAAACTTGTCCTGACCTTCAGTGATGTCAAAGCAAAGGAATTATATGAGGATTATTCTTTTTTTGATAAAAATACTATATTGTTTCCTGCCAAGGATTACATTTTCTTTCAGGCGGATATCCGCGGACAGGAGATGACAAAGGAGCGGATCTGCTGCTATCGCCGGATTCTGGAAAAGGAGCCTCTGACGATCGTAACGACAGTGGATGCGCTTCTTGCGCCCTGTCTGCCACTGCAGATGTTGGAGGAAAACTGTATCACGATCTCTGCGGAAAGCATCGTGGAGGAAGAAGCAGTTGCGATGAAGCTCGTAAAGATGGGCTACGAAAAGACTTATCAGGTAGAAGAACCGGGGCAGTTTTCCATTCGCGGCGGTATTATCGATATTTATGATCTGACAGAAGAAAATCCGTATCGTATTGAGCTCTGGGGTGATGAGGTAGAGTCGATCCGTCGGTTTGATGTACTCAGCCAGCGTTCGGTGGAAGCACTGAGGACAGTGACGATCTATCCGGCGACGGAAATGATCCTGACAAAGCAGCAGAAGCTGGATGGTCTGAAAGCGATCGAAGCGGAGGCAAAACAGGCGGCGGAGGCATTAAAAAAGGAAAACAAGCTGGAAGAGGCGCACCGCGTGAAGGTGCAGACCGAGCAGCTCAGAGAGCAGATGGAAGAATTTGGCGTGATGGCAAATCTGGACAGCTATATGAAATATTTCTGCCCGCAGCTTGTCAGCTTCCTTTCTTTGTTTCCGAAGGACGAACTGCTGGTTACTCTGGATGAACCGCTGCACGGGAAAGAACATCTGAATGCAGTCGAGCTGGAATTTCGGGAAAGCATGGAGCATCGTCTGGAGAAGGGCTATGCACTGCCGGGGCAGGCAGCACTTCTGTATACTGCCGATCAGGTCTGGGCAATGCTGACCGGGCAGAGGCTCTTGCTTTTGTCTGTGCTGGACAGCAATCTTCCGTTTTTAAAGGTGGAGGAGCGGTATTATGCAGATGCCAGAGCGGTCAATTCGTTCCAGAACAGTTTTGAAATCCTGTTGGAAAACTTGAGGCGTTACCATAAAAACAGGTATCGTGTGATCCTGTTGTCTCCTTCGCGGACAAGAGCAAAACGACTGGCAGAGGATATCTGTGCCAATGAGCTGACTGCTTTTTACAGCGAAGATACGGAGCGTGTGCTCCAAAATGGGGAGATCATGGTCATGCATGGGCAGATCAGCAAGGGTTTTGAATATCCATCGATCCGTCTTGCGGTGATCACGGAAAGCGATATTTTCGGCAAACATGCCAAGAAACGGAAAAAGAAGCGATATGAAGGACAGAAGATTCATGACTTCACGGAACTGAAGGTAGGCGATTATGTCGTACATGAAACACATGGTCTGGGCATTTACCGTGGGATTGAAAAGGTATGCGTAGACAAGGTCATGAAAGACTATATGAAGATCGAATACCGCGACGGCGGAACTCTTTATGTGCTGGCAACGGGCTTTGACGCGGTCATGAAATATGCTTCCGCAGAAAGCAAAGCACCGAAGCTGAATAAGCTGGGTACACAGGAATGGACAAAAACGAAGTCCAAGGTAAAGGGCGCAGTCAATGAGGTAGCCAAGGATCTGGTAAAGCTGTATGCGGCAAGAGAACACGGAAAAGGTTATCAATACGGAAAAGACACTGTATGGCAGCGCGAGTTTGAAGAAATGTTCCCATATGAGGAAACGCAGGATCAGCTTCTGGCGATCGATGCGACAAAGGCGGATATGGAAAGCGGCCGTATTATGGACCGCCTGATCTGCGGGGATGTCGGCTATGGCAAAACAGAGGTGGCGATCCGCGCGGCGTTTAAGGCAGTACAGGAAGGAAAGCAGGTTGTATTTCTTGTTCCGACGACCATTCTTGCGAAACAGCATTACGATAATTTTGTGCAGCGTATGAAGGATTTCCCGGTCACGATCGAAATGATGTCGCGTTTCCGGACGGCTGCGCAGCAGAAAAAGACGATCGAAGGCCTGAAAAAGGGACTGGTGGATATTGTGATCGGAACACACCGCGTTTTGTCAAAGGACGTGGCGTTTAAGGATCTGGGACTTCTGATCATCGATGAGGAACAGCGTTTTGGTGTTACCCACAAGGAAAAGATCAAGCAGCTCAAGGAAAATGTAGATGTTCTGACGCTGACAGCAACCCCGATCCCGCGTACGCTCCACATGAGCCTTGTGGGAATCCGGGATATGAGTGTTCTGGAAGAAGCACCGAATGACCGTATGCCGATCCAGACGTTTGTCATGGAATATAATGAAGAAATGGTGCGGGAAGCGATTGGGCGTGAGCTTGCCAGAGGCGGGCAGGTCTACTATGTATATAACCGTATCAACACGATCGCGGAAATGGCGGCCTTTCTCCAGAATCTGGTACCGGAGGCAAATGTGGCATTTGCACATGGACAGATGAAGGAAAGCGAGCTGGAGCGGATCATGTATGATTTTGTCAGCGGTGAGATCGATGTGCTTGTTTCCACAACGATCATTGAAACGGGACTGGATATCCCTAATGTCAATACGATGATCATTCATGATTCGGATAACATGGGGCTTTCCCAGCTTTACCAGTTAAGAGGCCGTGTCGGCAGATCAAACCGGACAGCGTATGCATTTTTGATGTATAAGCGGGATAAAGTGCTCAAAGAAGTGGCGGAGAAACGCCTGCAGGCGATCAAGGAATTTACGGAGCTTGGCAGTGGATTCAAGATCGCCATGAAGGATCTGGAGATCCGTGGCGCGGGAAACCTTCTGGGCAGAGTACAGCATGGGCATATGGAAGCGGTCGGATACGATCTGTATTGTAAGATGTTAAACGAAGCGGTAAAATCAATGAAAGGGCAGAAACAGGTCATTGATTTTGTCACAACGATCGATCTGGATGTGGATGCTTTCATTCCGGAGAGCTATATTGTCAACGAATACCAGAAGCTGGATATTTATAAGCGGATCGCTGCGATCGAGAGCAGGGATGAAGCGGAGGATATGCGCGGCGAGCTGATGGATCGTTTTGGGCAGATTCCGAAAAGCGTGGAAAACCTGTTGCGTGTATCGCTGATCCGTATGTATGCGCATGATCTGTATATCACGGAGATCCGGGGAAAGAAAGACGGGATCACGTTCCTGATGGATCCGGGCGCAAAGATCCGTGTGGAAAATATAGAAGTGGTGCTTGCCAATTATGGCGGAAAGCTGACTTTTGCGGTAAAGGGAACACCGACCTTCTTCTATCGCCTGTCACCGACAGGTGTGGTGCAGAAGGATGAAGAGCAGATGCTCTCGGCGGCAGAGGATGTGATTCGGCAGATGCGTGCAAGATTGTTAGTGTAGTTTTGAGGGAATGACACAATAGATCACGCAAGTCATCGGATGCAATATGGCAAGTGACTGGTTCGGATCTGAAATATGTGGATTGTCTGTTGAAAACGAAAGGAAGGGAGAAGAAGAGATGTATACTTATAATCTGACACAATGGCTGGCATTTTTTATTATTTATTGCTTTATCGGATGGTGCTGGGAATCCTCTTTTGTATCTGTAAAGAAGAAAAAGTGGGTAAACAGAGGTTTTATGCATGGACCGTTGCTTCCTATTTACGGAAGTGGTGCGGTATTGATCCTGTTTGTATCCCTTCCGTTTAAGGCGCATCCGGTTGCGGTTTATTTTGCAGGCATGATCGCTGCCACAATTTTGGAATACGTTACAGGTGTTTTAATGGAAGCCCTGTTTAAGGTGCGTTACTGGGATTATTCCAATCAGAAATTCAACTTTCAGGGGCATATCTGCCTGACTTCTTCTCTGGCATGGGGATTTTTCAGCATTGCCATGGTTTATTGGGTACATAAGCCGTTTGAAAAATTTGTATTATCCATTCCGGAGGCAGTGCTTTCGCCGATCGTGCATGTGGTCATGATGCTGGCAGCAGCAGACTTTGCACTCAGCTTCAAGACAGCTATCGAACTGCGTGACGTCCTTGTTAAGGTAGAAGCTGCAAAGAAAGAACTGAAGCTTTTGCAGAAGCGGCTTGAGGTTGTCGAGGCTGTGATCGCGGATGAAGCACAGCAGCGGATCGAACAGGCGCAGCAGCAGAAAGAAGAGATCAAGGCGAGAATTGCGGATGAGACACAGCTGAAAAAGGAACAGGCTCTTGCGCAGAGAGAAGAGATCCGGGAAAGAATCGAAGAAATTATGCAGAAAGGAAAAGACAAATCTTATCTTACAAAGGATAAGCTGCAGCTTCTGCGTCGTAACCCGGGCGCAACTTCCGGCAAATACAGGCTGGCTTTTGCGGAATTCAGGAATGAAACATGGCCGGAGTTTAAGGCGGAAGTAAAGGAGAAGATCAAAGAAAAGCTCGAAGAGCGGGAAGAAAAATAATTTACATTCATTTTACAATAATTTTTCCCATGTGTGATAGAAGGAAAACACTACTTATCGGATGATGATCATGTAAACAGAGTTGTATGGAAAGAGATAGATATCAGACGGAGGTAAGCAGATATGGGAAGGATGCAGGAATGGTTAAAACAGGCAAGGCAGAACGGAGAAGATCCGCTGATCAAGATCATCTGGATCTGGGGGATGATCCTCGTGTTCTGCTTTGTTTATTTTGTATGGAATACTTTCTTATATGGGGGCATAGAATTATTAGTGAGCCCGGAGACAGCAGCATCGGTCGTGGCGATCGTGGCAGGGCTTATTTTCGTGATATGGTATATGAGAAAGGAATAAGCAGAGAAGTATGGGTAAAAGCAAAAATGCGAAACAAAACAGGGAGGGGCTTGCAGAACTGACAAAAGCATTCGCAGAGCCGGAATACATAAGGAAACAATCGTATGCGATCGCTACGGTGGAAAGCCTGATCCGGCAATATGAGCAGCGGAAAGGCGCGAAGCATAAGGTGATCGATTCCGTGTCGGAGCGGATCAAAACGGCGGCAAGTGCAGCGGAAAAGCTGGAACGGAAAGGGTATGAAATTTCATATGAACAGGCAGTGCAAAGGTTGAACGATCTGGCAGGTGTCCGGATCGTTTGCTCTTTCCGGGATGAAGTATATCAGGTGGCAGAGTATCTGATAGAGCATCCGCAGCTTACGATCATCAAAACAAAGGATTATATCAAAAAACCAAAGGCGAGCGGTTATCAGAGTGTGCATCTGATCGTCGATATGCCATATCCGTACGGAGAAGAAAACGAAACAGTACGGGCAGAAATACAGATCAGGACTGTGGCAATGAATTACTGGGCAAAGCTTGATCACCAGCTCTGCTATAAGCAGGAAAAGAGCACGCCGCAGGAGACGGAGCAGGTGCGCAGGGAACTGCTTTCCTATGCGCAGGAGATCGCGAGGATCGATAAAAAGATGCTGGCACTCCGCAAAAAAATAGAAGCAATGTGAGAAAACAGACAATAGATCATTTTACATGAAACTTACAAATTTCTTACGGAAACATGATTTTATGTAAGAGGTATCCGGTGTTACACTCGTTCCTGTAATAAGGAAGAGAAAACATGCGAATACCTCTTTTTTATTGTATCGTACGGAAGAAAGCCGCACGAAAAATAAGAGACTCATAGTGGAGGAGAAAGAAAATGAAAAAGAACAAACTTATGACAGTACTTATGGCTGCAACTGTTGCAGCAGGCTTATTAACAGGATGTGGCAGTAATGCAGCAGATACGACAGCAGATGCGACAGCAACGGACACAGCCACAGATGCAGCTACAGATGAAGCAACAGACGCAGCAACAGATGAAGCTGCAGACGCAGCAGCAACAGATACAAATGCAGATCTTTCAGGAAGCATTGCAATGGCAGGATCTACATCTATGGAAAAGCTTGCTAATGCGGTTGCAGAAGCTTTTATGGAAAAATATCCGGGTGTCAGTGTAACAGCAGAATTTACAGGATCTTCAGCAGGTATTGAATCTCTGGAAGGTGGCAGCGTAGATATCGGTAACTCATCCAGAAGCTTAAAGGATGAAGAAAAGGCAGCAGGCTGTGTAGAGAACATCGTAGCGATCGACGGTATTGCGGTTGTACTTGATCCTGCAAACACAGTAACAGATCTGACACAGGATCAGCTCGTGCAGATCTACAAAGGTGAAGTAACAAACTGGAAAGATCTCGGCGGATCAGATGAACCGATCGTTGTAGTAGGTCGTGAAGCAGGTTCCGGTACAAGAGGCGCTTTTGAAGAATTACTTGGTCTGGAAGATGCATGCCAGTATGCAAATGAGCTGGATTCCACAGGTGCTGTTATCGCAAAAGTAGCTTCTACACCGGGTGCGATCGGATATGCTTCTCTTGATGCAGTAGATGACACGATTATCGCGGCAAAACTGAACGGTGTTGAGCCGACAGAAGAAAACATCAAAGCAGGCAGCTATATCCTTTCAAGACCATTCGTTATGGCAACAATGGGTGAAGTAAGTGCACAGAGCGAGCCTGTACAGGCACTGTTTGACTACTTAAAATCTGATGAAGGAAAACAGCTGATCCAGAGCGTAGGACTTATCACGGTGGACTAAATATATGCATACATCAATCTTTGCAAATCATAAAAATAAATCTATAGTGGAAATCATCGCACACATCATCTTTGTGGTATGTGCACTGGTAGCAGTAATGGCGGTCTTCGCCATTACTGCTTATATGATCATAAACGGATCACCGGCGCTTTTTAAAGTAGGGATCAGGGAAATCTTACTCAATACAAAATGGGCACCTGCGGCAGCGGAACCGCATTTTGGTATTTTATATGTGATCCTGACCTCTATTGTCGGTACATTTGCAGCAATTCTGTTAGGTGTTCCGGTTGCACTTCTGACAGCGGTATTTCTGGCTGAAGTTGCACCAAAGAAGCTGGCGGACATTGTAAGACCTGCAGTTACCCTTCTGGCAGGTATTCCGTCCGTTATCTACGGACTTTTGGGAATACTGATCTTAAATCCGCTGATGTATAAACTGGAAAAAGCCGTATTTGCAGGATCTTCCACGCATCAGTATACAGGCGGTTCCAATATGCTGTCTGCGATCCTGGTTCTGGCGATCATGATCCTGCCAACAGTGATCAATATCAGTGAATCAGCACTCCATGCAGTACCGGATCACTTAAGAAGTGCTTCTCTTGCACTGGGCGCATCCAAGATCGAAACAATATTCAAGGTAGTGATACCAGCAGCAAAATCCGGTATTATTTCTGCCATTGTTCTAGGCGTGGGAAGAGCGATCGGAGAAGCTATGGCGATCACCCTTGTTTCAGGCAGCAGTGTCAATGCACCGCTTCCGTTTAATTCTGTCAGATTCCTGACGACAGCGATCGTCAGCGAGATGGGATATGCGTCAGGACTGCACAGACAGGTGCTGTTTACGATCGGCCTTGTCCTTTTCGTATTCATTATGATCATTAACCTGGTACTGACAGGTATTTTAAAAGAGAAGGAGGAAAAATAAATGACCGGCAGTATTATGCATAAGACCCATAAATTAAAAGATCACATCCTTCTTTTTCTGATCTATCTGTCAGCACTTTTCTCTGTACTTGTGCTGGTATGTATCATCGGATATGTTGTGATCCGTGGTGTCAGAAATGTGAATCTGGCGTTCCTGACAACCGTTACAAGCGCGATCAGGCAGACAACAGGCATTGCGGGAAACATTGTAAATACACTTTACATTGTTGTTCTGACATTATTGATCGCGACACCGATCGGAATCGGATCTGCGATCTACCTGAATGAATATGCAAAAGGAGGAAAGTTTGTCCGTCTGATCGAATTTACAACAGAAACACTTTCCGGAATCCCATCGATCATATTTGGTCTGTTTGGTATGGTGTTCTTCGGAACAGCCTGCGGATTTGGCTATTCGATTCTGACAGGCGCGCTCACCCTGACGATCATGATTCTGCCATTGATCACAAGAAATACACAGGAAGCGCTCAGGAGTGTTCCTGAAAGCTACAGGAGCGGAGCGCTTGGTATGGGCGCCACAAAATGGTATATGATCCGTACGATCCTTCTCCCGTCTGCAATGCCCGGTATTTTAACGGGGGTACTTCTGGCGATCGGTCGTATTGTCGGTGAGTCTGCAGCGCTTTTGTTTACAGCCGGCAGTGGCTTTGTACTTCCGAAAACGGCGATCGGTTACCTGAAAAAGATCATGGAATCAGGTGGAACGCTTACGATCCAGCTGTATCTGTCAATGGCAAAAGCCCAGTATGATGTAGCATTTGGCATTGCGCTTGTACTTCTTGTGATCGTATTTTTGATCAATATGCTGGCCAGAGGAATGGCAAAGAAGCTGCAGGTAGACAAAAAATAACAGCATAACAGCATTACATAGATAGAAAGAGAGACAAAGAATGAAAAAGGAAACAAACCCTTCCAAAATCGTTGTACAGCATCTGAACCTGCATTATGGTGAGAATCATGCACTCAAAGATATCAATATGAATATTGCGCAAAATGCAGTCACTGCATTTATCGGTCCCAGCGGATGCGGAAAGTCTACATTCCTGAAGTGCTTAAATCGTATGAATGATCTGGTAGACTGTGTAAAGATTGATGGAACGGTAACAATTGACGGAGAAGATATTTACAGCCCAAAGGTTGATACAACCCTGCTCAGGAAAAAAGTAGGCATGGTATTCCAGCAGCCGAATCCATTCCCGATGAGCATATACGATAATATTGCATATGGTCCGCGTATCCATGGTATTACAGCAAAAGCAAAGCTCGATGATATTGTGGAGCGTTCGCTGAGAGATGCTGCCATTTTTGAAGAAGTGAAAGACAGATTGAAAAAATCCGCACTTGGATTATCCGGCGGACAACAGCAGAGATTATGTATCGCAAGAGCACTTGCGGTAGAACCCGAAATCCTTCTGATGGATGAACCAACTTCGGCGCTTGATCCGATCTCTACCTTAAAGGTAGAGGATCTGATGGAGGATCTGAAAAAGAAATATACAGTTGTAGTTGTAACCCATAATATGCAGCAGGCAGCACGTGTGTCTGACTATACAGCATTCTTCCTGCTTGGTGAGCTGATCGAGTTTGATACAACGGATACAATCTTCAAGCATCCGTCCCAGAAGAAGACAGAGGATTACATTACCGGTAGATTCGGTTGATGGAGAGCAGAAAAGGAGAAGGAAATGTCACCAAGAAGATTATATGAAGAAGAATTAAAACAATTGCAGGAAAGCGTTGAAGAAATGGGAATGGGCGTGCGTGCTACATATGCCAGACTGTTTTCGGCGCTGCAGCAGCAGAAGGAAAGCGTGATCGAAGAGATCATTACAAGTGATCAGAGCACACATACCCTGCAGAGAAGGATTGAAGGAAGCTGTCTGAACCTTATCACAAAGCAGCAGCCAATCGCCAGGGATCTGCGTCAGGTCAGTGCATCATTGAAGGTAGTAACGGATATCAGCAGGATCGGAGATCAGTGCAGTGATATCGCAGAGCTGGTAAAGCGGATGCATTTTAAGGATCTGCAGGAGTTTTCCGCTCATATTCCGCAGATGATCGAGGAAACGGGCAAGCAGTTGACAGAAGCAATCAATGCATTTGTAGATCGCAACGCAGAAAGCGCACAGCATGTTGTGACGGGAGATGATACAGTCGATGATCTGTTCAATCAGGTCAAAAACGATGTGATCGCACATCTCAGGTCAGAAGCAAAAGATCCTGATGACTGCATCGATGTGATGATGTTTGCAAAATATCTGGAGAAGATCGGAGATCATGCGGTCAATATAGCAAACTGGGCAATTTTTCAGGAAACAGGAGAAGTGGATCACATCCGTCTGCTTTAAAAAGGAGCCCTGATGACCTGCAGATGCCGCACGCAGAGTGCATATCAGATGCGTCTGCTCCAATATATGTCATGAGGAGACGCAGCGCGAAGTGCGCAACAGATGCATTTACTTTACAAGCACCGGAAATGATATTGCCGGAATCACGTTTGACTACCCTGCGATTTGCCAGGACATATTTTGCACGAGCTCCGGCCACCAAAACGCGTGGCGGTCTCTCCGCTCGGCAAATGTCAGGCAAATCTCAGTCGTCGTCACTATCGATTCCATCAATATCATTTCCGGTGCTTTTATATGTCTATCATCTTACAATTAGCCGTTGAGATAAAATACAAAATGAGCTATAATATTCTCATATGGGCATAGCAGACTGCTTCATAAATCTTTGATCCGAAATGGGAGGAAATCACGTAATGAAAAGAATTGGTATGTTGACAAGCGGTGGCGACTGTCAGGCATTAAATGCTGCCATGCGTGGTGTGGTAAAAAGTATACTGAATGCGGAGAGTGATGTAGAGATCTACGGCTTTTTGGATGGTTACAAAGGTCTGATCTATGGAAATTTCCGTATGCTGACCGGGCATGATTTCTCCGGTATTTTAACAAAGGGCGGAACGATCCTTGGCAGCAGCCGTACTCCTTTCAAGCTGATGCGCGAACCGGATGAGAACGGACTGGACAAGGTAGAAGCAATGAAGCAGAATTACTATAAGCTGCAGCTTGACTGTCTGGTGATCCTTGGCGGAAACGGAACGCATAAAACAGCAAACCTGTTAAGAGAAGAAGGACTCAATATTGTGACACTGCCAAAGACGATCGATAATGACCTCTGGGGAACAGATATGACATTCGGTTTTCAGAGTGCGGTTAATATTGCAACGGAAGCCATTGACTGTATCCATACAACAGCAGCTTCCCACGGCAGAGTATTTATCGTGGAAGTTATGGGACATAAAGTTGGCTGGCTGACATTAAATGCCGGTATGGCGAGCGGAGCGGACATTATCCTGATCCCGGAAATCCCATACAGCATTGACAGCATTATCAATAAGATTGATGAAAGAATACAGAACGGAAGCCGTTTTACGATACTTGCTGTGGCAGAAGGAGCTATTTCAAAGGAAGATGCAAAGCTTTCTAAGAAAGAATACAAAGAAAAAATGAAAAACTATCCATTCCCTTCTGTATCTTATGAGCTTGCACAGCAGATCCGGGAAAAAGGCGGCTATGATGTACGTGTTACGGTTCCGGGACATACCCAGAGAGGCGGAAGCCCGTGTCCGTATGACCGTGTATTTGCTTCACGTCTCGGTTCAGAGGCAGGCAAGCTCATTTTAAACGGCGAATATGGCTTTATGGTAGGGATCAAAAACCGTGAGATCATTAAAGTACCGCTGGAAGAAGTAGCAGGCAAGCTGAAAATGGTATCACCGGATGCTTCTATTGTGCAGGAAGCTAAAATGCTTGGCATCTGCTTCGGAGACTGATCATGTCATATCAGGCACTATACAGAAAGTTCCGTCCGGACAACTTTGCGGATGTCAAAGGGCAGGAACATATTGTAACAACATTGCAAAATCAAATAAAAGCGGACAGGGTCGGACATGCCTATCTGTTCTGCGGAACGCGCGGTACCGGTAAAACAACGGTTGCAAAAATCCTTGCAAAAGCCGTAAACTGCGAGAATCCGCAGGATGGTAATCCATGCGGAACCTGCAGGATGTGCAGGGCGATCACAGCCGGCGCGAGCATGAATGTGATCGAGATCGATGCGGCGTCCAACAACGGCGTGGATAATATCAGAGAGATCGTGGATGAGGTTTCTTTTTCTCCGGCGGAAGGAAAGTATAAGGTGTATATCATCGATGAGGTGCATATGCTCTCCATCGGTGCTTTTAATGCACTGTTAAAGACACTGGAAGAGCCGCCGTCTTACGTGATCTTCATTCTGGCAACGACAGAAGCACATAAAATCCCGATCACGATCTTATCCCGCTGCCAGCGTTATGATTTTAAGCGCATCACGATCGATACGATCACACAGAGACTGCAGGATCTGATGCAGCAGGAAAAGGTAGAGGTCGAGGATAAGGCGCTCCGTTATGTGGCAAAGGCAGCAGACGGTTCCATGCGTGATGCACTAAGCCTGCTGGATCAGTGTATCGCATTCCACTATGGCGAAATACTGACCTATGATATGGTACTGGATGTACTGGGTGCGGTTGATACACAGGTATTTGGCAAAATGCTGCGCCGGCTTGCGGATAAAAATGTGCAGGGCTGCCTTTCTCTTCTGGAAGAGATCATATTGCAGGGCAGGGAGCTCACACAGTTCGTAACGGATTTTATCTGGTATCTGCGCAATCTCTTACTGCTCAAAACCTCGGAGAATATTGAAGATGTGGTGGATGCTTCTGCGGATAATCTCTCTCTGATGCAGGAAGAGGCAGAGCTTGTCAGTGAAAATGCACTGATGCGGTATATCCGTATTTTTTCGGAGCTGTCAGGGCAGCTTCGATATGCGGTCGGCAAACGGATCATGATCGAAATGACACTTATCAAGATCTGCAGACCGTCCATGGAGACAAAAAACGATGCTTTATTAGAAAGAATCCGTGATCTGGAGCATAAACTGGAAACAGGAAATTTTGCTGCGCCGCAGAGTACGGTGGCAGTAGCTGCGCAAGATGCACCGGCAGAAGAAGTGCAGGAAAGACCGCAGCTCCCAAAGGCGGTTCCGGAAGATATACAGCAGGTTGTCGGGCGCTGGGGCGAGATCGTCCAGAAGACAGGACAGCCCATGCGGACATATCTTTCAGGCAGCAAGCTGAGTCTGGGTGGTGAGAACAGACTTCTTATTGTATTGCCGGACGGACTGCAGTCGGATTATTTTATCAAACATCCGGAAAATAAAGACACCCTGCAGGATCTGATCGGACAGGTGATCGGGAAAGAGATCCAGGTCGAGGTCAGACCGCTTGCAAAGGAACAGTCATTTGAGCGTTCTTATATTGATCTGAGCCAGATCGTTCATATGGAAATAGAAGAAGAATAAAACAGGAGGAAATGAAATATGGCAAAAAGAGGTGGTTTTCCGGGCGGAGGAATGCCTGGTAACATGAATAATCTGATGAAGCAGGCGCAGAGAATGCAGCGTCAGATGGAGGAAAACCAGAAAGCGCTGGAGGAGAAGGAATTTTCCGCAACAGCAGGCGGCGGAGCTGTAGAAGTGACAGTATCCGGTAAAAAAGTAGTGACAAAGGTAAAACTGGATAAAGATGCAGTAGACCCGGATGATGTGGAAATGCTGGAAGATCTGATCATGGCAGCCACAAACGAAGCACTGGGAAAAGCAGATGAAGCAAGTACTGCAGCAATGTCATCCATGACAGGCGGTCTGAATCTCGGAGGACTTCCGTTCTAATGGATCTGTACAGCGGTTATATCAATCAGTTAATTGAACAATTTGCTTCACTGCCGGGTATTGGCAATAAATCGGCTCAGAGACTTGCTTTTCATATGGTCAATATGCCAAAGGAGCAGGTAGAGCGTTTTGCAAAGACGGTTGTAGATGCCAGAAATAATGTCTGCTACTGCAAGATCTGCTGTACACTGACAGATCAGGAGATCTGCCCGATCTGCAGCAACCCCAAACGGGATCACAGCACGATCATGGTAGTGGAGAATACGCGTGATCTGGCGGCTTATGAAAAAACCGGTAAGTTTGATGGTGTTTACCATGTGCTGCATGGTGCGATCTCACCGATGCTCGGGATCGGACCTTCGGATATCAGGCTGAAGGAATTGATCACCAGACTGCAGACGGACGAAGTGAAGGAAGTCATCATTGCGACCAATTCCAGTCTGGAAGGCGAAACAACGGCGATGTATATCAGCAAGCTGATCAAGCCTACCGGCATTAAGGTAACAAGGATCGCCAGTGGTGTTCCGGTCGGCGGCGACCTGGAATATATTGATGAGGTAACACTTTTGCGTGCGCTGGAAGGCCGTACGGAACTGTAGCCGGTATCAGCAGATGTCCGGGCAACGGGAAATTGCTGCTGTCGATACCCGGAGGGGAAAGTAATGTGTAATGAAAAGTAGAAAAAGATATGCTCTCTGTCGGAGAAATGACAGAGGGAGTGATATCTGTAATGGGAGGAAAAGCATGATAGAAGAAAGAAAATTTGGCAGAACGATCGCAGGAGAAGACATCGTACTGTATAGCCTGAAAAATAAGAATGGGATGCAGGCGGATGTCATGAATTTCGGCGCGATCCTTGTAAATCTGTTTGTACCGGACAAAAACGGAGAAGTAAAGGATGTTGTACTCGGTTATGACAGAGCAAAAGATTACTTTGTAAACGGAAGCTGCTTCGGCTCTACGATCGGACCGGTTGCAAACCGTACAGCAAAGGGACAGTTTGAACTGGATGGTACGATATACAATCTGATCATCAATGACAACGACAATAATCTGCACAGTGATGGAAACGCGGGACTGCATAAGACGATGTGGCAGGCGGAAAAGAAGGAGACGGAAAATGCAGTGACATTCTCTGTTTTCTGCAAGGATGGCCTGCTGGGATTTCCGGGAAACCGTAAATTTGCCGTGACATACAAGCTGACAGAAGACAATGCACTGGAGATCCACTATTTTGCATCTACGGACAAGGATACACTTGTCAATATGACAAATCATTCTTATTTTAACCTGAAGGGAAATGACAGCGAAACAACCGTAGAAGATGTGAAAGTATGGCTGAAGGCTTCTCATTATACAAAGATCCGCCATGGTGCCATTCCGACAGGCGAGATCGCATCCGTAAAAGGAACGCCATTTGACTTTACAACCATGAAGCAGATCTCTCGGGATATTGATGCGGAGAATGCACAGCTTGCACTTGTAAAAGGCTACGACCATAACTTTGTGATCGACGACTATGAAGCAGGAAAGGTACAGAAGATCGCAGAAGTGGTAGATGAAAAAGCATTAAGAAGCATGGAAGTTTATACAGATCTGCCGGGCGTACAGCTTTATACAGGAAATAATATGGTTCCTGAGCTTGGAAAGGGCGATGCGCTGTATCCATGTCGTGGCGGTATCTGCCTGGAAACACAGTTCTTCCCGAACTGTGCAAGACAGGAAGGCTTTATCAAACCGGTTGTCACACCTGAAAAGCCGTTTACATCTACAACGATCTACAAATTTGTTAACTAGCCAGAGCTATACAAAGCTGCAACGGCTGACTGTATAGTGGCATGAAAGAAGGAAAAAAGATGTCTGGAAAAACAACAGCGGGCATATTGACGCTGCGTCTGTGTATCGGCGGTTATCTGGTATATCTGGCATACTCGCTTGTCGTTCCACTGCCGACTGATACCAAAATGCGTGTGATCAGTATTGTATTTGCAGTACTGTTTGCAGTGATTGGATTTTATATTGCACTTAAAGCACTGGTTCGTCTGATCAAAAAGGATTATTACGATCCGATGCGTGATGCGCAGGAAGAAGTGCAGGCGGAAGAAATTGCGGGCAGTGATACAGAGAAAATAGAGGAAAAGCCGGCGCCTGCGGAAGAAACAGAGCATGCAGATGCTGCGACAGGGCAGGATACGACAGAAAAAACAGACGAATAAATATCGCAGAAAAGGCTGAAATAAGAACGGATTTCCGAAAAAATAATGCCGGAATATGAGAGAAAGAGACGAGATAAAAGAGCTCGTCTCTTTTTTTGCATGGTAGTGTCGGATAAAATAGGGAAAAAGACAGCTTTTTTGCTAAAATCTGCCAACTTCAAATGCTATTCTAAAACAGGATGATCATACAGGATATGCAAAATGCTGCCTGTTTAGAATGGTATAAGGAGGAAAAAGAAATGGCGGAACAAGGAAAAGAAGGCATGCTGCCAAAAAATATCAGACAGATCGGACAGATTACCGGAAACCAGAAAATATATCTGGAGGATTATGTGATCACGTACCTGAGGCAGATCTTAACTCCGGAGGAGAATATGCGCGTCATGATTCTGTACGGACACAAGGAAATGATAGAGGACGAGCTTTACTGGTTTGTCAATGGGGCGGTGGAAGCGCAGCATGACTTCTTCATGGAAAAGACGATCATTGATGAGGAATCGTGGAAGAAGGTCAACGAGATGGCGGAGAAATTCTTCCCGGATCTGACGGTTATGGGCTGGGCGATCACCAGAGAGGATTCTACGGAGGATTTGGAAGAACAGATCATGCGGACACAGCGGCAGTTTTTCAGACCGGATCAGAAGCTGTACTTTGAGTACATAACAAGTGACAAGACAGAGGCACTATATTTGCATGAAAAGGGAAAACGGAACATGCTCAGCGGTTATTACATCTATTATGAAAGAAATGAATGTATGCAAAACTACATGGTTTCCCTGCGGACAAGAGAACGCCATCCGGAGGAAATGAATGCAGACCATGCAGCGCGGCAGTTCCGGGAAGTGTGTCAGGAAAAGAAACAGGATCTACACAAAAAGAGAAGCTCTGCATTTGCAACCTGTGTCAGTCTGCTTCTTGTTATGGCGATACTGGTGATCGGTATTACGATGCTGAATAATTATGAAAAGATGCAGAGCATGGAACGCGTGCTGTACCAGATTTCCGGGAAGATGGATGATGCAACGGAAGTGGCAGCGGATGCGGATGCGGTGCAGGATGCACTGCTGGCAGAAAATGCGCAGGCAGCAGACCAGACGGCGGAAATGGCAGCAGGTGTACAGGAACTGCCACAGGCGGTAGATACAATGGAAGCTGTGCAGACCACCGGGACAGATGCGGCAGTAGATGTGAGCGCAGCAGAGCAGGCAGATCCGGCGATGGCAGAGCAGACAACAGCAGAGCAGACAGCTGATGGAAACATGACAGCAGAAAATCAGCCGGATAACGGACAAGCAAGTGATGGACAGACGGCGGATCCGGATGCAACTGCGGAAACATCGGACAAGCCGTCTGCAGAGCCACCGACTGCCACGGATACAGCGGCAGCAGACGCAGATGTGACAGGAGACAGCGGCGCAGATGCTTCTCAGACTGCGGATGAAACAGCAGTACAGGCAGGCTCATCACAGACAAATGCATCGCAGGAGACGGTTTATATGATCAAGCAGGGAGATACACTGGCAAAGATCTGTATGCAGTACTATGGAAGTCTTTCGAAAATGGGTGAGATCTGTGAACGAAATCAGATTGAAGATAAAGATAGTATCTACTATGGACAAAAAATAGTTCTTCCGTAAAAAGTATGCTATAATATATTGATATCGGGGTCAAAAGCCCGGGCTTTGATGTCTACGGATTGTTCCGTGCTCTGCACTCCCACAATCCTGCCCAATATTCGCATATCGTGGGATTAACATCCCACTTTTATGCTCATATCGGGGCGGGGCCCAAGGTCTTTCAACCACTTATGAGCAAGCTCATGTGGTTTTAGACCTTTTGACCCTGGCATCATATATTATTACTGTGTAACAGACGGTACTGAGACGGGCTGTACAAAGGAGAATGGAATGAAACAGATCAGAAAGAGCAGGACAGATTATAAAGATAAAATCTTTCATCATAAACTGACGATCGTCTACAGAGTACTTCTGGTGATCGTGCTTGTAGCAGCAATAGCTGCTGCTGTCAAAATTTATCTGGCAAATCAGGTATATACTAAATTTGAAATGATCAAAACGATCGACAAGGTAGGCACATCGGACGGTGTATTCCGGAAATACCAGGATAATCTGCTGACATACAGCAAGGATGGTATTTCTGCCTATGATAAGGATGGCAAACAGCTCTGGAACCAGACTTATGAAATGCAGGAACCGATCGTTGTATCCAGAGGCGGTTATGTGGCGGTTGCAGATTATAAGGGCAGTGTGCTGTATCTGATCGGACCAAACGGAAATGCAACAACGGTGGAGACAAATCTGCCGATTCTGGATCTGGATATATCTTCTTCCGGGATTGCAGTTGCAGCACTGCAGGATGATGCAACGACCTACCTCAGAATGTTTTCGGCGACAGGTGATGTGATCTCCGAGATCAAAACATCCATGCAGAAGAGTGGCTATCCGTTGGCGTTTTCTATTTCGCCGGATAATATCAAGGTGGGTGTATCCTATCTGAAGGCAGAGAGTGGCAAGATCAACACCAGTCTGGCGTTTTACAATTTTGGCGGTGTCGGTCAGAACGAAACGGATAATCTGGTCAGCGGCTATGATTATGCAGGAGAACTGTTTCCGCTTTTGTTTTATCCAAATGAAGATAATGCCCTTGCAGTGGGAGATAAGCGGGTTCTGATCCTGAAAGGAAAGCAGAAGCCGACACTTCAGACGGAAATAGAGCTGGATGATGAGGTGCAGTCTGTGTTTTATAACGGAACCAATTTTGCGCTTGTTTTTCGCAATACAGAACAGGACGGCGGTTACAGCATCCGGGTATATGATATGAACGGACGGAAAAAAATGACGGAAACGATCGATTTTGAATATACGGATCTGATTGTCGAGAATGACAGGATTCTTGTATATAACCAGAATCAGCTGGTTATATACGGATTAAACGGCGTGAAAAAATACGAAGGAGAGCTGGGTGGAACGATCCAGGCAATCGTACCGACTTCTTCCGATACAAAACTGCTTGTTGTATTGGAAGACAGCATTCAGCTGATAAAATTAAGATAATGGAATTATTTGATATCATAGGAATTGTGATCATAGTGGCTGCAGCACTTAAGGGTGGCAGAAGAGGCTTTGTTGTAACACTGGGCAGGCTGTGTGCAGGTATTCTGTCGCTTTTGCTTGTTTATCTGCTCAACACATGGGCATTTGCACAGCTTGTCCCGACTCTGCTGATCGACCATCAGGTTGTGATCATCAGAGTATTGCTCTGCGTTGTTTTATATATCGTTTTGTTTCTGGTACTAAAAACGATCATTCTTTCCCTGCGGATCCTGACAGGGCTTCCTATTATAAAAGGACTGAATAAACTGCTTGGCTTTGTAGTGGGGGCTGCCTATGGACTGCTGCTGGTCGGTATTTTGCGTATGATCCAGGATATGCTGCCCATTTTTTGATGTACGTGATATGGCAGAGGTGTGATATATCCGAAATACGGGTATGTGTATATGGTTTATATGATCCCTGCCGTGTTTTTTTTCACCGGGTATATCCGGAAAATGGTCGTATTTATATATATTAAGAAGATATGAGTGTCAAAAGTGAATTTTGCAAGCATGATCGCAATTCTCCCTAATATTCGCATATCGTGGGATTATCATCCCGCTTTTATGCTCATATCGGGGCGGGTTTCAAGGTCTTTCACCCACCTATGAGTGAACTCACGTGGGTTTAGACCTTTAGACCCTGGCATCATTATATAGAAGAAAGACATAAAGAAGGGATTGGAGCAGAGAATGACCACAGCATATAGTGCCTGTAAAACACACTTCCTACAAGCTGACAAAAAAAGAAAAAGAATTATGAAAAAATAGGGAAAAGCGTGTTGACAAATAGAAAAGGCAGTGCTATTATAAAATTCGCCGCGAAAAAGTGGTGGAGATGAGATTGAAAAATCTCAAAAGAAAATAAAAAAGATGTTGACAAACGACAAAACACATGATATTATATCAGAGTTGCGTCGAGAGATACAACACAGAACCTTGACAAATAAACAGCAATGCAACCCTGAAAATTCTAAATAAAGAATTGTTCAGAGAACAAAACCTAAACAAAGTAAATGAACGGTTAAACTTAGCTAGAGTTAATTTTGACCAAAGATCAAAACTTAAACATGAGAGTTTGATCCTGGCTCAGGATGAACGC
>Ga0129313_1000333_pt1 | contig 43748 bp, 31 predicted proteins | sample O1105metagenome_FD_94436 | JGI IMG/M metagenome (GOLD analysis project Ga0129313, IMG submission 94436) | Orangutan group fecal microbial communities from fecal samples from Wisconsin, USA - O1105 metagenome | ecosystem: Host-associated > Mammals > Digestive system > Large intestine > Fecal...
AGTTTTTCGATATTGTTCAATTTTCAAGGTCCTGTGCGCCTCAATCTTTCGACCGGCGACCTGTTTATTTTACCACCGAAGTGGTTTTTTGTCAAGTCTTTTTTTAGAAGCTTTTGAACTTTTTTGAACTTAGATTGCTTCAGGTTTCTCGGTATCAGCCGGAATCTTTTAGCGTCTATTGGTTCTTTTTCAAGGGCTTCCTGCCGGGCTTTGGAAGTCATTCTTTTGTCCGGCGCTTGGCGCTCAAGTATAATACCACACCCCGGCGCTCTTGTCAACACTTTTTGACAAGTTTTTTAAAATAATTTTGAAATTCATTCATTTTTCCGCTTTTTCCTTCTTCAGCGCCTCCTCCCATGGTCCTTTTTGTCCTGCGCTGCACCTCTCAAGCCTTTTCTCTGACTGCATTTATAATAAGGTTCTGGTCTTTCTTGCCTTGTAGGGATCCCCTTTTGTATTGCAGAATTGTAGACTTTTTTCCCTGCTCCGTCTATACATCCCCCTATCCTTCTTATATAAAACAAACCCCGCCGGTAAAAACCAGCGGGGTGGGATCATGATCAATTCCAGCGGGAATTACTCGAGCTCAATGGTTGCCGGCGGCTTACCGGTGCAGTCGTAGAACACCCGGTTGACGTGCTTGACCTCGTTGACGATGCGGCTGGTGACGGTGCCCAGGACGCTCCAGGGCATGTCGTAGCTCTCGGCGGTCATGAAGTCGGTGGTGGTGACGGCGCGCAGGGCTACGGCGTAGTCGTAGGTGCGCTCATCGCCCATGACGCCCACGCTGCGCATGTTGGTCAGGGCGGCGTAGTACTGGTTAATCTCCTTGTCCAGACCTGCCTTGGCGATCTCCTCACGCCAGATGGCGTCAGCATCCTGCACGATGGTGACCTTTTCGGGGGTCACTTCGCCAATGATGCGGATGCCCAGACCAGGACCCGGGAAGGGCTGGCGGCTCACCAGATACTCCGGCAGACCCAGCTCACGACCTACCTGACGGACCTCATCCTTGAACAGGTTCCGCAGGGGCTCCACCAGATCCTTGAAGTCCACGGTGTCCGGCAGACCGCCCACGTTGTGGTGGCTCTTGATGACGGTGGACTCGCCGCCCAGACCGCTTTCCACCACGTCGGGGTAGATGGTGCCCTGTGCCAGGAAATCCACCTTGCCGATCTTCTTAGCCTCTTCCTCAAAGACCCGGATGAACTCCTCACCGATGATCTTGCGCTTGCGCTCCGGCTCGGTGACACCCTTCAGCTTGCTGAAGTAGCGGTCCCGGGCGTTGACGCAGATGAAGTTCATGTCAAAGCCGTTGGCATTGCCGGGTCCGAACACCGAGCAGACCTCTTCCATCTCGTTCTTCCGCAGCAGACCGTGGTCCACAAAGACGCAGGTGAGCTGCTTGCCCACTGCCTTGGCGAGCATGGCTGCCAGCACAGAGGAGTCCACGCCGCCGGACAGGGCGCACAGCACCTTGCCGTTACCGATGCGCTCCCGCAGTGCCTGCACGTTGTGCTCCACAAAGGAGTCCATCTTCCAGTCGCCGGAGCAGCCGCAGACGTTGTACACGAAGTTGTGCAGCATCTTCTTGCCCTCGGCGGTGTGGAGCACTTCCGGATGGAACTGCACGGCGTAGAGACCCTTTTCTGCGTTCTCCACCGCTGCCACAGGGCAGTTTGCGGTGTGGGCGGTGATCTTGAAGCCGGGAGCTGCCTGCTCAATGTAGTCGTTGTGGCTCATCCAGCAGATGGTGGAAGGCTGCACATCGGTGAACATCTTGCTGTCGGTGTCCACGAACACCTCAGTCTTGCCGTATTCCCGCTCCGGAGCACGGCAGACGTGACCGCCCAGCAGGTGCATCATCAGCTGGCTGCCGTAGCAGATGCCCAGCACCGGCACGCCCCAGTTGAAGATCTCCGGGTCGATGGTGGGAGAATCTTCCAGATAAACGCTGTTGGGACCACCGGTAAAGATGATGCCCTTGGGGTTCTTTGCCTTGATGACCGACAGGTCGGTTTTATAGGAATAGATTTCACAGTAGACATTATTCTCGCGGACACGGCGCGCGATCAGCTGATTGTACTGACCGCCAAAGTCCAGCACAATAACAGTTTCATGCTGCATGATGTACTCCTCTCTTGTTCCATACATGGTATTTCTACAGATAAATTCAGTATAGCACATCTCACAAGAAAAAGCGACATCTTTTGTGAAGATTCCTGTATTTTATTTTGCCTGCGCTGGGCATATTGAGGCTGTTTCCACCCCTTGGAAAACAGAAAGATCCCCTGCCTTGGGAGGCAGAGGACCCTGTCCAAATCAAAAAACGGACAAAACAAAAAGTCCTTCCCGCTCTCCGGAACGGGAAGGACTTATAAGTGCTATTAGACCTCAGAACCGATGTTCAGAGACAAAATCACTCAATGATCTTGCCGACAACGCCGGAACCAACGGTACGACCACCCTCACGGATAGCGAAGCGCAGACCCTCTTCCATAGCAACCGGGGTCAGCAGCTCAACGTGCATCATGACGTTATCGCCGGGCATGCACATCTCGGTGCCTTCGGGCAGGGTGATGATGCCGGTCACGTCAGTGGTACGGAAGTAGAACTGAGGACGGTAGTTGGAGAAGAAAGGAGTGTGACGGCCGCCTTCGTCCTTGTTCAGAACGTAGACCTGAGCCTCAAACACGTTGTGGGGATGCACAGAACCGGGCTTAGCCAGAACCTGACCACGCTCGACCTGGGTGCGGTCAACACCACGCAGCAGAGCGCCGATGTTGTCGCCAGCCTCAGCGAAGTCCAGAGACTTACGGAACATCTCCAGACCGGTGATGGTGGTGCTCAGACGATCGGGCTTAATGCCGACGATCTCCATGGCCTCGCCAACCTTTGCCACGCCGCGCTCAACACGACCGGTAGCAACGGTACCACGACCAGAAATGGTCATGACGTCCTCGATGGGCATCAGGAAGGGCTTGTCCTCCTCACGATCCGGGTTGGGGATGTAGGAGTCAACAGCGTCCATCAGCTCCTTGATGCAAGCGTAAGCGGGATCCTCAGGATCGTTGGGAGCCTCCAGAGCCTTCAGAGCGGAACCACGGATGATGGGGGTATCATCACCGGGGAAGTCGTACTCGGTCAGCAGCTCACGGATCTCCATCTCGACCAGATCCAGCAGCTCCTCGTCGTCGACCATATCGCACTTGTTCATGAACACGACGATATAGGGCACGCCGACCTGACGAGCCAGCAGGATGTGTTCACGGGTCTGGGGCATGGGACCATCGGTAGCAGCAACGACCAGGATAGCGCCGTCCATCTGAGCAGCACCAGTGATCATGTTCTTGACGTAGTCAGCATGGCCCGGGCAGTCAACGTGAGCGTAGTGACGCTTCTCGGTCTGGTACTCGACGTGAGCGGAGTTGATCGTGATACCACGAGCGCGCTCCTCAGGAGCCTTATCGATGTTAGCATAGTCCATGAACTCTGCATCACCCTTCAGAGCCAGGTACTTGGTGATAGCAGCGGTCAGAGTGGTCTTGCCGTGGTCAACGTGACCGATGGTGCCGATGTTAACATGCGGCTTAGAACGGTCGAACTTTGCCTTTTCAGCCATTGGAATATCCTCCCTTAATATAGGTTTTGATATTGGTTACAACAACCCTGCAGTATGCAGACATTGCATTGCAAGGCTATTCTACTAAATTTGCCCTGTAAAATCAAGTGCTTTTACAGGAAATTTTGCCGGAGCTACAATACCCCGGCAAAATTGTTATCCTTTTTCAGGAATCAGCCCTTTGTGCGGCCGGCAATGATGCCGTCAGCAATGTTCTTGGGAACCGGCTCGTAGTGAGAAGGCTCCATAACATACTGACCACGACCCTGGGTCTTGGAACGCAGGTCGGTAGCGTAGCCGAACATCTGAGCCAGAGGCACAAATGCGTTGACACGCTGGGTACCAGCCATAGCTTCCATGCCCTGGATCTGACCACGGCGAGAGTTCAGGTCGCCGATGACATCGCCCAGATACTCATCGGGAACGATAACAGCAACCTTCATGATGGGCTCGGTGATGATGGGGTCAGCCTTGCGCATAGCATCCTTGAATGCCATAGAACCAGCGATGGAGAATGCCATTTCAGAGGAGTCGACCTCGTGATAGGAACCATCCCACAGGGTGACCTTGACATCAACAACAGGATAGCCTGCCAGAACGCCAGCCTTCATAGCACCCTGAATACCGTTGTCGATAGCAGGGATGTATTCCTTCGGGATAGCGCCGCCAACGATAGCGTTGACGAACTCGTAACCCTTGCCGGGCTCGTTGGGCTCGATCTTGATCTTAACATGACCGTACTGACCCTTACCACCGGACTGACGTGCGTACTTGGTCTCCTGATTGGCCTCCTTGCGGATGGTCTCACGGTAAGCAACCTGGGGTGCACCCACGTTAGCCTCAACCTTGAACTCACGCAGCAGACGGTCAACGATGATCTCCAGATGCAGCTCGCCCATACCAGCAATGATGGTCTGACCGGTCTCTTCATCGGTGTAGGTCTTGAAGGTCGGATCCTCTTCTGCCAGCTTTGCCAGCGCGATGCCCATCTTCTCGTTACCAGCCTTGGTCTTAGGCTCGATAGCAACGCGGATAACGGGCTCGGGGAACTTCATGGACTCCAGAATGATGGGATGATTCTCATCACACAGAGTATCACCAGTAGTGGTGTTCTTCAGACCGACAACAGCAGCGATATCACCTGCATAGCAGCAGTCGATATCCTTGCGGTGGTTGGAGTGCATCTGCAGGATGCGACCCATACGCTCCTTGTTGTCCTTCACGGAGTTGTAGACAGTGGTACCTGCCTCAACCTTACCGGAGTAGACACGGAAGTATGCCAGCTTACCAACGAACGGGTCGGTAGCGATCTTGAAAGCCAGAGCTGCGAAGGGGGCGTCGTCGGAAGACGGACGGGTCTCCTGCTCTTCGGTCTCAGGATTCACACCCTTGATGTCCTCGACATCGGTAGGTGCGGGCATATAGTCAACGATAGCGTCCAGCAGCTTCTGCACGCCGCGGTTCTTGTAGGAAGAACCACAGGTCACAGGAACCAGCGTGTTGGCGATGGTCTCCTTACGGATGGCCTTCTTCAGCTCCTCACGGGTGATCTCCTCACCCTCGAGGTACTTCTCCATCAGCTCTTCGTCGTTCTCAGCAACAGCCTCGACCAAGATGTTGTGATACTCCTCGGCCTGCTCACGCATATCCTCGGGGATGGGCTCGGTGCGCATATCGTTGCCCATGTCATCGTAGTAGACCTCAGCGTTCATATCCACCAGGTCAACGATACCACGGAAGGTATCCTCCTGACCGATAGGCAGCTGGATTGCTACGCCATTTGCATGCAGACGGTCGTGCAGCATCTTGATGCAGCGGAAGAAGTCAGCACCCATGGTATCCATCTTGTTGACGTAGACCATACGGGGAACCTTGTACTCGTCAGCCTGACGCCAAACGGTCTCAGACTGGGGCTCGACACCGCCCTTAGCAGCCAGAACGGTCACAGAACCGTCCAGCACGCGCAGAGAACGCTGAACCTCAACGGTGAAGTCCACGTGACCCGGGGTGTCGATGATGTTGATGCGGTGACGGTTCTTCTTGAATGCGACCGGATCCTTCTGGGTCTCAGAGTGGCTCCAGTAGCAGGTGGTAGCAGCGGAAGTGATGGTGATACCACGCTCCTGCTCCTGAACCATCCAGTCCATGGTAGCGCCGCCATCATGAACTTCGCCGATCTTGTGGTTGATACCGGTGTAGTACAGAATACGCTCGGTGGTCGTAGTCTTGCCGGCATCAATGTGCGCCATAATGCCGATATTTCTCGTCATCTGAAGAGAAACTTCTCTGGGTGTAGCCATGAAATTAACCTCCTACAGAACAGATCAATAACGGAAATGTGCGAAAGCCTTGTTAGCTTCTGCCATCTTGTGAGTGTCCTCACGCTTCTTCACGGCGTTACCAGTGTTGTTGGCAGCATCCATGATCTCAGCAGCCAGACGCTGTGCCATGGTCTTCTCACCACGGCTGCGGCTGTAGGCAGTCAGCCAGCGCAGACCCAGAGTCTCGCGGCGAGCGGGGCTGACCTCCAGGGGAACCTGGTAGTTAGCGCCACCAACACGGCGGGTCTTGCACTCGAGGCTGGGCATGATGTTCTCCATCGCCTTCTCGAAAGTCTCCAGAGGATCGTTGCCGGTCTTCTCCTGGATCATGGAGAAAGCCTCGTAAACGATCTTCTGAGCGACGCCCTTCTTGCCATCCAGCATGACGCTGTTGACCAGGCGGGTGACCATCTTGGAATTGTAAATAGGATCAGCTAAGACATCGCGCTTAGCAATGTTACCTCTTCTAGGCATCTTTCTTCCCTCCTTCACAGAATGATATCATCGGTACTCGAAAGTAATAAAACTCCCGTTGTGTCACAAAGAGCTGACCTTACATAAACCGTTACCCTCCGCTTTGCAGCGGACTTGTTATTTATATAATGGAAAGCCGTTTATGGCGGTTGTTCCTCAATTACTTCTTTGCAGCACCGGCCTTAGGACGCTTTGCGCCGTACTTGGAGCGGGCCTGATTACGACCTGCCACACCCTGAGTATCCAGGGTACCACGGATGATGTGGTAACGCACACCGGGCAGGTCCTTAACACGACCGCCACGGATCAGCACGACGGAGTGCTCCTGCAGGTTATGGCCGATACCGGGAATGTAAGAGGTGACCTCGATACCATTCGTGAGGCGGACACGAGCAACCTTACGCAGAGCAGAGTTAGGCTTCTTGGGGGTCATGGTACGAACAGCGGTGCAAACACCACGCTTCTGAGGGCTGCTCAGATCAGTGTACTGCTTCTTCTGAGAGTTATAAGTCTTCTGCAGAGCGGGAGCAGTGCTCTTGGTAGTCAGGACCTGACGGCCTTTGCGTACAAGCTGGTTAAAAGTAGGCATTTTGTTTCTCCTTTCTTAATGATAAACATCGGATCGTTTCCGACTTTTTTGCCGCACTTCCCCCATGAGGGATGCGCAACAGTTATATAATACTCGCTTGCCGCCGTAATGTCAACAGTTTTTGCAAAGTTTTTTGGTTTTATTCAAAAGATTTTTTCGGCAGCGTTCCGGCAGCAAAAAGCCGCCCCGTAGGCATCTGCCCACGGAGCGGCTTACTGGTTTTATTGCTGTGGAGGGATCCGGCGGTTACTGTGCAGCGGCGGCGATCTCGGCAGCCACTTCAGCGTCCCGCTCTTCCTCACGGTTCTTCAGATCCTCACGGACCTCCGGCAGACCGGTACCTGCGGGGATCAGCTTACCGATGATGACGTTCTCCTTCAGACCTGCCAGCGGGTCGACCTTGCCCTTGATGGCGGCTTCGGTCAGCACACGGGTGGTCTCCTGGAAGGAGGCGGCAGACAGGAAGGAGTCGTTTGCCAGGGCAGCCTTGGTAATGCCCAGCAGCACCTGCTGGTATTCCACCAGCTTCAGACCCTCTTCGCCCTCGTCCATACGCTTCTGGAGATCGGCGTTGATGCTTTCCACTTCCAGACGGCTTGCCAGAGCACCGCCGATGAGGTTGGAGGAACCGGAATCGGTGACCCGGACCTTGCGGCACATCTGACGGACGATGACCTCGATATGCTTATCGTTGATCTCAACGCCCTGCAGACGGTAGACCTTCTGGACCTCGTTGATCAGGTAGTTCTGGACATCCTCCAGACCCTTGATCGCCAGAATATCCTGGGGATAGAGCACACCTTCACGGGTGATGATGTCGCCCTTCTCCACACGGTCGCCGGGCATGACCCGTGCATGCTGGGTGAAGGGGATGGAGTAGCTCTTGACGTCCTCGGCACCGTTCTCGTCCTTGCCGGTGACCTTGATGACCACGTTCTTCTTGGTGTCGTCCTGAGAGACCACACCGGAGATCTCGCTCATGATCGCCATGCTCTTGGGACGGCGGCTCTCGAACAGCTCCTCAACACGGGGAAGACCCTGAGTAATATCCTCAGCAGATGCGATACCGCCGGTATGGAAGGTACGCATGGTCAGCTGGGTGCCCGGCTCGCCGATGGACTCTGCAGCGATAACGCCTACAGATTCGCCCAGACGCACCGGCTCGCCGTTTGCCATATCGGAGCCGTAGCACCGTGCGCAGACGCCGGTCTTGGCACGGCAGGTCAGCAGGCTGCGGATCTTCAGCTTGGTGATGCCGGCTGCCTCGATCTCGTTGGCGTCGTAGAGGTCGATCATCTTGCCTTCCGGCACGATGACCTTGCCGGTGATGGGGTTGACCACATCGCCCACGGCAAAACGACCGATGAGACGCTCACGGAAGCTCTCGATCTTCTCCTTGCCCTCGTGGATCTCGGAGACCCACAGACCATCGGTGGTGCCGCAGTCGATCTCACGGACGATGACGTCCTGAGAAACGTCGACCATGCGGCGGGTCAGGTAACCGGAGTCGGCGGTACGCAGAGCGGTATCAGCCAGACCCTTACGGGCGCCACGGGCAGAAACGAAATATTCCAGAATATTCAGACCTTCACGGTAGTTGGCACGAATGGGCATCTCGATGGTGTGACCGGCGGTGTTTGCCAGCAGACCACGCATACCAGCCAGCTGCTTGATCTGGTTCATAGAACCACGAGCACCGGAGTCTGCCATCATGAAGATCTCGTTGTCCTTGGGCAGGTTGTCTGCCAGAGCCTTGGAGACCTTATCGGTGGTAGCCTGCCAGACGGCAATGGTCTGGTTGTAACGCTCGTTGTCGGAGATGAGACCACGGTTGAACAGCTTGCCAACCTTGGCGATCTGCTGGTCTGCCTCGGCGATGAGCTCCTGCTTCTGGGGCGGGATCACGGCGTCGCAGACAGCCACGGAGATGGCGGACAGGGTGGAGTACTTGTAGCCCTGTGCCTTGATGGCGTCCAGCATCTTGGCACACTTGCGGGTGCCGTTGCGGGTCATGCAGCGGGAGATGATCTCCGGCAGGGTCTTCTTGGTGACCCGGAAGCTGACCTCATACTCCAGCCAGTGCTCCGGATCGGTACGGTCCACGTAGCCCAGATTCTGGGGGATGGGGTTGTTGAAGATGATGCGACCGGCGGTGGCGTCCACCAGACCGGTGTGCTCCACGCCGTCGATGGTCATGGTGCGGCGGACCTTGATGGGTGCATGGAGGGTGATGACGTGCTCAGCGTATGCCATCAGAACCTCGTTCTCATCACGGAACACCTTGCCTGCGCCCTCGTCGGTCTCCCGGACGGTGGTCAGGTAGTAGCTGCCCAGGATCATATCCTGAGTAGGCACGGTAACAGGTGCGCCGTCAGAAGGCTTCAGCAGGTTGCCGGAGGCAAGCATCAGCATCTTTGCTTCACGGCAGGCATCCTCGCTCAGGGGCAGGTGAACTGCCATCTGGTCGCCGTCAAAGTCGGCGTTGAATGCGGTACATGCCAGGGGGTGCAGCTTGATGGCACGACCCTCCACCAGCACCGGGTTGAATGCCTGGATGCCCAGACGGTGCAGGGTAGGTGCACGGTTCAGCAGCACCGGGTGACCCTTGATGACGGTCTCCAGGCTGTCCCAGACCTCGGGCTTGGCACGCTCCACCATCTTGCGGGCGGACTTGATGTTGTTGGCAATGCCCTTTTCCACCAGGTCCTTCATGACAAAGGGCTTGAACAGCTCCAGTGCCATCTCCTTGGGCAGACCGCACTGGTCCATCTTCAGCTCAGGACCGACCACGATAACGGAACGACCGGAGTAGTCCACGCGCTTGCCCAGCAGGTTCTGACGGAAACGACCCTGCTTGCCCTTCAGCATATCGGACAGGCTCTTGAGGGCACGGTTGTTGGGACCGGTGACCGGACGACCACGGCGACCGTTGTCGATGAGGCTGTCCACAGCCTCCTGCAGCATCCGCTTTTCGTTGCGGACGATGATGTCGGGAGCACCCAGCTCCAGCAGACGGCGCAGACGGTTGTTGCGGTTGATGACACGGCGGTACAGATCGTTCAGGTCGGAGGTAGCAAAGCGACCGCCGTCCAGCTGCACCATGGGGCGCAGATCCGGAGGCAGCACCGGCAGCACATCCATGACCATCCACTCGGGACGGTTGCCGGAGATGCGGAATGCCTCCACCACTTCCAGACGCTTCAGGATCCGCACACGCTTCTGACCGGAGGACTTTTCCACCTCGGCGGTCAGCTCGGCGCTGAGCTGATCCAGATCGATCTCCTTCAGCAGCTCCTGGATCGCCTCTGCGCCCATGGCTGCCTCAAACTCGTCGCCGTAGCGGTCCAGCATCTCACGATACTCTTTTTCGGTGAGGAGCTGCTTCTTCTCCAGCGGAGTCAGACCGGGATCGGTAACGATATAGCTTGCAAAGTACAGCACCTTTTCCAGCAGACGGGGGCTGATGTCCAGCATCAGACCGATGCGGCTGGGGATGCCCTTGAAGTACCAGATGTGGCTGACAGGAGCTGCCAGCTCAATGTGACCCATGCGCTCACGGCGGACCTTTGCCTTGGTGACTTCCACGCCGCAGCGGTCACAGACCTTGCCCTTGTAGCGGATGCGCTTGTACTTGCCGCAGTGGCACTCCCAGTCCTTGGTAGGTCCAAAAACGCGCTCGCAGTACAGACCATCCCGCTCCGGCTTCAGGGTACGGTAGTTGATGGTTTCGGGCTTCTTGACCTCACCGTAGCTCCAGTTGCGGATCTGCTCGGGAGAAGCAAGGCCGATCTTGATGGAATCGAAAACGTTGTTTTCCATGAAACGAACCCTTTCTTAATCTCTAGTTGTTTCGATGACGGTTGACGATGTTGTAAGCTCCGCTGCCCTCCCCTGTCCTGCGGCGGCAGCACGCAGCCGCAGCGGGGGAAAACAGTTTTGTGCGGATTTACTCGTCAAAGCTCACTTCATCGGAAGAGGACTCTGCAGAAGCAGAATTGTCATCCTCCAGCACGGAAGGATCATCGAAACCTGCATCGGCGTCCTTGATGTTGTAATCATTGAGCAGCTCGCTCTCCTGCACCACAGTCTCGGTGCCGGCAACATCACGCATATCAAAGCCGGTCTCTTCATCGTCAAAGTTCTGACGCATGTCGATCTCGTTGCCGTCCTTGTCCTGGACCACAACGTCCAGACCCAGAGACTGCAGTTCCTTCAGCATGACACGGAAGGACTCGGGGATGCCCGGCTGCGGGATGGGCTCGCCCTTGACGATCGCCTCATAGGTCTTGACACGACCCTCCACGTCATCGGACTTGACGGTCAGGATCTCCTGCAGGGTGTATGCGGCGCCGTATGCTTCCAGTGCCCAGACTTCCATTTCGCCAAAGCGCTGACCGCCGAACTGAGCCTTGCCGCCCAGAGGCTGCTGGGTGACCAGAGAGTAAGGACCGGTGGAACGGGCGTGGATCTTATCGTCGACCAGGTGATGGAGCTTCAGGTAGTACATATAGCCCACGGTGACCCGGTTGTCGAACTTCTCGCCGGTACGACCGTCGTACACGGTAGTCTTGCCGTCACGATCCAGCTCGATCTTGGAGAAGTCGATGATGTGACCCTTCTCGCCCATGATCCGGGGAAGCTTGGTGGGGTAGGCTGGAGCGTTCTCGCCGTGCCACATCTCACGGGCGGTGTCAAAGGTATCGCCGATGTCGTTCTCACGAGCGGAATCGAACACGGGGGTCATGACCTTGATGCCGCAAGCCTTTGCTGCGTAGCCCAGGTTCACTTCCAGCACCTGACCGATGTTCATACGGGAAGGCACGCCCAGGGGGTTCAGCACGATATCCAGGGGGGTGCCGTCGGGCAGGTAGGGCATGTCCTCCTGCGGCAGGATGCGGGAAACGACACCCTTGTTGCCGTGACGACCTGCCATCTTATCGCCCACGCTGATCTTGCGCTTCTGGGCGATGTAGCAGCGGACCACTTCCCGGACACCGGGCTGCAGCTCGTCGCTGTTCTCGGGGGTAAAGACCTTGACATCCACGATGATGCCGTAAGCGCCGTGAGGCACACGGAGAGAGGTGTCACGGACTTCCCGTGCCTTCTCACCAAAGATGGCACGGAGCAGGCGCTCCTCGGCGGTCAGCTCGGTCTCGCCCTTGGGAGTGACCTTACCAACCAGGATGTCGCCGCTCTTGACCTCGGCACCGATGCGGATGATGCCCCGCTCGTCCAGATCCTTCAGAGCGTCCTCAGACACGTTGGGAATATCCCGGGTGATCTCCTCGGGTCCCAGCTTGGTGTCGCGGCTCTCGGTCTCGTACTCCTCGATATGGATAGAGGTGTACACATCCTCACGGACGATCTTCTCGTTCAGCAGGACGGCGTCCTCGTAGTTGTAGCCTTCCCAGGTCATGAAGCCGATGAGGGCGTTCTTGCCCAGAGAGATCTCGCCGTTGCGCATAGCAGGACCATCAGCGATGACCTGACCTGCCTTGACGGCTTCACCCACCTCCACGATGGGGCGCTGGTTGATGCAGGTGCCGGCGTTGGAACGGGCAAACTTCACCAGAGAGTAATCCTCCAGTGCGCCCTGTGCGTTGCGGATCACGATGTGGTCTGCATCCATCTTCTCCACGATACCGTCGTTCTTGGCAAGAACTGCGGTGCCGGAGTCGGTAGCTGCCTTGTACTCCATACCGGTGGCAACGATGGGCTGCTGGGTCACCATCAGAGGCACTGCCTGACGCTGCATGTTGGAACCCATCAGAGCACGGTTACAGTCATCGTTCTCCAGGAAGGGGATGCAGGCGGTAGCAACAGAGACCATCATACGGGGAGAAACGTCCATATAATCGACCTTCTCGGCGTCGATTTCCAGGATCTCGTCACGGCGGCGGGCAGAAACGCGGGGACGCACAAAGTGCTTGCCCTCGTCCAGCGGCTCGTTTGCCTGTGCCACAACGTATTCATCTTCCACGTCAGCGGTCATATATTCCACTTCGTCGGTGACCACCTGCTCAATGAGCTTGTGGTCGTCGTCGTAGATCTTCTTGACCTTGCGGTAGGGGGCCTCCACAAAGCCGTACTCGTTGATCTTGGCGTAGGATGCCAGATAGGAGATCAGACCGATGTTGGGTCCTTCAGGGGTCTCGATGGGGCACATACGACCGTAGTGGCTGTAGTGAACGTCACGGACCTCGAAACCTGCACGGTCACGGCTCAGACCGCCGGGTCCCAGAGCAGACAGACGGCGCTTGTGGGTCAGCTCGGCAAGGGGGTTGTTCTGGTCCATGAACTGGGACAGCGGAGAGGAGCCGAAGAACTCCTTGATGGCTGCCACCACAGGACGGATGTTGATCAGTGCCTGGGGAGTGATGACGCTCTGGTCCTGGCTCTGGAGGGTCATGCGCTCACGGATCACGCGCTCCATGCGGGAGAAGCCGATGCGGAACTGGTTCTGCAGCAGCTCGCCCACGCTGCGGATGCGGCGGTTGCCCAGATGGTCGATATCATCGGTGGTGCCGATGCCATGAGCAAGACCGTTGAGGTAGTTGACGGAGGACAGGATGTCGGTGATGGTGACGGTGCGACCGATGAGCTGGTCATGGTTGCGCCGCAGCATCTCCTTCTGCTCCTCCACGTCGGAGGTGGTGTCCAGGATCTTGCGGATCTCTTCAAAGGAGCAGCGCTCGTTGATGCCGCACTCCTTCACGTCAAAGGAGAAGAAGCCCTGTGCATCCACACAGCCGTTGGTGATGACCTTGACCTTCTTGTCCTCCACCTTCAGCACCACCACGTTGACGCCGGCATTGTCTGCCTTTTCAGCGAGCTCACGGGTGATCTTGGCGTTCTCCTCAATGAGGATCTCGCCGGTGAGGGGGTCCACCACGTTCTCTGCGGCAATGTGACCGGCAATGCGGCGTGCCAGAGAGAGCTTTTTATTCATCTTATAACGACCGAACCGGGACAGATCGTACCGGCGGGGGTCGAAGAAGAGCATGTCGATCTGGCTGGTAGCGGACTCCACCGTGGGAGGCTCGCCGGGACGCAGCTTGCGGTAAACTTCCAGCAGACCCTCTTCCCGGTTCTTGGTGGTGTCCTTTTCCAGAGTGGCGAGGATCCGCTCATCGTCACCGAAGTAACGCAGGATCTCCTCGTCGGTGGACAGACCCAGCGCACGGCACAGCACGGTGACCGGCAGCTTGCGGTTCTTGTCGATGCGGACGTAGAACACGTTGGAGGCATCGGTCTCGTACTCCAGCCATGCACCACGGTTGGGGTTCATGGTGGCGCTGTACAGGTCGTTGCCCACCTTATCCTTGGCAGCACCGTAGAACACGCCGGGAGAACGCACCAGCTGGCTGACGATAGCACGCTCTGCGCCGTTGATCACGAAGGTGCCGGCATCGGTCATCAGGGGGAAGTCGCCCATGAAGATCTCCTGGTCCTTCACCTCGCCGGTCTCCTTGTTCAGCAGACGGGCGGTGACACGCAGGGGTGCTGCATAGGTAACATCGCGCTCCTTGCACTCCTTGATGCTGTACTTGGGCTCCTTGTCCAGACGGAAGTCCACAAAGCTCAGTGCCAGATTGCCGGTGTAGTCCTCAATGGTGCCGATGTCGTGAAAGACCTCTTTCAGACCTTCGTCCAGGAACCACTGATAAGAGTTCTTCTGGACCTCGATCAGGTTCGGCATACTGATGACTTCGTCGATGTGGGAGAAGCTCATGCGCTCGGTTTTGCCGAGCTTTACGGGCTTGACTTTCATCATAAAATCAACCACTCCTTACTTTTATATTCTACGGGATGTCGTATACACGGGTCAAATTTGAGCAGACACACATAATTCGACCCGTGCATAAGAGGACCTTCCGGCGTTTTGCACAAACTTTGTGCCGGAGCACCTCTGCTCCCCACCGGACCACTCCCCTTTTTGGCGCACTAGTCCATTATGTGATACTAATGCAGTATACACCCCAAAACCCTTGCTGTCAAGCCATTTTTGCCATTTCTATGGAATTTTTTCGATTTGTCCGGGTTTTTACCGCACATCCGGTTCCGTGTACAGCTTGTGCCGTTTAGGGATTGATTTTTTTATTTTGCACGTTCCATACCAAAACACCCTTGTGCATTTTGTCTATCTTGACTCTTGTAATCCGGGCGGGCAGTGCTCCCATCCAAAAAAGGGACCGCTGCACAAAACCGTGCAGCAGTCCCTCTGCTTTTATTCGTCCAGATAATCCCGCAGCTGTTTTGCACGGCTGGGGTGGCGGAGCTTCCGCAGCGCCTTTGCCTCGATCTGCCGCACCCGTTCCCGGGTCACGTTGAACTCCCTGCCCAGCTCTTCCAGGGTCCGGGCACGGCCGTCCTCCAGACCAAACCGCAGGGTAATGACCCGCTCCTCCCGGGGGGTCAGGCTCCGGAGCACCCTCTGCAGCTCCCGGTGCAGCAGCTGCCGTCCCGCCTCGTCCACCGGGGTGCCTGCCTCCCCGTCCTGAATAAAGTCCTCCAGATGGGCGTCCTCTTCCTCCCCCACCGGGGTCTCCAGACTGATGGGGTCCTGTGCCAGCTGCAGCAGCTGCCGCACCCGGTCCGGCTCCATGTCCAGCCCTGCTGCGATCTGCTCCGCCGTAGGCTCCCGCCCATTTTTCCGCAGCAGCTCCCCGGCGGTGCGGCGGACCCGGTTGATGCTCTCCACCAGATGCACCGGGATCCGGATGGTGCGTCCCTGATCCGCAATGGCACGGGTGATGGACTGCCGGATCCACCAGGTGGCGTAGGTGGAGAACCGGAAGCCCCGCTGAGGCTCAAACTTTTCCGCCGCCTTCATGAGACCCAGATTGCCCTCCTGGATCAGGTCCAGAAAAGGCAGTCCCCGTCCGGCGTACCGCTTTGCCACCGACACCACCAGCCGCAGGTTTGCCTCGCTGAGACGCCGCCGTGCCTCCGGGTCTCCGGCGTGTGCCGCCGCCGCAAGGGCTGTCTCCTCCTCCGGGGACAGCAGCGGCACCTGCCCGATCTCCTTCAGGTAGGTCCGCACCGGGTCCTCCAGTGCCACCCCCTCGGCGGAAAGCTCCCGTTCCAGCCTGCCGATCTGCGCCTCGTCCAGCTCCGGCAGCCCCTGGGGCGCTTCCTCTGCCAGACGGATTCCCCGCCGCTCCAGTGCGGCGTACAGCTCCTCCAGCCGGTCCACGTCATAGTCCTCTGCGTCCATGGCTCGGCTGATCTGCTCCGGGGTCAGGGTGCGGCGCTTTGCCTGCGCCGCCAGCTTCCCCGCCAGTTCTTCGGTCTGCGACAATTTCTGCATTTTCCTGCTCCTTTCCTCTCCTGCTCCAGCCGGAGGGAAGGGGGCTCCTCTGCAGATTCAGTCCTCTTTGGGAAGATTCCCCTGCTTTTTTTCGCGCATCGACTGGAAGTAGTCTCTCAGTTCCTCATTGGACATATCCGCCGCCTTGCCTGCACGGGGCATCCCCCGGGCAATGCGGTCCAGATACAGCCGGATATCCTCCGGCGTACAGTTTACATCGCTGTATTGTGCCGCAAGATGGCTCAGTTCATTCAGCGCTTCCTCGCTGACATAGGCACGGAGGGTGGCAAGGCTCAGCTCCACCCCTTCGCCGTGGCAGCGCACCATGGCGGCGTACAGCTCCTTCTGCTGGGGCAGCACAAACTGGTCCGCCGTCAGCTGTCCCTGTACCATGTCGATGTACCGGGGCTCCCGCAGCATCGCCGCCAGCAGCCGCTGCTGGGCGCTGGCAATGCCCAGTGCCTGAGAGCCGCCGGCACTGTAGGGCACGTTGATCTGGTTCATCTCCCCGGACTTCAGCAGCTCCCGGCTGCGCTCCCGGCGGCGCTTGCTGCCTGCCTTTTTTACGGCAGTCTCCAGCTGGGTCATGATGGCGTTCTTGGAGATGTTGGTCTCCTCTGCCAGCCGTCCGGCGTAGACCTCCTGCTCGGTGGGGTTGGACCGCTGGGCAAGCATGTCCACTGCCTCTTTTACGTATTCCAGCCGCTGGGCATCCTGCGCCAGGTCGTACTGGTCCCGCAGCCGCTTCAGCCGGAAATCCAGCGCATTGCCCACCCCGTCCAACAGGGCGCTGAACCGCTCTGCGCCGTACTTTTTGATGTACTCGTCCGGGTCCTTTGCTCCGGGGATCAGCAGCACTCCCACCCGTACCGGGCTGTTGCGGAAAAGCTCCAGCGACCGCAAAGTCGCCTTTTGTCCCGCCTCGTCGGAGTCGTAGCTCAGGATCACCTCGTCGGCGTACTCGCTGATGAGCCGCACCTGTTCCGGGGTCAGGGCGGTGCCGCAGGCGCAGACGGCGGTGTCGATGCCTGCCTGCTGCATACTGATGACATCCATATAGCCCTCACAGAGGACGAACCGCCGGGAGGCGCTGCGCTTGGCGATCTGCAAAGCGAACACCGTCTCGGATTTGTGGTACACCAGAGTCTCCGGGCTGTTGACGTACTTGGGCTTGGAGTCGTCCAGCACACGACCGCCAAAGGCGATGATGTTGCCCCGCAGGTCAAAGATGGGGGTCATGACCCGCTTCCAGAACAGGCAGTAGATCCGCCCGGACGGACTGCGCTTGAACAGACCGCTGGCGTCCAGCTCCTGCTGGTTGTAGCCCTTGTCCCGGAGGAACATATACAGTGCCTGCCCGTCGTTGGGGGCGTAGCCCAGCCCGAACCGGACGATGGTCTTATCGTCCAGTCCCCGGCGCCGCCAGTAGGCGCGCGCCTGCCGTGCTTCCTCCACGGTAGAGTTGAGGCAGGCATGGAAAAACCGCGCCGCCTCCTTGTTCATGGACAGCACCCGGCTGCGCATCCGCCCGGTCTTGTCGTCCTCCTGAGGCTCCGGCATCCCGGCACGGGCGGCAAGCAGCTTTACCGCCTCCGGGTAGTCGATGCTGTTGATCTTTTTGGCAAAGCTGATGGCGTCTCCGCCTGCCCCGCAGCCAAAGCAGTAAAAGCTCTGGGTGTCCGGGTAGACGTAGAAGGAGGGGGATTTTTCGCTGTGGAAGGGGCACAAACCCCCGTACAGCCTGCCCTTTCGCTTCAGCTGCACATAGCTGCCCACCAGCTCCACGATGTCGGTGCGGCGGGTCAGTTCCTCAATGTATTCGTGTGGGATCATGGATTTTCAAACGACCTTTCCTTTTATAGGACATGCCACTTCCGGGGCACAAAAAGCTCTTCAAAGGTGCGGATGGCAAACTCATCGCTCATGCCGCTGATGTAATCGGTGACGGCACGGTCTCTGCCCTCCTGATACGCCAGCTGCACATAGAAGTTGGACATCCGGTCCACGTGGGTCAGGTAGTACTCGTAGAGCTGGGCAATGACGTTGTCCACCTTCTGCTCTTCCTGCTTGGCACTGCGGTCCACGTAGACGGTGGCGTACATAAAGTCCCGCAGGGCAAGGAATGCCTGCTGCTCCTCACTGCCCATCTGCACATCTCCTTGACTGTGGGTCAGGATACTGCGGATCATGGTGGTGATGCGCTCCGACTTGGTGTTGCCCAGCACCGCCGTGCACTCCTTGGGCAGCAGCGCCGGGTCCAGCACCCCCGCCCGCACGGCGTCCTCGATGTCGTGGTTCACAAAGGCGATCTGGTCCGCCATCCGCACGATGCGTCCCTCCGGCGTTGCCGCCCAGGTACCCTTGGTGTGGGTGACGATGCCGTTGCGGACCTCCCAGCTCAGATTCAGTCCCTGCCCCTCTTTTTCCAGACGGTCCACCACCCGCAGACTCTGCATATAGTGGCGGAACCCATCGGGACAGAGCTTGTCCAGCGCATTCTCCCCTGCGTGCCCAAAGGGGGTGTGCCCCAGATCGTGTGCCAGACTGATTGCCTCGGTCAGGTCCTCGTTGAGCCGCAGGGCACGGGCGATGGTCCGGGCGATCTGCGCCACCTCCAGGGTGTGGGTCAGCCGGGTGCGGTACAGGTCCCCTTCCGGCGAGAGAAACACCTGGGTCTTTTGCTTCAGGCGTCGGAACGCCTTGCAGTGGATCACCCGGTCCCGGTCCCGCTGGAACACCGGACGGATGTCGTCCGGCTCCTCCTGCCGCACCCGTCCCCGGGACCCATCGCTGAAGGTTGCCCATGGTGCAAGGGTAAGGTGCTCGATCTCTTCGGTCCTCTGTCGTACATTCATCCGTGTTCCCTCGCTTTCTCACCCCCTTCCTGTAACGTTCCGGGCAATTGTAGCACACCCGCTGTGTCGAAGGGGGAAATATCCTGTCGCCGTAAAAAATTTTTAAAAGGGTGCGTAGAAGGGGGCGGACACCGTCACCTGCGCCCCGCCCCGGGTCAGCTCCCGCAGCTGTTCCAGCAGGGGCCCCTCGGTGTGTTCCGGCATCTGCCACCGCAGGGTGACCCGGTCGGTAAACTGCGGCGCTGCCTGCTTTGCCCCGGCGGCGTCAATGAGCAGGGAGGCACGCTCGTAAAGGGAGTAATCCACCGTCACCTGCAGTTCCACCACGCTGCGCACCGTCACCACCTGAGCATTTTCCAGCGCACGGGCGGTGGCGGTGGTGTAGGCACGCACCAGCCCGCCGGTGCCCAGCAGCACCCCGCCGAAATACCGGGTCACCACCACGATCAGGTCGGTGAGACCGCTGTGCTGCAGCACCTCCAGCGCCGGGGTCCCGGCGGTCTTTGCCGGCTCCCCGTCATCGGAGTACCGCTCCCGGTTGCCCTCCCGCAGGCGGTAGGCATAGACGTTGTGGCGGGCGGTGCGGTTGGCGGCACGGACCTGCTCCAGAAACGCCACCGCCGCCTCCTCACTGTCCGCATAGGAAAGTGAGGCGATGAACCGGCTCTTTTTTTCTTCGTATTCTCCCACAGCGGTGCCGCGGACGGTACGGTAATCCTCCAAAATGGTCCCTCCTGCTGTGCCGGACCGGGGGATCGCCCCGGCTTTCCGGCACGGTATATTCAGAATAAGTATAACATAAAATGGTATTTCTGCAAGGGAAAAGCCCGGCAGCAACAACTGCCGGGCTTTTCCCCCTGCCTGTCCGGGTGACAGGCACTGCCTTATTTGGTAAAGATCTGGATCCACTGATGTCCCCAGGTGCTGCTGCTGTTGTAGTAGTAGCCCACCCCCATCTTCCGTGCCTCGGGGTCCAGGATGTTGTTCCGATGCCCTTCGGAATTCATCCACGCCTTCATCACATCCTGAGGGGAGACGCTGCCCCATGCGGCATTTTCTCCGGTGGGGGTATCCTTCACCCCCTGCTCCTTCAGAACGGTAAAGCAGCTGGTGCCATCGGGGCGGGTGTGGGAGTTCACCGTGGCGATCTCCTCTGCCCTCTCCTGAGCGGCAGCGGTAAGGTTTGCATCCCCCATCTCCAGCGGCACCAGCCCCCGCCCGGTGCGCTCTGCATTCACCAGTTCCAGCAGCTGCTGGCGGTAATCCTCGGTGTGGGTGTTTTCCGGGTAGGAAAAGATCACCACCCAGTAGTCGCCGTAGGCACCCCCTGCGTAGTGCCCCACGCTGACGGTAACAGCGTCAGGGTTCAGGATACGCTCCCGGGCAAAATCCAGCTTCATCCACTGTTCCATGGCAGCTTCCGGGGTGGAGACCCCTGCCAGATAGTTTTCTCCCACCGAGACATCCTTTATGTCGTTCTCCGCAAAGACGGTAAAATCCCGCTGACCATTGGGGCGGACATAGGAATAACTGGCAGCAAGCTCTTTGGCGCGCTCCATGGCGGCAACGCTGTGGACGCTGTCCCCCAGCTGCACCGGGCTTTCGTCCTCTTTGGCACGCGCCGCATTGATGAGCCGCAAAAAATCCTTCTGGCACATCTGGTCCTGAGCACTGACACAGGAGTTTTCTTCCTGCAGGCAAAGGGGCTCCGTGACCCCTGCTGCCAAGGAATGGACTGGAACACCGCCCATCAGCATCGTCAAAGTCAGAAACAGGGCAATAAGCTTCTTTTTGGAGCGCATTTTCCGGATCATACGACAGCCTCCCATGCGGCACTTTTGCATAAATATCGACCTGCATTTGCAGGTACGGATGCTTCTGGTTGCCTTGGCTGTTGTTTTGTCCGCATTCCGTATCACAAGTGCAACTTATCTGCAACAAAAGTATCACAAAAGTGTCTCACGGTCAAGGGTTTTGAGGGTAGATCCGGCAAGAAAATTCAATATTTTTACTTATTTTATGCTTTTACCCCCTCTCCGGCGTGTTGCGGTAATGTTACACAACCCCCATATCCTGTTACGGTGCTGTTGCGCTTCTCTGGTATATTTTCCAAAGTATACCATTTTATTCCTGCAGGTTTCGGCACCGGCAGTCCAGACATCCATGTCAAAATGTATATTCTTACAAACTACATTCATTCCTCAAGTCTGCACAAAAAAAGAGAGCGGCTCCGAAGAGCCGCCCTCTCACAATTCAGGCTATGCTATAAAAAGGGATCGTAATACGCCGATCACTGAGCAGCCTTTGCTGCCTCGATCTGCTTGATCAGCTCGGGAACCACCTTGAACAGGTCGCCCACGATGCCGTAGTCAGCAACACCGAAGATGGGAGCACCCTCGTTCTTGTTGACAGCGATGATGCACTCGGAATCCTGCATACCGGCGGTGTGCTGGATGGCACCGGAGATGCCCAGAGCAACGTAGATCTTGGGATGGACGGTCTTGCCGGTCTGACCCACCTGATGGTCGGCGGTCATCCAGCCTGCATCGGTGACGGCACGGGAAGCGCCCACGACGCCGCCGCCCAGAGCGGCAGCCAGCTGCTCAGCCAGCTCGATGCCCTTGTTGACATCCTTGCTGATGCCGCGACCCACGGAGACGATAACGTCTGCGCCGATCAGGTCCACCAGCTTCTCAGCTGCCTTCTCCACGCTCAGCACTTCGGTCTTGATGTCCTCAGCGGTCAGCTCGAATGCGGGCTTCACGATCTGGCAGGCGTCTGCCTTAGCCTGATCGAAGGGAGCCTTCTTCATGACGCCGGGGCGCACGGTGGACATCTGGGGACGGAAGCGGGGGCAGATGATGGTAGCCATCAGGTGACCGCCAAATGCGGGACGGGTCATCTTCAGGTTGCGGTCTTCCATATCGAACTTCTGCTTGGACAGGTCGATGGTGGAGCTTTCCTTCAGGAACTCAATGTACTTGCCGGTGTCAATGTCCAGATGGGTAGCATCGGCAGTCAGACCGGTGTGGAGACGGGCAGCGCAGCGGGGACCCAGGTCACGACCGATGTTGGTAGCACCGATCAGCAGGACCTCCGGCTTGTACTCGTTGACCATGTCGCAGACCACCTTGGCATAAGCGTCGGTGGTGTAGTCCTTCAGCAGGGGGCTCTCGCAGACCAGGACCTTGTCGGCACCGTAGCCGCCCAGCTCCTTGGCAATGCCTTCCACCTTGTCGCCCAGCAGCAGACCGGTGACTTCGCAGCCCAGCTCGTCAGCCAGCTTCCGTGCCTCGCTCACCAGCTCGAAATCGGTGGTCATCAGAGCGCCCTGACGCTGCTCACAGAAGACCCACACGCCCTTGTATTCGTTAAAATCAGCCATTGTAATCCTATGCTCCTTTCATCAGATCAGGTGCTTCTTGACCAGAACACCAGCCAGCTGGGCAGCAACGTCGTCGCCCTTCAGCATGGTGCCTGCGCCCTTCTGCGGAGGAGTGAAGGACTTGAACACATTCGTCGGAGAACCCTTCAGACCGATGGTGTCCACCTCGATCAGCGGATCGTCCTTCAGTGCATTGTAATCGAACACTTCCATGGGCTTGTCGTAGCAGGTAAAGATGCCGTTGACGCTCATGTAACGGGGATCGTTCAGCTCCTTGATGCAGGTCAGCAGGCAGGGAGTCTGGACCTTGACCATCATGTAGCCGTCTTCCAGCATACGCTTCACGGTCAAGGTGTTGCCATCCTTCTGGATGTCGGCAACATAGGTGACCTGAGGCAGATGCAGCTTCTCAGCGATCTGGGGACCGACCTGTGCGGTATCGCCATCGATTGCCTGACGACCGCAGAACACCACGTCCTCGGGACCCACGCCGATCTTGTTGACAGCAGCGGCAAGGATCTGGCTGGTTGCGAAGGTATCGGAACCGCCAAACTCACGACCGGACACCAGAACTGCCTTGTCGGCACCCCGTGCCAGCAGCTCACGGAGCATGCCCTCTGCCGGCGGGGGACCCATGGTGACCACCACGACTTCGCAGCCGGTGGCGTCCTTCAGCTTCAGAGCAGCCTCCAGAGCGTTCAGGTCATCGGGGTTGGTGATGGTTGCCATGGATGCACGATCCAGGGTGCCATCGGGCTTGACGGACACCTTGCCGGAGGTATCAGGAACCTGCTTTACACAAACAATTGCTTTCATTGTAACTCTTGCCTCCCTTACTTCAGCAGCGCGCCGGAAATGACCATCATCTGCACTTCGCTGGTGCCCTCGTAGATCTCGGTGATCTTGGCATCACGCATCATGCGCTCGATGGGGTAGTCACGGGTGTAGCCGTAACCGCCGAACAGCTGCAGGCAGCGGCGGGTCACGTCGCTGGCAGTACGGGCAGCCACCAGCTTTGCCTCGGCAGCTTCCACGCTGTAACGGACCTTTGCGCCGTCCATCGCCTGCTGCTTCTTCTGTGCAGCAGCGTAGACCAGATACTTGGCAGCATCCACACGAGCCTTCATCTCGGCAAGCTCGAACTGGGTGTTCTGGAAAGCAGAAATGCTGCGACCGAACTGCTTACGCTCCTTGACGTAGGCAATGGTCTCGTCCAAAGCACCCTCGGCGATGCCCAGAGCCTGGGAAGCGATGCCGATACGACCGCCGTCCAGAGTAGCCATGGCAAGCTGGAAGCCCTTGCCCCGCACGCCCAGCATACGGTCCTTGGGGATACGGCAGTCCTCGAAGATCAGCTCGCAGGTAGAAGAACCGCGAATGCCCATCTTGTCCTCAGCCTTGCCCACAGAGAAGCCCGGATCGGTGCGCTCCACGATGAAGGCGGAGCAGAGCTTGGTGGGACGGCCGCGCTTGTCCAGCACGGTATCGGTAACAGCGATGACGATGAACACATCGGCAAAGCCTGCATTGGTGATGAAGATCTTGGAGCCGTTCAGGACCCAGCAGTCATCCTCTTCCTTGGCAATAGTCTGCTGACCCTGTGCATCGGTGCCGGCGCCGGGCTCGGTCAGACCAAAGGCACCCAGCCACTCGCCGCTGCACAGCTTGGGCAGGTACTTTTCCTTCTGCTCGGGGGTGCCGTTCTCATAAATGGGAGCAGCGCACAGGCTGGTGTGAGCAGACACGATGACACCGGTGGTGCCGCAGACCTTGCTCAGCTCTTCCACAGCCATGACGTAGGACAGCACATCGCCGCCTGCACCGCCCACCTCAGTGGGGAAGTAGATGCCCATCATGCCCAGCTTGCCCATCTTTTCGACAGTCTCCTTGGGGAAATACTCTTCTGCATCCACCTTCTTGGCAAGAGGCTTGACTTCGTTCTCAGCAAACTCGCGGTACATCTTCTGCACCATCTGCTGCTGCTTGGACAGAGTAAAATCCATCACTATATCCTCCTAACGGGTATTTTTATCATACCTGCACGATTTTTTATGTCAATGCAGTGCAAACAAATTCCTCCCGACCGCTTTCCCACGGTCGGGAGAAACGTTTATCAGAATTTACAGCTGGTCAACAGGGGTCTTGGTGCGGTCTGCGTTGTAAACGTAGAAGCCCTTGCCGGTCTTGCAACCCAGGTTGCCGCCGCGGACCATCTTGCGGAGCAGCGGGCAGGCACGGTACTTGCTGTCACCGGTCTCCTTGTACAGCACGTCCATGATGGCAAGGCAGATGTCCAGACCAATGAAGTCGCCCAGTTCCAGGGGTCCCATGGGGTGGTTTGCGCCCAGCTTCATAGCGGTGTCGATGCCGGCGATGTCAGAAACGCCTTCCATCTTGATAAAGGCTGCCTCGTTGATCATGGGGATCAGGATGCGGTTGACCACGAAGCCTGCAGCCTCGTTGACCTGCACCGGCTGCTTGCCGATTGCCACGGAGATCTCCTTGATCTTCTCGACGGTCTCTGCGGGGGTGTTGCAGCCTGCGATGACCTCGATGAGCTTCATGCGGTCAGCGGGGTTGAAGAAGTGCATACCGATCAGGGGACGGGTCAGACCCTTGCCGATCTCGGTGATGGACAGAGAAGAAGTGTTGGAAGCAAAGACGCACTCGGGCTTGCAGATCTTGTCCAGCTCACCAAAGGTGGTCTGCTTGACCTTCATATCCTCGAAAGCAGCCTCAACGACCAGATCGCAGTCTGCGCACAGATCTTCCTTCAGACCCGGGGTGATGGCTGCAACGATAGCGTCAGCCTTCTCCTGGGTCATCTTTCCCTTAGCGACCAGCTTCTCGTAGCCCTTCTTGATCTTTGCGAGACCGTTCTCAGCCCACTCCTGCTTGATGTCACACAGAGCAACGGTGTTGCCCTCAACCTGTGCGAATGCCTTTGCGATGCCCTGACCCATAGTGCCAGCGCCGATAACACCGATCTTCATAGGAAATCTCTCCTTTAAATATCTAAATATCAAAAATTGTGTAGTTGATTAGTTGTTGGTGAACACTGCCTTGGGCTTCGGCTTCTCACGGGACAGGAAGCAAGCCATGCCCTCCTGCTGGTCGTGGGTCTCGAAGCAAGCGCCGAACAGCTTTTCCTCAACCTCAACAGCCTTCTCGATGGGCAGGCTGATGCCGTCGTTGATTGCCTTCTTGCAGTTGCGCACGGCAATGGGAGCGTTCTTGGCGATCTTGCCGGCAAGCTTCAGCACGTTCTCCATCAGCTCAGCCTGGGGATACACAGCGTTCACCAGACCGATGCGGTATGCCTCGTCTGCCTTGATGTTCAGGGCAGAGTAGACCAGCTGCTTTGCCATGCCCATGCCCACCAGACGTGCCAGACGCTGGGTGCCGCCAAAGCCCGGGGTAATGCCCAGACCCACTTCCGGCTGACCGAACACAGCGTTGTCGGAGCAGATGCGGATGTCGCAGCTCATGGCAAGCTCGTTGCCACCGCCCAGTGCAAAGCCGTTGACGGCTGCGATGACGGGGATGGGGAAATGCTCGATCATCAGGAACACATCATTGCCCAGCTTGCCGAAAGCCTCGCCCTCAGCCTTGGTCATGGTGCTCATGGAGCCGATATCGGCACCGGCAACAAAGCTCTTGTCGCCTTCGCCGGTAAGAACGATGCAGCGGATAGCGTCCTGATCCACAGCCTCAAATGCTGCCTTCAGGTCTGCCAGAACTTCGGGGTTCAGGGCATTCAGTGCCTTGGGACGGTCGATGGTGATGATCTCAACTGCGCCCTGCACCTCGGTTTTTACAAATGCCATTGTGAAAACCTCCATTTCAATCTTATCAATATTCAAAACAGTCCCCGTGCCGGGAGGGCTCTCCGGTTCCCTGCCGGCACGGGTCCGTTACTCAGTCAGGATTCAGAAAAACGTGCTTAGTCCATCTCAACGATGGTAGCGCAGCCCATGCCGCCGCCGATGCACAGGGTGGCAAGACCCTTGTGAGCACCACGGTGCTTCATAGCGTACAGCAGGGTGACCAGGATACGAGCACCGGAAGCGCCCACCGGATGACCCAGAGCGATTGCGCCGCCGTTGACGTTCAGTTTGTCCTTGTCAAAGCCCAGAGCCTCGCCCACAGCGATGGACTGTGCTGCAAATGCCTCGTTTGCCTCGATGAGGTCCATGTCGGCAACGGTCATGCCAGTCTTAGCCATGACCTTCTTGGTAGCAGCGATGGGACCCAGACCCATGACCTCAGGCTCGACACCGGCAAGAGCGCCTGCGACCCAGGTAGCAAGAGGCTTCACGCCCAACTCCTTAGCCTTCTCCTCGCTCATGATGACCAGAGCAGCAGCGCCGTCGTTGATGGCGGAGGAGTTAGCAGCGGTAACGATGCCGTCCTTGGTGAAGGCGGGCTTCAGCTTTGCCAGCACTTCGGGAGCGCTCAGACGGGGACCCTCATCGGTATCGAACACAGTGTCGCCCTTCTTGCCCTTGATGACAACAGGAACGATCTCGTCCTTGAAAGCGCCGTCCTTGATTGCCTTGTCAGCCTTCAGCTGGCTGTTGTATGCAAACTCGTCCAGCATCTCGCGGTTGATGGGGCTGTAGCCGTACTTCTTCTGGTAGGTCTCGTTGGTGCAGACGTTCTCAGCGGTCATGCCCATGTGCTTGTTGAAGCCGCAGGCATCCCACAGTGCATCGTTGACCATGGTATCCACGATCTCGCTCTTGCCCATGGGAGCGCCCATGCGGTAGCCGTAGCGAGCTTTCTGCAGTGCAAAGGGAGCCATGTCCATGTTCTCCATGCCGCCTGCGACCACGATATCAGCATCGCCTGCCTCGATCATCTGAGCAGCCATGTTGACGCAGTTCAGACCGGAGCCGCAGACCACGTTGACGGTGACGGCGGGGGTCTCGATGGGCAGACCAGCCTTCAGGGAAGCCTGACGTGCCACGTTCTGACCCAGACCTGCCTGAATGACACAGCCCATGTAAACATGATCGACCTGTTCGGGCTTCACGTTTGCGCGGTTCAGAGCCTCCTTGATGACGATGGAGCCCAGCTCAGCAGCAGGGACGTTGGCAAGGGTGCCGCCAAACTTACCGATAGCAGTACGGCATGCAGATGCGATAACGATCTTTTTCATGTGAATAGCCTCCTGAATTGTGTATGTGTTTCTTTTCGTAAGACCTTTTTATCAAAATGCCCTGCGGGCAATTTTGCAACGATGGGTTTCAGAGCTTCCCACTCTGACGCAGCAGCGCATACTTCTCGTTCACCGCCTTTTCCACATTGGGGGTAACGAACTTGCTGATATCGCTGCCATAAAATGCCGCTTCCTTTACGATGGTGGAAGACAGGTAGCTCCATTTGATGCTGGTGGCGAGAAACATGGTCTCGATGCCGGGCATCAAGGCGTGGTTGGTGTGAGCAAGCTGGATCTCGTTTTCAAAATCCGTCACTGCCCGCAGCCCCCGCACCATAACGGAAGCGTGACGCTTTTTGGCGAACTCCACGGTGAGACCGTCAAAGCTCTCCACCGTCACATTGGGGATGCCCTTGCAGCACTCGGTGAGCATTGCCACCCTTTCCTCCACTGTGAACAGGGGATTCTTTGCGCTGTTGTTGAGCACCGCCACGATGAGCCGGTCGTTGACCTTTGCGGCACGCTTGATGATGTCCAGATGACCCTTGGTGACCGGGTCGAAGGAACCGGGATAAACTGCTGTTGCCATGGATCGGTTTTCCTCCTTGAGCGCCGTGAAAAGCGCGTTGTGGTCCTGCCATGATAGCACTTTCCGGTTACAGGTGCAAGGGAGAAGCGTTTGCCGGCGAAGCATCGTTAAATTTTAAACAATCAATGCTGTGCTGCGCTGCAGTTCCTTGCCACACTCTTAGTAAAGCACATCGTCAAAATTTTATCAAGTGCTTTTTGCAAGTTTTTTGTTTTTCTCGCCACAAACAATTGGCACCAAAAGCAAAGATTTTTAGTGAAGATGCCAGTTGGACAATTTTTTCACGATAAACTATTGATTCTGTACATTGTTAATGTTATAACTAAGTTGTGCAGTTCTCTGCGCCGCACCCTGTGCCTCAGCACGCCTTCATGGTACCCGGCAGATGTGGTAATGCTGTGTGAGAACTGCAAACAGCCTGTAAAAAACAGGGCTGGTTTTTTGTCCGTACAGGATTGTGATTCTTCTTTCTTCGGAAGGAGCAAAATTTACAATTCTTTTATGTATTTTAAGAGAGGATGGTTTATAATGGATTTTATGGATCTGTACGCGCAGAAACGCATGACGGCTGCCGAAGCTGCCGCTCTGGTCAAGAGCGGTGACTGGGTGGACTACGGCTGGGCGGTAAACACCCCTGTGGCGGTGGATGCCGAGCTGGCAAAGCGGCTGCCGGAACTGGAAGGGGTCAACTTCCGGGGCGGCATCCTGATGTGGGTGCCGGAGATCTTCCAGATCGAGGACCCCGCTGCCCACATGACATGGAACAGCTGGCACATGGGCGGCATTGAGCGCAAGGCGATCGCTCAGGGCTTTTCCTTCTACTCCCCCATCCGCTACTCCGAGCTGCCCCGCTACTACCGGGAAAGCGCAGATCCTGTGGACGTCGCCGTCTTTCAGGTGACCCCCATGGACGCCCACGGCTACTTCAACTTTGGTCCCAGCGCCTCCCATCTGGGTGCCGTTTGCCAGAAGGCAAAAAAGATCATCGTGGAAGTCAACACCAACATGCCCCGGTGCCTGGGCGGCATGGAGAACTGCGTGCACATCTCTCAGGTCACCGGCATCGTGGAGGGCGCAAATCCTCCCATCGGGCAGATGGCTGCTCCCGGCGCTGCCACCGAAGTGGATCTGAAGGTCGCCAACCTCATCGTGCCCCAGATCCCCAACGGTGCCTGCCTGCAGCTGGGCATCGGTGGTATGCCCAACGCCATCGGCGGTCTTATCGCCCAGAGCGACCTGAAGGATCTGGGCGTCCATACCGAGATGTACGTGGATGCCTTTGTGGACATTGCCAAGGCCGGCAAGATCAACGGCAGCCGCAAGCAGCTGGATAAGGGTCGTCAGGTCTATGCCTTCGGTGCAGGCACCCAGAAGATGTACGACTACCTCAACGACAACCCCGAGTGCATGTCTGCTCCCGTGGACTACACCAACGATATCCGCAGCATCTCTGCTCTGGACAACTTCATCTCCATCAACAATGCGGTGGACATCGACCTGTTTGGTCAGGTGAACGCCGAGAGTGCCGGCATCAAGCACATCTCCGGTGCAGGCGGTCAGCTGGACTTTGTTCTGGGTGCCTACCTGTCCAAGGGCGGCAAGAGCTTTATCTGCCTGTCCTCCACCTTCTTTAATAAGAAGACCGGCAAGATGGAGAGCCGCATCCGTCCCACTCTGGAAAACGGCAGCATCGTCACCGACACCCGCGCCAATGTCCACTACCTGTGCACCGAGTATGGCTGCGTGAACCTGAAGGGCTTGACCTCCTGGGAAAAGGCAGAGGCTCTGATCAGCGTGGCACACCCGGACTTCCGGGAGGAGCTGATCCGGGAGGCAGACAAGCTGCACATCTGGCGCAGAAGCAATAAAATCTAACAGTTGCTGGGGGCATTTCTGCTGCCCGCAGCAGGAATGGAGTCTATCATGATGGAAAAAAAGCCCCACGTAAAACCCTATGTCTACGGGATGCTTGCCGGTTTTGGCGCCATCTCCCTGAGCATCATCTTTTTCTTCCTGATCTACCGGTTTGACGGTTTTGGGGACGCCATCTCCACCCTTACCGGCATCCTGATGCCCTTCATCTACGGTACGGTCATTGCCTACCTGCTGAAGCCGGTGTGCAACACCATCGAAAACTTCCTGCGGCGGTTCATCCCGGAGAAGATGAGCGGGCTTATCAACGTCCTGTCGGTGACCTTTACCATCCTGTTCGGGCTGCTGATCGTCTACGCCCTGTTCATGATGATCGTGCCTCAGCTGATCACCAGCGTCACCACCCTGTACTACACGGCACAGGCAAACATCACCAAGTTCATAAACTGGGCAAGCCATGTGGAGTTCATTGAAAACAACGAGCAGATCATGAGCCTGCTGAACTCGGCGTACAACACTCTCCACACCAATCTGGACACCTGGGTCAAGAACACCCTGCTGCCCTCCATACAGAGCATCGTCAGCGGTGCCGCCATTGGTGTGCTGAATGTGGTGGTGGTCGCCAAGAATCTGGTCATCGGCATCATTGTAGCGGTGTATGTGCTGGGCAGCCGCAAGCGGTTCGTACAGCAGGCAAAGCTGGTGCTCTACAGCCTCTTCAAGCCCCACTGGGCACAGCTCATCACCGAAGAAGCTCTCTATGCAGACCGGATGTTCGGGGGCTTCATCAACGGCAAGATCATGGACTCCGCCATCATCGGCGTGCTGTGCTACATCGGCTGCCTGATCTTCCGGTTCCCCAGCGCACTGCTGGTGTCGGTGATCATCGGTGTCACCAACGTGATCCCCTTCTTTGGACCCTTCATCGGTGCCATCCCTGCCACGTTGCTCATCCTGATCCAGAACCCCATCAAGGCACTGTGGTTCGTCCTCTTTGTTCTGGTGCTGCAGCAGCTGGACGGCAATATCATCGGACCCAAGATCCTGGGCAATACCACCGGTCTTTCCAGCTTCTGGGTGCTGTTTGCCATCCTGCTCTTCGGCGGTCTGTGGGGCTTTGTGGGCATGATCATCGGCGTGCCCCTGTTTGCCGTCATCTACGACATCCTCAAAAAACTGGTGATCCACGGTCTGCACCGGCACGATGAGCTGGATCTGCTGCAGGATTACCACGACAATTTCGGAGATCCGGCAGACGATGCCGCCGCCCCGCAGTCTGCAGAAAATCACTAAACCTTCCCCGCCCCGCATCAGAGCACTTCCGATGCGGGGTATTTTTAGCCGTATTGCAAATCGGAATTTGTGAAGGCAAGTGAATCGAATACTACGATACAAGATACCATGGAGGAATATAAGAATGTCGAAAGATGAATATTTGATAACCGATGCGCCCCTCAAAGCGTTGACGGTTTTTGCAATGCCGATGATTCTTGGGAGTTTTTTTCAGCAAATATACAATATGGCCGACTCCATTATTGTCGGTCAGTTTGTTGGTTCTTCTGCACTTGCAGCTGTCGGTGCCTGTGCAGCATTGACCAATGTGTTCATTTGTGTGGCACTGGGAGCCGGCGTAGGAGCCGGTGTGCTTGTGAGCCGTTATTTCGGAGCCAAAGAGTATGGCAAAATGAAAACAATCGTGTCAACCTCCTTGATTAGCTTTTTGCTTCTAAGTATCTTTCTTGGTGTTTTTGGCTTTTGCTTCTCCAACTCGATGATGAGTGGATTGCAAACCCCTGCCGACATACTGGATGATGCAGTGCTGTATCTGCGGGTCTATTTCGTGGGCTTTCCGTTTCTGTTTATGTATAACATTTTTTCTACCATGTTCACCGCGATCGGCGAATCCAAAATTCCGCTGGGACTGCTGATTTTTTCGTCCATCCTGAATATTTTAATGGATCTTTGGATGGTAGCCGGGCTTGGTCTCGGTGTGTTCGGCGCAGCCATTGCGACCCTGATTGCACAGGGAATTTCAGCAGTGTTTTCGTTTTTGATCTTCTTTGCGCGGATGCGGCAATATAAAACCCCCTTTAACAGGTTTGAACGGCAGGAGTTGTATTCCATGCTTTGCATTGCGGTGCCGTCGGTTTTACAGCAGTCCACAGTGTCCATCGGTATGATGATCGTGCAGGCAGTGGTAAATCCCTTCGGCACACAGGCGCTTGCCGGGTATGCAGCAACGATGAGGGTAGAAAATGTTTTTTCGCTGATCTTTGTATCCATCGGCAATGCGGTTTCGCCGTATGTTTCCCAGAATCTTGGCGCAAAGAAAATTGATCGTATCAAAAAAGGCTACCACGCTGCACTGGTGCTGGATCTGTGCTTTGCAGCCATTGCGTTTGTGGTCATTGAAGCGCTGCACACGCAGATCTCCTCGCTATTCTTAGGAAAAGACGGAACGGCGTTGGCCTATCAGGTGTCCGGTGATTATATGAGGTGGATTGGTTACTTTTTCATCTTCATGGGCATCAAGATGGCAACCGATGGCGTCCTTCGCGGTCTCGGAATTATGCGTCCGTTCCTCGTTGCAAACATGGTGAACCTTGCGATTCGCCTGTCCGTTGCCTTGATCTGTGCACCGCGTTTCGGTATTGCCTTTGTCTGGCTTGCTGTACCAGCTGGTTGGCTTGCGAACTTTTTAATCTCCTATGTGGCTCTCAGGAGATCATGGCCGACCGATAAAATGGCATCAACCAGATAACTTCCAGTTTATACAGCAAGACCCCCGCCCTGCATTCGTCAGAACACAGGGCGGGGGTCGTTTATTGCTTTACTTCAGGTTTCAGCTCAGTCCAGCGGCTGACCGGGCTTCCAGTCTTTATAGTTCTCGTACCGGCTCTCCCGGACCTTGTGGTGAGACCAGATCTCGTCAGCGGTAGGCTGCCAGTCGGCGGCGTAAGCCTTGCACTTCTCGCACAGGTGCTCCACGGTCTCCGGAGACTGGAGGTCGGTGCTGTGGGCACCGGTCTCGTGGACCATCTTTTCCAACAGCTCCGGGTTTTCCAGCATAGGGCAGGGACGGAGATGGTTCTTGTTGAAGGGCTGCCCATTGTGGTAAGCCATAAACAGGGGGCTGTGGAGGATCTCCAGAATGGACTGGTCGTGGATGTTGGCGTTGGAGTAGTGGATGAACACACAGGGTTCTGCGTCACCGGCAGAGTTGATGTGGAAGTAGTTGCGGCCGCCGGCAATGCAGCCGCCCACGAACTCACCATCGTTCTGGAAGTCCATGGGATAGAAGGGGATGTCGCACTCGGAGGAGCGCAGGTAGCGGATCCGGTCGATCATGTACTTGCGCTGTTCCGGGGTGGGCATCAGCTCCGGTGCGGCCTCGTTGCCCACCGGCATGTAGTGGAAGTAGAAGCCAAAGTGTGCGCCCTTGTCGCAGAGGAACCGCATGAACGCATCGTTGGTGACCGCCTCGATGTTCTGGCTGGTGTAGCAGATGGAGGTGCCAAAGAGGATGCCGTACTTCTTGAGCAGGTCCATGGCATTCATGACGGCGGCATAGTGCCCCTCGCCCCGGCGGGCGTCGTTGGTCTCCGGGGTACCCTCGATGGACAGCATAAAGGCGATGTTGCCCAGACGCTGCACTTCCTGACAGAAGGGCTCGTCGATGAGGGTGGAGTTGGTGTAGATGGCAAACTCCACATCGTTGTGCTTTGCTGCCAGCTTCAGCACGTCCTTCTTGCGGACCAGAGGCTCGCCGCCGGTGAGCATGTACAGGTACACGCCCAGCTCCTTGCCCTGCGTGACGATCTTGTCCATATCCTCAAAGCTCAGGTTGTTCTTGTGGCCGTACTCGCCGGCCCAGCAGCCCACGCAGTGCATATTGCAGGCGGAGGTGGGGTCAAACAGGATCAGCCAGGGAATGTTGCACTGGTACTTCACACGGTTTTCCCGGATCATCTTGGTGCCCCGGAAGAAGGCTTCATACCCCAGATTCAGGGCGGTGGTCCGTGCCACATGGGGATCGGTCTGGTCCAGCACACAGTCGATGAGTCTGGACCACTTGCTGTCCGGGTCGGTCAGGACCTTCTTGGCGTGCTCATAGGTCTCCTCGCTGAATCCGTTGCCGTAGAACTGCTTTGCCACATCCACCAGCTGGCAGAGGGTCTTCTGGCGGTCTTTATCTGCATGGGAAAGCACCACGTCTGCCATCTTGCCAACGGCAGCGCGCTGCATTTTATGGGTCAGATTTTCAATAGAAGTATTCATGTCCTTTTCCTCCGAAAGATTCTTTGGATGCGTTCTGTTTTCTTTATCAATACTTTACCACCTTGCCCTTTTTACTGCCATAAGCAGAAAATGCGCCGTGATGTTTTTTACATCACAGCGCACCAGATGATAAAATCCGTCTCTCTTTATATAAGGAAAAGGCGGATAACCGGTTCAATCATCCAGCCGCAGGGTGCTCCGGTTGCTGCTGAGCCGGCACAGTGCACGGCGCAGGTCCCCGTGGATCATTTTGCCCAGCCGTTCGGTCATCACCTCCGGGTCGGTCTTCATGTCCCGGCGGATCCATTCCAGCACCATACCCACCAGAGCATACTTGTAAAAATCAATGACAAACTGCTTGTCTGCGTCCTGTACCGTGATGTCCGTGGTCTCCCGGTCCGCAAATTCCTTCAGCATGGGGTCCAGCAGCCGGTACAGGTACTGTTCCACCTGCTCCCGTCCTACGGAGCGGTAGACGTTCAGCACCAGAGTCCGATTTGTCTGCACCTGCTGCAAAATGTCCTGGAACGCCTCGGTCCATGTACCAAAACTGCAGCGTCCCTCCATCACCTTTATAGCGTCCTCCGTCAGGATCCAGTCCACCAGATCGTAGATGTCCTTAAAGTGATAATAAAAGGTCATACGGTTGACGCCGCAGTCCTCGGTAATATCGTTGATCGTGATCTTGTTGAGGGGCTTCTGGTTCAGCAGCTTCTTCAGGGAAGCTTCCAGCGCCCGCTTGGTTGTCTGTGACACAAAAACCATCCTTTCCCGGCGGTGCTCCCACCTGCCGTCTGCAGTGATGTCCGTGAGAAGATTCCTCCATGTTCCCATTTTACCGCAGATGCACGAACTTTTTCAAGGCTTAATTTTGGACAGTTTCTGAATTTTTCATGCACTTTCTCCGGCAGCCGCCGCCGGGCATTCCTGTTTTTTGTAGAAGTCGCCATACATTTTTTGCCTTTTTGCCATCCCGACCCCGGCAAACGCCCTCCCCCGCCCCGGTCTCCGGGGCAAAAAAAGCTGCAAGGTACTTGATTTTATCCCCGCCGATGCTTAGAATGGATGGAGACAACGCAGCGATGCCGGCATCCCTCCGGTGCCGGAAGGTCGCCGCTGCAAGGGAGGGTATTATTATGATGGAAACCATCGGATTTCTGGGCTGCGGCAACATGGGCGGAGCCATCGCCCGTGCCGTGTGCAAGACTGCAGACCCTGACAAGGTATATCTCGCCAATCGCACCGCCGCCAAGGCAGAGGCACTTGCCGCCCAGCTGGGCTGCAAGACTGCCACCAATGCCCAGGTCGCCGGAGACTGCCAGCTGATCTTTCTGGCGGTAAAGCCCCAGATGATGGAGGCGCTGCTGGAGCCGCTGAAGTTCGTCTTTGACGAGCGGGGCGACCGTTTTGTGCTGTGCAGCATGGCGGCAGGGCTGTCCATCGCCCGCATTCAGGAGATGGCAGGCGAAGACTTCCCGGTGATCCGCATCATGCCCAACACCTCTGCCTCGGTGGGAGAGGGCATGATCCAGTACTGCTCCAGCAACGTCACTGCCGAAGAGGAGCAGGAGTTCTGCCGCCTGATGGCAAAGGCAGGACGTCTGGACCCGGTGCCGGAGTCCCTGATGGACGCTGCCAGCTGCGTGTCCGGCTGCGGTCCCGCCTGGGTCTACCAGTTCATCGAGGCACTTGCCGACGGCGGTGTGGCGTGCGGTCTGCCTCGTGCCAAGGCACAGGAATACGCTGCCCAGACCCTGCTGGGCAGCGCCCGGCTGGTGCTGGAAAGCGGTATGCACCCCGGTGCCCTGAAGGACGCCGTGTGCAGCCCCGGCGGCAGCACCATTCAGGGCGTCCGTGTGCTGGAAGAAAAGGGTCTGCGGGGAGCAGTGATGGACGCTGTCATCGCCGCCTACAATAAAACAAAGGAAATGGGAAAGGGTTAATATTACTATGCGCATCGTTGTGAAAGTGGGTACCTCCACCCTCGCCTACCCCACGGGGCGGCTGAACATCCGCCATGCGGAGGAGCTGGTGAAGGTGCTGAGCGATTTGAAAAACGAGGGACATCAGGTGATCCTGGTGTCCTCCGGTGCCATCGGCATGGGCGTGGGCAAGCTGTCGCTGCCGGCACGTCCCAAGGACACCACCACCAAGCAGGCGTGCGCCGCTGTGGGACAGTGTGAGCTGATGTACACCTATGACCGCCTGTTTGCCGAATACAATCACACGGTTGCGCAGATCCTGCTTACCGGCGTGGACGTGGAGCACACCGAGCGGCGTGTAAACTTCCAGAACACCCTTTCCCGGCTGCTGGAGATGGGGGCGCTGCCCATCATCAACGAAAACGACACGGTGGCAACGGATGAGATCACCTCCATCGGTGACAACGACACCCTTGCCGCCATCGTTGCCTGCTGCGCCAAGGCAGACCTGCTGGTGCTGCTCAGCGACATTGACGGTCTGTACACCGCCAACCCCCACACCCATCCGGATGCCCGGCTGATCCCGCTGGTGGAGGAGATCACCCCGGAGGTGATGGCACTTGCCGATGGTGCCGGTTCCGCCCTTGGCACCGGCGGCATGACCACCAAGCTCCGTGCCGCCCGCATGGTCACCGGCAGCGGGGCGGATATGGTCATCGCCAACGGTTCCCATCCCCATCTGCTCTACGACATCGCCGCCGGTGTCCCTGTGGGCACCCGCTTTAAAGCATTGAAACAGCCCAAGGAGGTTTGACTATGACCACACAACAGATCCTGGAAGCGGCACGCGCCGCCAAAAGCGCCCTTGCCCTTGCTTCCGGAGAGACCCGGCAGCAGGCGCTGCTGGGCATGGCAGACGCCCTGTGTGACCCGGACCAGATCCGGGAGATCCTTGCCGCCAACGCTCAGGATATGGAAGCGGCAAAGGGACACATCACCGATGTGATGCTGGACCGCCTTGCCCTGACCCCGGAGCGGATCCACGCCATGGCGCAGGGCATCCGGGAAGTAGCCGCCCTGCCGGACCCGGTGGGCAGAGTGCTGGACCGGGTGGAGCGTCCCAACGGGCTGGTGATCGAAAAGACCGCTGTGCCCATGGGCGTCATTGCCATCATCTACGAGAGCCGCCCCAATGTCACCAGTGACGCCGCCGCCCTTGCCCTGAAAAGCGGCAATGCCTGCATCCTGCGCTGCGGCAAAGAGGCGTGGCGCAGTGCCAACGCCATCGTTGCCGCCCTGCGGCAGGGCATCCGCACCAGCGGTCTGCCGGAGACGGCGGTCTGCCTCATTGAGGACACCACCCACGCCTCCGCCAACGCCCTGATGACCGCCGTGGGCTATGTGGACCTGCTGATCCCCCGGGGCGGTGCGGGATTGATCCGTGCCTGCGTGGAAAACGCCAAGGTGCCCTGCATCCAGACCGGCACCGGCATCTGTCACATCTTTGTGGACGACACCGCCGATCAGGATAAGGCGCTGGATATCATCGAAAACGCCAAGGCAAGCCGCCCCAGCGTCTGCAACGCCGAGGAGGTCTGCCTTGTCCACGCCGCCATTGCCCCGGAGTTTCTGCCCAGGCTGGCGCAGCGTCTGGGCGCAGACCGTGCCGCCCGGGGACTGCAGCCGGTGGAGCTGCGTCTGGACCCGGCTGCCGCTGCCCTGATCCCCGGCACCCCCGCCGGACCCCGGGACTTTGACACCGAGTTTCTGGACTACATCCTGGCGGTCCGGGTGGTGGACAGCGTAGAAGAGGCAGTCCGCCACATTGCCGCCCACTCCACCGGTCACAGCGAGGCGATCCTGACCCAGACCCCCGCCCACGCCGACCTGTTTACCGCAGCGGTGGACAGCGCCGCCGTGTATGTCAACTGCTCCACCCGCTTTACGGACGGCGGCGAGTTTGGTCTGGGCTGCGAGATGGGCATTTCCACCCAGAAGCTCCACGCCCGGGGTCCCATGGGTCTTGCGGAGCTGTGCAGCTATAAGTACATCATCCGGGGCAGCGGGCAGATCCGCTGATCATCATCCTACGGGGTTTATCTGAAAAGCTTTTTCTTTGCAGGTCGGCATTCTGTACGCCGACCTGCATTTTTTGTTCCTGTTGGATGGACTGTTCTTTTATTGTATACAATTTTTGAACATAGTTTTCACTTTTGCGCTGTAAAATCCCGAATTGTGTGGATGTATGTATCCCAGTCTTAGGCATTTACCACAAACAAATAGTCGTACTTTCCCGATTTTTTCTTGCAAATTTTGCAAAATAACCCTTGACATCCTGTTTTTCACGTTGTAAAACTATAGTGGAAACTCTGATATCGATTTCACTCCATTTCACTTGGAGCTTTCAATTCTGTTCGCCTCCCACAACACTATATTGAGAACAAAGGAGAGAGCATTATGACCATTGCCATTCTTGCACACGATTCCCGCAAGGAGCTTGCGCTGCAGTTCTGTACTGCATACAGTGCCATTTTGTCCAAAAACACCGTCATTGCCACCGGTACCACCGGACGGCTGCTGGCGCAGACCACCGGTCTGCCCGTACATTGCTATCTCTCCGGTCGTTTGGGCGGCATCCAGCAGATTACTTCCCGGGTCGCCTGTGATGAGGTGGACCTGGTGCTGTTCTTCCGGGATCCTCTCAAGGCAGACTCTGCCAGCATCACCGAGCAGAACCTGCTGCGGCTGTGCGATATGCACAGCGTCCCCATCGCCACCAACATTGCCACCGCCGAGGTGCTGCTGCGGGGCATGGATCAGGGCGATCTGGATTACCGGGAAGGGATGCACCCTGCTGTCGTGGAGCCGGTGCCTCCCGTGGAACGTCTTGCCGTTGTGTGCTGAGTTTTTGTGTATAGAGGGAAAATGGACCGCTGCAAATTGGGTGCAGCGGTCCATTCTATTTGTCGGGGACCTCTCGACGCAAAAATGCCGGTTTTGTCCTTAAAACCGGGTCGTTTTGTCCTATTTATTCCGCCCCCGCTGTGATATCCTTATAGGGCAGCCCTCATGGGCTGTGCAGGGACCCTTTGTCCCCCATCATCTCCACAGGAGGATCCTTCATGTTCCAGCTTCTGCTCCCTATTATCTATCTTTCCTTTATCAGCCTTGGTCTGCCGGACTCCCTGCTGGGTTCCGCCTGGCCTTCCATGTATCCCCAGCTGTCGGTGCCGGTATCCTATGCCGGGGTGCTCTCCATGATCATCTCTCTGGGCACCATCGTTTCCAGCCTGAACAGCGACCGCCTCACCCGGCGTCTGGGCACCGGCAGGGTCACCGCCTTCAGCGTGGGGCTTACCGCCGCCGCCCTGCTGGGCTTTTCGGTGTCCCCCAGTTTCGGTGCCCTCTGCCTGTGGGCGGTGCCCTACGGTCTGGGTGCCGGCAGCGTAGACGCCGCCCTCAACAACTATGTGGCGCTGCACTACAAGAGCTGCCACATGAGCTGGCTCCACTGCATGTGGGGCGTGGGCACCACGGTAGGTCCCGTGGTGATGGGCGCAGCGCTGTCCGGCGGCATGAGCTGGAATGCGGGCTACCGCTTTATCGCCCTGTTCCAGATCGCTCTGACCGCCGTGCTGTTTTGCAGCCTGCCCTTGTGGGGGAGCCGCCCCGGCAGCAGCCCGGACACCGACCCGGACCCCCAGCCCCTGAGCCTGCCGCAGGTGTTCGCCCTGCCCGGCGCAAAGGAGGTCATGCTCTGCTTTTTCTGCTACTGCGGACTGGAGACCACCGCCGGGCTCTGGGCAAGCAGCTATCTCACCCTGAGCCGGGGAGTGTTCCCCCACACCGCCGCCGGTTTTGCCAGTCTGTTCTACATCGGCATCACGGTCGGGCGGGCAGCAAGCGGCTTTCTGACCTTGAAATTCAACGATACCCAGATGATCCGGCTGGGGCAGTGGATCCTGGGAGCAGGCATCCTTGCTCTGCTGCTACCCGGTCCCTCTTTTCTTGCCCTTGGGGGGCTGATCCTTGCCGGGCTGGGCTGTGCCCCCATCTATCCCAGCATCGTCCATTCCACCCCGGACCACTTCGGGGCGGAACGGTCTCAGGCAGTCATCGGCATCCAGATGGCGACCGCCTATGTGGGCAATCTGGCAATGCCGCCTTTGTTCGGGCTGCTGGCAGACCGGGTCTCTCCCGCCCTGTACCCTCTTTTCCTGCTGGCACTGCTGGTACCCATGGCGGTGATGCACCGGCAGCTGGTGCGCAAGACCGCCCGGGACTGATCTTCTGTTTTTCATCCATACAAAACACCCCCTGTCCCGGTCTTTGCCCCGGAGCAGGGGGTGTTTTATCTGGTCACAGGATGCAGCGGCTGATGGCGTTGGCGACCCGGAACAGGTCCTCCTGCCCGATAAAGCCAAACTTTGCCTCGTGTCCGTCCGCAAAGCAGATGGTCATTTCTGAGGTCTGCAGCGGGTCCCCGAAGCCTGCCGTCTTGATGCCAAAGTGCTGCACCTTGCGGTAGGGCAGTACAAAGATCTCCTGCTTTGTGCCGGTGACCCCCTGCATATCCACGGCGATGATCCGGTGGGAGGTGAACACCACCTGATCCCGCACCGTCTTGTATGCCCCCACCACCTGCTCGCCGTCCAAAAGCAGCATGCGGGCATTCTTGCAGACGTCCTTTTCCTGTATGCGCATAAGGTTCTGCATAGGCTTATCCCGGAAATCCATCCATCTGTTCCCCTTTCTGTAGTAAGCTGCCCTTATTGTAGCATTCCCCCGTTTTTTTTACAAGGGTCTGCACTCTCGCCTTTTGCCGCCGGATGTGCTATACTATCGCTCAGACAGACCATCATTGGGAAACGAGGTTAAACCATGGAGATCATTATTCATCAGGCGGTGCTGCATGTGCTGGACACCACACTGGACGCTCCGGTGCTCAGCGGCAGCTGCATGGAGCTGACTGCCGAAAAGACCGCCTACCTGCAATACCACATCGAAAAGCTGCTGGCAAGCGACGAGATCCGGCAGTGCCGTCCCCTGCCGGACTCCGCCTTTAAAAACGAGCTGGAGCACAACGGCGATTTCATCGACCTGTCCTGCCGCATTGCCGGAGTGCTCTTTGACTACATGCACGCCCACACCACCATCCCCGGCGCAGACCTGGCGGTGGTGGATTTTACCCGGGACGGTGCTCCCTGGCTGGGCATCCTGAAGCTGAACTACAAAAACGGCTACACCCACTACACCGAGACGGTGGAGGGTGCCCCGGTAAACTCCATCATCCAGCAGCGCGCCTGCCTGCCCACCCAGAGCGGCAAGGTGGAGGAAGGCGCACTGGTGGACCTGTCCGATTACTCCATGCGGCTGCTGGAAAAGAAGTTTGACATCGACGGACACAAGGAGTTCTACCTGTCCACCGTGGTGTTCCAGTACACCACCGCCCAGCCGGAAAAGAAAAAGCTGCAGGCGATCCAGGAAGCCGCCGTGCAGGCGGTGCAGGAAAACTACACCGACCAGCCCCACGTGGAGGCGCAGGTCGCCATGCTCATTGCCAATCAGGCGGCGGACAACGACAATCAGGTGTCGGTGGAACAGGTGCGCCGCCAGCTGCAGGAGGAGTATCCCCTTGCCGCCGTGCCCTTTGACGACTATGTGGAAAAGAGCGATGTGCCGGATCTTGCCCAGCAGCCGGTGACCGTAACCCCCGCCCGGATCCGCCGCATGGAGAGCCGCAGCATCCACACCGCCAACGGCATCGAGGTAAAGATTCCCACCGAACTGCTGGGGTCTGAGTCGGAGGTGGAGTTCCTCCACGATGCAGACGGCAGCGTCTCCCTGCTGATCAAAAATGTGATCCTGTGATCCAGAGCTGAAATCTTTTAACCACCCTGCATCCAGCCTTGCCAGATGCAGGTCTTTGTGTTATAGTCTTGTTGTATTCATTGTAAAATACATAAAGGAGGATCATTTATGGAACTTGCCCTTATTACCGCCCAACAGGTAGCGGTGCTGTTTCTGCTCATCGGCACCGGTGCGGTGGCGGCAAAGACCGGTGTTCTCAAGCCGGAAAGCAAGCAGGCGCTGTCCAATCTGCTGGTGTACATCATCGTCCCCGCCATGATCATCAACTCCTACCGGATGGATTTCAGCATGGAGATCCTGCGCAACCTCCTTGCCGCCTTCGGCATGAGCATTCTGGCGATCTGCGCCGGCATGGGCATCACCCTGCTGCTCACCGCCAAAAACAAGGACAGCCGCACCCCCATCTTCCGGTTTGCCTGCATCTTTTCCAATGCGGCATACATGGGCTTTCCCCTGATCTCGGCACTGTTCGGCTCCGAGGGGCTGCTCTACGCCAGCGCCTATGTCACCATGTTCAACCTTCTGCTGTGGACCGTGGGCTACGGCATTGTCAGCGGCAGCCCGGACCCCAGGGCGGTGGTCCACAGTCTGGTGCGCACCCCCATCCTGTACGCCATTCTGGTGGGGCTTTGCATCTACCTGCTGCAGATCCCTCTGCCGGAGCTGGTGGTACAGCCGCTGCAGCTCCTTGCCAACGTCAACACCCCTCTTTCCATGCTCATTTCCGGTATGCTCCTTGCCGCCGGAAATATGCGCAGCGTGGTGTGCAGCGGACACATCTGGAAGCTTTCTGCCGTGCGCATGGTGCTGATCCCGGCGGTGTGCATCCTCCTGTTTGCCCTGCTGGGCTTCCGGGGCACCGCCGCACAGGTGGTGGTGCTGCTGGAGTGCTGCCCCGCCGCCGCCATCACCTCGGTGTTTGCGGTACAGTTTGGGCACGATGAGGGCTTTGCCGCCGGCAGCGTGGTGCTCACCACCCTGCTGAGCATTGTGGTCCTGCCCCTGTGCGCACTGGTGATCACTCTGGTGATGTGATCTCCTCTGCTTCTGGATAAAAACCGGAGCCGTCCTGCGGGGCGGCTCCTTTGCTTTGCCCGGAAAGAACGGGACAGCAAAAAAGCCATCGTCTTTGCATTTCTGCATCAACGATGGCTTCGTGTTGGAGCGGCCGACGAGGCTCGAACTCGCTACCTCCACCTTGGCAAGGTGGCGCTCTACCAGATGAGCTACGGCCGCATATACGGCACAGCGATCGCTACGCCGATTTGGTGCCTCCGATCGGAATCGAACCAATGACACGGGGATTTTCAGTCCCCTGCTCTACCGACTGAGCTACAGAGGCATACTTGGTGCATTTACCCCTGCACCCGTCATTTCTGACGCCCTGAAAACAAGTTTCAAAGTAGGTGAAGACTTTCGCCTTCGTGATGGCGACCCGGATCGGGCTCGAACCGACGACCCCCAGCGTGACAGGCTGGTGCTCTAACCAACTGAGCTAC
>Ga0129313_1000334_pt1 | contig 43665 bp, 40 predicted proteins | sample O1105metagenome_FD_94436 | JGI IMG/M metagenome (GOLD analysis project Ga0129313, IMG submission 94436) | Orangutan group fecal microbial communities from fecal samples from Wisconsin, USA - O1105 metagenome | ecosystem: Host-associated > Mammals > Digestive system > Large intestine > Fecal...
AAGAATTTTATGCCAGTAATGAATGCCATTGAAAAGGAGTATTCCGTATCCAAGCCTTTTGCTGGTATTCGCATGGTTATGACCATGCATTTGGAGGCAAAGACCGCTTATTTGGCTCTGGTATTGCAGGCTGCAGGGGCGGAGGTTATTGCTACAGCTTCCAATCCTTTATCCACTCAGGATGATGTTTGTGCAGCTTTGGTAGAGGATGGGGTAACTGTTTTTGCTCATCATGGCTGTGATATGGACGAATACGATGCTTATATTGATATGGCACTGGATTGTGAGCCTGATATTATTATGGATGATGGCGGTGATTTGATTTATCGTCTCCACAATCAGCGCCGTGAGCTGCTGCCAAAGATTATTGGTGGTTCTGAGGAAACTACTACTGGCGTTATTCGCGATAGAGCATTGGAGGCCGCTGGCAAGCTGGAATTCCCTATGATGGCTGCTAACGATGCTTATTGCAAGTATCTCTTTGACAATCGTTATGGCACAGGTCAGTCCACCTGGGAAGGCATTATGCGGGCCACTAATCTGGTAATTGCAGGCAAGACTGTAGTTATTGCTGGTTATGGCTGGTGTGGCAAGGGTGGCGCTATGCGTGCCAAGGGCTTGGGTGCCAATGTTATCATTACCGAGGTGGATCCAATCAAGGCTATTGAGGCTGTTTTCGATGGCTTCCGGGTAATGCCTATGGATGAGGCTGCCAAGATTGGTGATATTTTCCTGACTCTTACCGGCGATAAGGATATTCTGCGGAGCTGGCACTATGAGTCCATGAAGGATGGCGCTGTTATGGCCAACTCTGGTCACTTTGATTTGGAGATAAATATTCCTGAGCTGGAAGAGGTATCTGAGTCCCGTCGTCCAGTTAAGCCTGGTATTGAGGAATTCAAATTTGCCAATGGCAAAAAGCTGTATCTGTTAGGCGAGGGCCGTTTGGTAAACCTGGCTTGCGGTGACGGACATCCAGCAGAGATTATGGATTTGAGCTGGGGCGTACAGTTCTTCTCTGCTTTGGAGATTGTAGAGAATCATGACAAGCTGGAGAACAAGGTATATGTGCTGCCAGAGGAAGTTAATGCCAAGATTGCCAAGATTAAGCTGGCGGCTATGGGCATTGAAATTGACGAGCTGACACCAGAGCAGTATGCTTATCTGCATCAATGCTAAGAATAGAGAAAAGATAGGTACGGAAGAGGGATATATATGAAGATTTTAATCAAGGGTGCCAATGTTTTGCGGCCTGATTATTCTACTGATATTGCTGATATTGCTGTAGAAAATGACAAAATTGCTGCTGTAGGAAATATTCCTGAGAGCTTTGTGGCTGATCATATTATTGAGGGCAAGGATCATTTTGCGGTGCCAGGCTTGGTTAATGCTCACACCCATGCATCTATGACTTTGCTGAGAAGCTATGCCGATGATATGGAGCTGATGGATTGGCTCAACAATAAAATATGGCCATTAGAAGCCAAGATGAAGGAGCAGGACATTCGCATTGGTGCTCAACTGGCTCTGGTGGAAATGATTCGCACTGGTACAACTGCCTTTGCAGATATGTACGGGCCTTGGATGGAAATCGTTGCTGATGAAACCATTGGCGCAGGTATTAGAGGTATTCTGAGCCGTGGTGCTATTGGATTTATGCCGGGAGCAATGAAAACTCTGGAGGAAAATGTGGAGTTGTTCCGCAACTATCACGGTTCTGGAGATGGCAGAATCAGCGTATTGTTAGGCGTTCATGCACCATATACCTGTCCACCGGATTTCTGTCAGGCAGCAGCCAAGGCTTCTATGGAAAATGGCATTAATGTACATATTCATATGTCTGAAACTCAGGCAGAAATCAAGGAGATTCAGGAAAAATATGGCAAGCGTCCATTTAAATATATTGAGGATACTGGTCTGTTCCAGCGTCCATCTATTGCCGCTCATTGCGTGTGGCTGGATGATGAAGATTTGGCCATTATGAAGGAGCATCAGGTAACACCAGTGCATAATCCAGGCTCCAATATGAAGCTGGCCAGTGGTGTAGCTCCAGTGCCTTGGCTTTTGACTCAGGGGGTGCAGGTAGCTCTTGGTACTGATGGAGCTTCCAGCAATAACAATTTGGATATGCTGGAGGAGGTACGCCTGGCTGCTATGCTGCACAAGGTAAAGGAGCTGGATCCTCTGGCTGTAGATGCTGCTCAGGCTCTGCGTATGGGTACAGAATATGGCGCCAAGGCTCTGTGGCTGGATAATGTAGGCAAAATTGAAGTCGGGGCCAAGGCGGATATTGTTCTTTATGATATGCGCCGTCCAGAATGGTGTCCACGACATAATCTGGTATCTTTGCTGGTTTATTCTGCTAATAGCTCCAGTGCAGATACCATGCTTTGCAATGGCCGTATTATTATGGAAAAGGGAGAATTGAAAACTATGGATGAGGAAAAGATTCTCTTTGAGGCCAATAAATGTGCTTTGGATTTGGTTAATAGATAATTAGGGCAATAAAAGACGGCATAGCCACTCCAATTTGGAAAGGTCATGCCGTTTTTCCATATTTATCTATTTATATTTTATTACAAAAATTATGAGAAAATTAAGGAGGTTTCTGTGGCAAAACCAAAGAATAATTATTATGCTGTGCTTTCTGGCCGTCAGCCAGGTATCTACAAAACCTGGGCAGAATGCCAGCGACAGGTGGTGGGCTTTAAGGGAGCCAGATTCAAGGGCTTTGTAACCTTGGCAGAGGCTCAAAGCTATATGGAGGGCAGCGAAGGCACTAAGGCCTTTGATGCGGATAGTCTAAAACAGGGAACTGTTATCTTTGTGGATGGTTCCTATCGTCATGGCTGTTATAGCTGGGGCTTTGCGGCTTATCAGGATGGACAGCTGGTTTTTGAGGACAAGGGCAGGGGCAATTCTCCAGAAGCTGCCAGATTGCGGAATGTGGCTGGTGAAATGGCTGGAGCTCAGCAGGCTGTTCTCTGGGCCGAGGCTCAGGGAGAAGAAGCTATTACTATTTGCCATGACTATGAGGGGATTGCGGCCTGGCCACTGAAGCGTTGGCAGGCTAAATTGCCAGAAACCAAGGCTTATGCAGAATTCATGAGTTCTCGTTTGAATATGGTGCGCTTTCAGAAGGTGGAGGGCCACACAGGTGTAGAAGGCAACGAACGGGCCGATCAGCTGGCCAAGGCTGCCTTGGAGCAAATCTGATTTAGCCAAGGGCCACATCCAAGGTCATCATAAGACTAAAGCCTACGGCAAACATAATGGTGCCCATATCGGAATGGGTGCCGGTGGACATTTCTGGTATTAGCTCCTCGACTACTACGTAAAGCATGGCTCCAGCAGCAAAGCTAAGCATATATGGCAATACTGGTATTACCAGACTGGCAAAAATAATGGTTAATATGCCGGCCAAAGGCTCTACAGCCCCGGAGAAAACACCCCAGCCAAAGGCTTTGCTGGTACTAATGCCAGCAGATTTCAAGGGCATGGAGACAATGGCACCTTCAGGAAAGTTCTGAATGGCAATGCCAATGGAAAGGGCAGTAGCTGCGGCCAGGGATATTTCGGATACCCCTGCCTGCCAGCTGGCATATACGACACCTACAGCCATTCCCTCTGGAATATTGTGGATGATAACTGCCAGTACCAGCATCAGGGTTTTGGAAAAGGAACATCTGGGGCCCTCCTGTTCCTGACTGTACATATGAATATGAGGGGTAATATGATCCAGCAGCAGCAAAAACAGGATGCCTAGCCAAAAGCCTGCCACAGCAGGTATAAAGGCAAAACTGCCCATATCTGCTGATTGCTCCATAGCAGGAATCAATAGACTCCAAATAGAGGCAGCCACCATAACTCCAGCAGCAAAGCCTGTCAGGCTGCGCTGTACCAGCTGGTTAAGCTCCTTTTTCATGAAAAATACACAGGCTGCCCCCAAGGTGGTGCCGGCAAAGGGGATTAATAACCCTTGCCAAATACTGATGTTTAATAGTTCAGACATAGATAAAACTCCTTTCTAGTGTATTTTATGATAACTATTATCAATTACTTTGCTGGGCAATACTATATTGCTTTTTGTCACAATAGTCAAGCCAATTAATTGTGAAGGAGGTTCTAATTATGAAAAAAATATTTATCTGGCTTTTAGCTTTCCTATTCTTTATTCCTATGGAAGCTGGAGCCGAAATCCGCAGTTCGCTTCAACAGGCCAGATTGGCCTATATCTGTGCTTTGGCAGATATGGCGGTATATGATACAGATATGAATGATGTGGTGCGGCAGGAAATGGATCGCCTTGGCTGGCGTTTCACTGATTATCGTAATAAGGACGCCAGAGCAAATACGGTTTTTTATTCCTTGGTTAATATGCAGGCAGAACCAGGCCAAAGGGAAACCTTGATTGTTATTCCTGGCACAGAAAAGCTTAAGGATATTGAGGTGGATTTGCGCTGCAGCAAGGTATTGTTTGGTGGCACTAATATTAATGAATTTCGTCAATACGCTGAGCAGGAAAAGGTAGATAAGAATGCTCCTATGGTTCATAGAGGCTTTAATGACTACACCATGACAGCTTTTTTTACGCCACGGGAGAACGGAAAGATAGCTGCTGATGAAATACAAAAATTCCTGTCAGAATCCAATGATCATTTGTATATTACAGGTCACAGTCTTGGAGGCGCAGTGGCTACCTTGTTAGGAGCCAGATTAGTGGCTGCTGGAGCAGATACCAGCAAGCTAAGTATTGTTACCTTTGGTGCTCCTACTGTAGGCAATACAGCCTTTGCCGAGGAATACGGCTGCCTCTTAGATGTAAGCCGTTATACCATGAGCGGAGATTTGGTAAAAAACGCTCTGCAAATGCTAAAATCCGGCTATGTACAATTTGGTACAGAGTATAAATGGCAGAAAAATGAAAATTCCCACAGATTTAATCACTCTATGGCAGGCTATTTGGATGCAGCCATTCGAGGCTATTATGATGAATCTTTAGGAGGAGTGCTGACTTTGCAGCAGTTGGCCTCCTACAAGCCAGAGGCTATAAGTGAGGAAGGAATGGCAACAGGTCCCTTGTGGAATCAGCAATTTGATAAGGGTAGGGTATATATTGCCCCTGTGCAGATGAAGCTGCCTGAAAATATTCAGAACGATAGCGCCTATATGCAGCTGGCCGCTGGGGATCTGCTTATGAATCAGTTCCAGAGAATACACGTGGATGAAAATGCTGTAGCAGCCTCCAACGAAGTGGATACCTTGTTTACAGCTTGTCAGGAAGCGGAACAGGCGGGCTGTGAATATATTGCCCAGATAAAAATTAGTGGTACTATGGACAAGGCAAATCCCAATTTGTACAGAATTGCTACAGAAACCAGCTTCTTTACAACCTCTGGGGAACCACTGGCATCTTCCATGACTTCTACCACTACTAAGGAAATTACGCCTATAGAGGCTGCCATGTATAATATGGCTCGTTTAACAGGTGATATTCAGCAGGCTCAAGCAGAGGGTATCTTACCTAAATGAAATTATATAAATAGTATCTAAAACACAAACCCCCCTATGAAATATGAAATTTGCTTCATGCTTCTTAGGGGGATTACTTTATTTGGGACAAATTTGGCAGTTTATCTTCATAACCTGTTCCATCATAATATGTAGTAATTTTGTTTGTTGAGAATCGGCAGCCCGATAATAAACCTCCTTGCCTTCTCGACGGCTGGTTATCAGCCCGCTGGCCTTAAGTGGCCGAAGATGGTGGGAAATGGCTGGACTGGACATATTCATCATAGCGGCAATATTCTGTACACATTCCTCACAATGACAAAGCAGCCAAAAAATCCGCAAACGGGTAGGATCTCCTAATTGCTTGAAAATATCTGAAACAATGCGAAAATCTTCAATATGGTCTATATTGGCGCAAAGAAAATTAAAGGCTATTTCATTTTCATGATGGTCATGGGGAAGTTGCTTTTCCTGACTCATTTAATTCAGCTCCCTGTATTAATATACAAATCAGATAGCATACCAATGAAAAAAATTCTCATTGGTATTGACTTCTGTCTATACATATATTATACTACATACATAACAATTAAACAAATGCTTAATCGTTAAAACAATCCATTTTAGAAAGGAGATTTTCAAATGAAAAGAAATTACAAGATTGAGGTAGATTGTGCCAACTGTGCTAATCTTATGGAGGAGGCCACCAAGAAAACTGCTGGGGTAGCCAATGCTGTAGTGAATTTTATGACTCAGAAAATGATTGTAGAGTTTGAGGACGGTCAGGAGCCTAAGGTTGTTATGGAAGAAGTGCTGAAGAATTGCCGTAAGGTTGAATCTGATTGCGAAATTGAATTCTAATTGGCTATTGGCTAATCCTGTGTTGGAATATTCAATATTCGGGAGGTAAGCAATGAACAAAAAACAAAAGCTAATGCTGAAGCGCATTATTATAGCTGGCATTTTGATGATAGCCCTGCAGTTTGTGCCTATTACTGGTGTACTAAAGCTAATATGCTTTTTAGTGGTATATGGCATTATTGGCTATGATATTCTTTGGAAATCCTGGAAGGGGATTTGCAACAAACAGGTCTTTGATGAAAACTTCCTGATGGCTGTAGCTACCATAGGCGCCTTTGCTTTGGCTATTTATGAACAAAGTGGAGATTACAATGAAGCTATTGCAGTTATGCTGTTTTACCAGATTGGTGAGTTATTCCAAAGTTATGCGGTAGGCAAAAGCCGTCGCAATATTACAGCGTTGATGGATATTCGGCCGGATTATGCCAATATTGAAGTGGATGGACAGCTTACCAAAGTAGATCCTTATGATGTGGCTGTAGGGGATATTATTGTAGTTCAGCCTGGGGAAAAGGTTCCCTTGGACGGAATTGTACTGGATGGCAAGGCCAGCCTTGACACCAGTGCCCTTACTGGTGAAAGCGTCCCCCGTAATGTTGTGGTAGGGGATGAAATTACTAGTGGCTGTATCAACATTAATGGAGTGTTGAAAATTCGTACCACCAAAGAATTTGATGATTCCACGGTAGCCAAGATTTTGGAGCTGGTGGAAAATGCTACCTCCCGTAAGTCCAAATCTGAGAATTTTATTTCCAAATTCGCTCGGGTATATACGCCATTTGTCTGCTATAGTGCCTTGGCCTTGGCCATATTGCCACCTTTGGTCAATCAATTTATATGGCAGGTTGGTGCTAATTGGGAAATTTGGATATATAGGGCCTTAACTTTCTTGGTAATCAGCTGTCCTTGCGCCTTGGTTATTAGTGTGCCTCTGAGCTTTTTCGCCGGTATTGGCGGCGCCAGCAAGGAGGGAATTTTGGTTAAAGGCTCCAATTATCTGGAAGCCCTGTCCAAGACAAAATATGTGCTTTTTGACAAAACCGGCACCTTGACTCATGGAGTTTTTCAGGTTAGCGCTGTACATCACAATACTCTAGCTCAGGAAAAGCTGTTGGAATATGCAGCTTTGGCAGAATGCGCTTCCTCCCATCCCATAAGCCTGAGTTTGCAACGGGCTCATAAGGGAGAGATAGACAGAAATAGAGTTACAGATATTCAGGAAATCAGTGGTCATGGTATTGTGGCCAAGGTAGATGGAAAATCTGTAGCTGTAGGTAATGACAAGCTGATGGAACAGCTTCATGTAGCATATAAAAGCTGTCATAGTACGGGCACTATTATTCACATTGCTATTAATAATGACTATGCAGGTCATATTGTGATTTCTGATGTTATTAAGCCTCAATCCAAGGAAGCAATTCAGGCTCTAAAAAAGGCTGGTATCAAAAAAACTGTTATGCTCACTGGTGATAGAGATTCCGTAGCTCAAGCGGTTGCTCAGGAGCTGGCTATTGATGAGGTGCACAGTCAGCTGCTGCCAGCCGACAAGGTTACACAGGTGGAAAATTTGTTGGCTGCCAAGGAACAGGATAGCAATTTGGCCTTTGTGGGCGATGGCATTAACGATGCTCCTGTTTTAACCAGAGCTGATATTGGTATTGCTATGGGAGCTATGGGCTCTGATGCAGCTATTGAAGCTGCCGATGTAGTCCTTATGGATGATAATCCAAGAAACATTGCCAAGGCCATTAATATAGCAAAGAAATGTATGAGTATTGTTTACGAAAATATTATCTTTGCCATTGGCATCAAGATCCTGTGCTTGCTTCTGGGGGCTGTAGGTATAGCAAATATGTGGTTCGCTATATTTGCCGATGTAGGAGTTATGATTCTGGCAGTATTGAATGCTATTCGTGCCCTAAATGTAAAAAATTGCTAAATCATCATACTGACTAAAGTATATATCCCCTTAGGATACTGTTTTTATAGCTCTGTCGTTAGAAAAACTGACAGAGCTATGGAAAATGGTATTCCCTAGGGGATTTTTGATTTTAATAAAAAAATAATATACAAGTTGGGAAATTTGGATTATAATAAAAAATATATATATAATATGTATTGATGGGAGGTCATCATTATGGAGATGAAATCAGTAGCTGTTCTGGGAGCAGGAGCAGTTGGTTCCTATATAATTCAAGGCCTGGCTAATAAACCAGGTATAACTCTAGGCGTTGTGGCTACAGGAGAGCGGGCTCAGCGCCTTGGGCAGGGGTGCAAGATAAATAATGAAATTTATCATCCCCAGGTGTGGAGTCCCAAAGAGGCTCATAATGTGGATATTCTGGTAGTAGCACTGAAATATGGTGCTCTAGCTGGGGCTTTGGAGGATATAAAAACTATTGCTGGGGAAAATACCACAGTTATAAGCTTGATGAACGGTGTGGACAGCGAGGACACAATAGCTTCTGTTATTGGTCAGGAAAAAGTTCTTTATTCTCTTATCAAAATAGCTTCCCACAAGGAGCAGGACGAATATGTATTTGATGTAGAATCTACAATTGGCATTATTTTAGGAGAGCTGCAGGCTCCCTTTGCTAGTGACAGAGTAAAGGCTATAGAAGAACTCTTTGCTGAGACAAATATTCATTATCGCGTAACAGAGCATATCCGGGAGGAAATTTGGAGCAAATTCCGTCTTAATGTTACCAATAATTTACCCCAGGCTATATTGGGAGCAGGGGTAGGCTGTTATCGTGACAGCCAACATATGAAATTTATTAGCAAAGCCCTACGCCGTGAGCTGGAAGCCATTGCTGCCGCTAAGGGAATTGATATTTCTTTGGCGGAAAAAGCCATTACCAAGGGCTGTCCTGTACCACCAGCAGCCAGATATTCCACCTTGCAGGATTTGGATGCCGGCAGACATACAGAAATTGATATGTTCTCAGGGGCCTTGATAAAGATGGGGCAGGAGCTGGGGATACCGACTCCTTTCAATGAATATACCTATCATATGATTAAGGCTCTGGAAGAGAAAAATGACGGTTTATTTGATTATACTAGCCAAAATCAGCAAATAACCTGTGCCAAATAAATTTGGTGGGGGAATTTTGCTTGTATATTAGATGTGAAGATTGTAAATTTGGAGAGGTGTATATTTATGAAGATTATTCCAGAAGCAAGCTGGAAAGAGGACATGAAGGTTTTTAGGGAGGCAGCAGCCAAATATTATGCAGGTGAGCTGAAAAGAGCTGAATACAAGGGTATTTCCGGCAAGTTTGGCAGTTACGCCCAGAAGGGAGATAAGCCTCTGAGCATGCTGAGATTGAGAATGCCTGCCGGTAGACTTACACCAAAAAAAATGGCCTTTATTGCAGATGCTGTGAGAAAATATGCTATAAATAAAATGAAGTTTACCACCTGTCAGACAGTTCAGCTGCACAATCTGGAGTTGGAGCCAGTATGCCAGATTATGGAGGATGCCCTGCAGGTAGGCATTGTAACTGTTGGTGGCGGCGGAGATTTCCCTCGCAATACCACTTGCTCTCCTTTATCTGGCTTAGATAAGGATGAATACTTTGATGTTATGCCTTATGCAGAGGCTGCTGGCCAGTATGCTATGCAGTTTATCAATGCTGAGAAAATGCCTCGAAAATATAAAATAGGCTTTTCCAGCTCCCCTAAAAACCAGTCCCATGCAACTATGCGTGATTTGGGCTTTGCAGCTCGTCCTGATGGTAAATTTGATGTATACAGCGCAGGTGGTCTAGGCTTAAATCCAATGATAGGTGTTAAGGTAGCTGAGGCTGTAGAACCAAAGGATATTTTAAAATATGTTCGCGCCATGTGGGTACTGTTCCGTACCTACGGAGATTATAAAAACCGCATGAGAGCCAGAAGCCGCTTTATGCAGGAAACCCTGGGAGGTCCAGAGAATTATCGTAAGGCTTTTCAGGAAAAGTTAGCTGAGGTAGAGGGAACTGATGATTTCGATTTTGAGATTCATCCTAATGTGATTACCAAGACTGGCACAGGTACTATTCAGCATTCAAGAGCTATTCCTCAGAAGCAGGAAGGGCTTTATAGTGTAATATGGCATCCATTGGGTGGCTGTCCAAATCCAGAGATTTTCTGTCAGGTCAGCGATGCCCTGCAGGAAGTTGAGGCGGGAGAAATCAGATTAGCCCTTGATGAAACCGCTTATATTGTTAATCTTAATGCCGAAGAAGCAGAGAAATTTATTGAATTAACAGCTAGTGATACAGCACAGTCTCAGTTTGAGATGGCCTCTGCCTGCATTGGTGCATCCATCTGTCAGCAGGGAGTAAGGGATTCTCAGGCTGTGCTTAAGGCCGCAGTAGAAGCTGTAAGAGAAGCAGGTATTCCTGATGGGGCATTGCCTGCTATTCATATTTCTGGCTGTCCTGGTTCCTGTGCCACTCCACAGCTGGCTGTTATGGGCTTCCGAGGTGCTGTTAAGGAAAGACAGTCCGCTTGGCTTTTGACAATTAACGGCTGTGAGCTGCAGGGCAAGGAGGTTTTTGGCCAGGAGGTAGGCGTGATTTTTGAGACAGAGGTGCCTGATTTCTTGGTGGCTTTGGGAAGAACTGTAGCAGATAGCGGTATGAGCTTTGCGGATTGGCTCAAGGCAAATCCAGAGGGGATTCAGAAGGCGGCTGAACCTTTTATCTAATTGAAGATATGTGACCTTTAAAATTAAACTTTGGGGAGACGGCTGATTGTCGTCTCCTTTTTTTGCAAAAAAATTCCTCGGCACAGCCTAGTCTGTTACCGAGGAATCTATTTTATCTATTGGATATTAATCAAGCCTGCTTTTCGGTTTCGTTAATTACGCAGGTTACAGCGGCATCACCAGTGATATTAACAGTAGTACGGAACATATCCAGAATACGGTCAATACCAGCTACCAAAGCCAAGCCTTCCATAGGCAGACCTACGGAAAGGAGAACCATGGAAAGCATAATCAAGCCTGCACCAGGAACACCAGCAGTACCAATGGAAGCCAGAGTACCAGTCAAGACGATCATACCCATCTGAGCCATAGTAAGGTCAATGCCATAAACATTTGCTATAAACAGTGAGCAAACACCCATGTAGATAGCTGTACCATCCATGTTGATGGTAGCACCCAAAGGCAGTACGAAAGAAGCAATATCACGAGAGCAGCCCAGCTTCTCCTGGCAGTTCTTCATGTTGATAGGCAGTGTAGCTGCAGAGGAGCAGGTGGTGAAAGCAATCAGGATTGCTTCGGACATGCCACGGAAGAACTTAATAGGGGAGGTGTTGCCCCAGATACGAGCCATGCTGGAATAAACAGCAACAGCGTGAATAACACTACCAAATGCCATACATGCAATAACAGACAGCAGAGGCAACAGTACCTTAGGACCATTCTCGGCCACAACTGGCAGCAGCAAGCAGAATACACCAATAGGAGCGAACTGCATTACCATGTTGATAATCTTGTAGCTGACTTCAGCAGCTGCATCGAACCAGTCAATCAGCAGCTGGCTCTTTTTGCCGCCAACCTGAAGAATACCAACGCCAACAAACAGAGCAAAGATAATGATAGGCAAAATATCAGCCTTGGCCATGGAAGCAACTGGATTAGTAGGTACCATAGCTACTAATACCTGCATGATAGAAGGTGCTTCCTTTACCTTGACAGCATCGCCAGCGGTCATTTCAAGACCAATACCTGGATGGATAATGCCGGCTACAATAAAGCCAATTACAATAGCAATAGCAGTAGTGAACAGGTAAATGAAAATAGTCTTTATACCAATACGCCCTAGCTTTTTCAAATCGCCAAGACTGGTCATACCGACTACCAAGGATGTAAATACGATAGGTACAATAACCATCTTGATTAAATTGATGAAAATAGTACCAACTGGAGCAATCCACCATTTTATAAATGGTAGACCATCAACCCCTGCCATCAAGCCAACAACAACAGACAGTACCAGGGAAATTAGAATTTTGACTGAAAGATTCATAGTAACCCTCCTAATTTGTATAGATAAAATATACTCATCCGGCATACACTGTCTAGGGAAAAGACAATGTATGAAGATATGCCTTTTATATTCCTTCGTCTAGGATATAGGAATATGAAGGCTTTTATGCTAAGAAACTGTCCGCACTACAATTTCTTATAAATATATTTATTGACTATATAAGGAACATAGCCAGCCCACTAGATATGAGCTAAAACTGTAAACATAAATAGCTGCAAGGCTATAGTAAATTTGGAGATAATAGCTATAATTTCAAAGGTTTTCAGATCAGGTTCATTTTTGTCAACCCAACGCTGCAAAAGTCTCGGCTTATCTTCAGCACGTTTGATAACGGAGCTAACCCTTACTGTAAAGCGAAGAGCTATAATCTGCTCCGTAAAGAATATGCAGAAACAAACGAAGAAAAAGGTAATACGATAATATATATCATTAACAAGGGCGTAAGCAAATTTGTAAGCTAGATAAAATCCAACTATATCAAAAGCCAACAGAGCAAAGGCCATCATCAGCATGCATTTGGCAATGTAGGAGGGGGCGATAAAACGCTCTATCTCCATAAGCTGGTCTACAAAATCCCTATCTTCCGGTTCTTGAAAAATATGGTAGAGATTAAAGCCAGCATAAGCAAGCCAAAGAATGGAAAACAAACATATTTCTAACACTAGAATCGCTCCTTTATTTAATAACATTATATATCAAAACTATAGAAAAATCTATAAAAATTATAGTCCTTTACGGAATATTTATTAATTTGCACTTTGTATACAGGTATTCATGCTTGAACACACAGATAAATGGTTATAAAACTGTAGTTAGAGGGAAAATTTCCTTAGAATGAATAGGTAAAAAATAGGTAAAAAAGCAGTGAGATTATAAAGATTACCAGCCATTTTAGATAATTACATCCGATAAGTATAAATTAGGCATAAAATCCTATATCGCTATATAGTTTTTGGCTTATTGCAAAAAGACTGCATTTGCAAGGAATCGTCATTCACAGCTACCCGTAGCGACTACATCCGATAATAAATTCGTAAGTTACTCACTGATAGGAAAGACTGCATCCATAGTTTTTTTCATTTGGGACTTGCCTTTTTCCGTTACATGGGAGTAATATTTAGATGTGGTTATTACGGTAGTGTGACCTAGGTGCTTGGAAACAGCCTCCAGCGATTCGCCAGCTTCAAGAAGCATTGTCGCGTGGGTATGACGGAGGGAGTGTGTCGATCCCTCGCCGAAGGTTTCCTTGCACCATTCATTAAAGTAACGGAAGTCTCGACCACACATCCTGTATCCGCTGTCAGGACGGCAACATACATAATTGCGTGGATTGTAGACTCCATACTTGAATGTCAGCCGGGCGGAGTCTTGATGCTCTCGCTCAGCTTTCAAAATCTCTTGCAGCTTCTCGCCATAGGGTATGGTGCGGAAGCTGCTTTTTGTTTTGGGTACATCCTGCCAAACTCCATTTTCCATCATTGTACCTCTAATGGAAAGCTCCTGGTTCTCCATATTGACATCATCCCAGCGAAGCCCCAGAGCTTCACCGATGCGCAAACCTGCATACAAACAGATATGAAGCGGCACATAGTATTGATGGCCAGGCGGAAAACGCTTTTCGATGCTTGCTAACTCCTGCAATGTAAATACATGAGCTTTTTTTGGCTTGGCATCTATCGCTCTTGGCACTCTGATGTTAGTCGCCGGGCTGACATCAATAAAGCAGCATGGCGATACAGCATAGGCCATAGCCTGCTTCAATACAGTCAGCAGCTTTGTTGCTGAAGCTCTGGCCAATTCAGTGTGCTTCACATTGATAAGCTTCTGGATGGCGCGGGGCGTAACATCCTTTAGTTTAAGATTGCCAATTACAGGCAGAATATGCTTTTGGACCATACCCTCATAAGATTTTTGGGTTGAAGGCCTGGTGTTAAGCTCAACATACTCGTTGAACCATACCTCAAAAACCTTGCCTACAGTAATGGTATCAGGATTGTATACCTTTACTTCCTGGCCAATCTGTTCTTTGGTGGCATAGTAGCTCGCAATACATTCTTCCTTGGTACTGCCACCCTTAATCTCAGTCCAGATCCATTCACCATACATATTCGGTTTCTTAATACGGAAATACCAATTCTTGCCCCTGCATCTAACATGGGGCACATCTTTAACATTTGGGTTTTTCATTCTATACATCTCCTAGTGATAATCTTTTGGTCGGTGTACTGAGTAGGAAATGTATAGTACTATTAAAGTGTATTAGGATACCATTTCGTGCACTTGCTCGAAATGGTCAATGTTCTATGCCCTATGAATTAACATGTGCTCTTATCCAATCCGCTAGCTGTTCACTGCTCATGGAGCCATCGGCAACGGAGATAATAGCATTCTCTAGGTCTTGGTCGTTGTAATTAAGCTTTATGGAATTGATTGCCAGATAAACTAACATAGCATGTACAGCAGTCCTTTTATTTCCATCCCGGAAAGGGTGGTCTTTAGCCAAGCCAAAGCAAAGCCTGGCCGACTTATCTATTGGCTCTGGATATAAATCTTCACCGCCAAAGGTCTGAAAAGGTGCGTGTACAGCTGATTCCAACAAGCCTTGGTCGTGGATACCTTTTTCCATAGCAAAAACTCTTTCCAATTCTTCGTGGAACAAAAGAATGTCGTCTAGCAGTAATTGAATGTTTTCAGATACTTCATTCATTTATTCTCCAGCTCCTTATATAAATTGTAATTGCGCTTTAGGATAGCTGCAGAAGCCTGACGGATACGCTGAGCCAGCTCTGGAGAGTTCTGACTGGTGATTATGTGCGGTTCTACCTGTGGCTTGCTTTCCTTTACTACATTTTTCATAATGATACTTCCTTTCAATTAGCCGCCCTGGTTGGGGCGGCTTTTTGTTTAGCTAATTTCTTTTGCTTCTTTGGCGGTGCTTCCACAATCGGATGCTTGTTGCTCCGCTTCTTCTGCTTTAATCTCCTGCAGGAGATTGTAATCATCCATAGATAGGGTGGCAGTAATGGTAGCTTCGCCACTCTTTTTTTCTGCTTCTACTCCGTTGATAGCAGAAGCAAGACCAACAATATAATCTACCAGTTTTGCTCTATCTTCGCTTGGCATTGATAAAAGGTATTTGGCTAGATTCTGCTCTCGCTGGGTTAAGTCGTAATGCTTGGCAAAAGCACTGAACAAAGTAGTAGCGGTGTCCTGCTCCATTTCACCAGTACCATACCTTAGCCATTCCTCTGACAAGCTAAAAGCATTACATATATCAGATATAACTCTATCGGTTACAGTAATGCGGTCGCGCTCAATGCTAGCTATATTCGCACGGCTTACATTGATTCTCTTAGAAAATTCCTCTTGGGTTAACCCTAAAATATCTTTTCGATAATGTCTAATCCGTTCACTTACGGTCATATTATCACCTCCTAAAAAAATTCTATCACCTTTAAAAAAGTTAGTCAATCACAAAAATATAAAAATAATGCTAGACAAGCACAAAAAAAGCTGTTATAATGTGATTAAACCACAAAGATGTTACACGAAAAGTTCAAACAGACACAAAACGTCCCTATATTAAAGGAGGTGAGAGGCATGGACAAGGAAACAATCTTACTCCAGGCGCTAAAAAATGAGCAGGCGAGAATGGAAACAATGAAAATCATTTACAAGATTCGTGAGATGGGCGGTACGGACTGCATTTTAAAACTGGCAGGCTACATCCTCACCGCCGATGATAATCAGAAACCAGCTTAACAGAAAGGATGATAAAAAATGACAAGCATTATTATTGCAATGACAGTAGCCGCCCTCAATTTGGCCAGCGCCATGAAAAGAGCACATGAAATCAAGCTCTTGGAAGCAGCCCAGAAGGTATTGGGCGACAAGTACGACAGTGAAGCAGATGAAGATATACTCAAAATCTACAGATTCATCGGCGAGGAGTACCTGCAGGTACAGAAAAACACTCCAAGCGAGCTATACCATCGCAAGAATATCACCTGCGCTATCATGGCCATTCAGGAACCAGGGGTTATTAGAAGGGAACTGTTGAAGGAGTTGGCAAGATGAACACAAAAATTAAAGCGGTGTATAAAGAGAAAACAGGTAAATCCGACATTGGTTTAATAGGAAACCCTGGCGAGATGGTAATTTTGACAGTGCATATCATAGAAGGTATAGCTAACATTACCGGCAAGACTAAGTATGAAGTAATGAAAGATATTACATGTTCAATAAGGGTGGCAGAGGAAAGAGATGAGAAAGATGAATAAGGAAATCTATGAGGAATATAAGAGAAAGCGCCAAGAGCTTCGGGCGATGGAGCGGATGTCGGCTCAGAGAGAAGCAGAGCTTCGCCGGATGGCTCATGACTTTGGCCAGATTGCTGAAAAGCTGATAAGACTCTATACACCAGAGGAAAAGGATCAGAATGCGAAAGTGAAGCTAGGAAACACTGCATGTTGTAATGCGCTGTATTGTCGGCTTAAAGCTGACAAATTGAAATATAAGTTGGATCGGCTGCACTATTCATTGAGATTGGATACCCTCCGTAAGATTGATGATGCCAAGTGGGGAAAGTAAAATATAGCCCCGCCATCCAGCGGGGCTAGCCTGTGGCAGAGCAGGTATCCATAGTTTAGACTGCACCCTTGCGCTATCACGAGGGGATAAGTAGGGGATAAGTATTGTGGCTTTTGTCGTGTTTTAAACACAATACTGCTATGGGTGCCTGCTGCGCCCCAGGCGCACACACTTTGGTCGGTGTGTTGAGTAGGAAATGAGTTGAGAAAGTAGAAAGGAGTGTAAGAAATGTCAGAGTTTTCCGTGGTTGATGTAGCAGAGGGGGACCGTCTTATTTCTCAAAAAGAGGCGGCAGCCCGCCTGGGTACAAATCAAGCTTTTATAAAAAAGTTAATAGACACATCGTTGTTGCCCTGCATACAGTTTGGCAGACATAAGCGCATCAGTATCTATGTGCTGACTGAGTTTATTAGGGAGCACCAAGGAGATAATTTGCATACTATCGTGGCTATGAAAGAAGGCAAGTAAATGGGAAAAGAATTTGTGTATATAAGGGCAGTAAGAATATTGGTGCCAAGGAAGCTGGTAGAAGCCGGCCGTATCTACGCTATCAAGCGCTGGGCGGATAAGATGGGTGAGATAGCCCGAGATATGGAGAAGCATACAGGGATTAAGATAATTTCCCATTTATGCGACGATTATGTATTTGTCCTTTGCCGTAATGATTTAGAGGCAAGGCTGGTTTATGATTTCCTCCAGGAAAAGATAGGAGAAGAAATTGACATAGCCAAGGCTTTCCCACAAATCACTAAAGAAGATTATGAAAAGTTGTGGGGAGCATATGTTCAACACTGAACATATTCTGCCACACAGTAGACGCTTCCAGTTGAGACTGCACCTGTTGGGGCAACATTGAACATTACCCTCCCTTAGCAGGGATAAGCGCTTCTGCTTTTTTATACTATCCTTTCTGAGAAGCGCTGCTGGAGGTGCCTATTGTGTGGCAGAGTAAAGGGAAAATTATCATGCTAGCCAGCATGGATATAAGGCGGATGAAATGGTAGAGAAAGGATTGGTGACATTTATATGAGAAAGTTTATTGCAGGTGTGGCGCTGATAGTTTCTGTGGGCTTTCTGGTGGGGTGCTATGATGGCCCCCAGAAGTTGGTAGAGACTACATATATTGTCCAAGAGGGCGATACACTGCGGGACATATCCGAAGCGTACCTGCCTCTCAATACAGGCGGGCGCCGTTATATCTTGGAGTTTGAAGAAGGTATAGTGGAATTAAATCCAGCCCTGCAGCAGGATAGAGGCAAAATCTACCCTGGCCAGGAGATTAGAATCAACTACTGGGTAAAGGAGTAGGCCTATGCTATCGGATAGAGCCGTAACATGGCTAGGGTTTATAGCTATGTTGCTGATAGTTTTGTTTTTATGAACAGGAGGTTTTCATTGTGGATAAGAATGTGGATAAAGCGCGGGAGAAGCTGGAGCAAGAGAATATTGCTGCCGGCAGTGCCAAGGATAGAGTTAGAGAAATTTTGTTGTTGTGGTTGGAGGCTTCACCTGCGGAGGCTGCGGAGCTGATACTGAAAAAGGAGAAAACAGTAGGTGGAGCGTATTCCACCATGAGAGAAAATGCCAGCAAAAATAGGGGCAGTGCAAGCTGTGTATGCACACCGCCAGAGGAAGCGGTAGGTACTATCTTAGAATACTTTGGCATGAAAGATGTTCAGCAGAAGCTGGAGCATGGCCTCTTGTATAAAATGATGATGGCAGCCAGCAAGAAGTACAAGCCGTATGGAGCACCGGAGCCAGCGGTGGAGAATCCGCATCCGGTTGCGGAAGTGGAGGAAGTAGAGAAAATAGAGGAAGATGTGGCAGTAGAACAGCCCCATAGAGCAGCGGTTGATTTGTCTGCGTTTAGTATGGAGGGGTTGTTATGACTGTAGATGAAGTGCTATCCCACTTCCCAGACGAAGTACCAGCAGAATTTCTCCATGAGGCCAATAATGCCAAGCCTATATATTTGTTCCAAACAGATAAAGAAGGTAATACCGTCTGCGGTAATTGTGGTAGCCGATTTCAAAGATGCGAACCACATCTTACAGCGCGAAAGTGTCCCTACTGCCAGAAATACGGCAAAGTGGTACACATGACAAAATATCACAAGTCAGAAGCAAAGTCTTTACGGCAAGGCGACTTGACGTATCACTGGGCGCCTTCTGTGATTAACCCGGATATATTGACATGCACAGTTATATTGAATTTCTATTGGTTTTCTACTACGGAACCTTGGGCATCAGATCCTTATAGATATGTTGATGCAAAGTATATATTTGTGCCCGGCAAGGGAGGGTACTATATATCAAGAAAAAGCCGGTTTTATCCAGAGAATTTCTATGATGGTAAATACTTCACTAGATGGTCCCCGCCGCCGGATGAAACAGATTGGGTTCTACGGAAAAGCTGCAGGGATAGAATCAATGCATATACTGCAACAACAAAAATAGGCTCTGTGACATATCCACAGGGGATTGCAAATGCTGTGGAGGGACATGCCTTGAAATATGTATATGCTTCAATGAAAGGGTGTATCAATACTGCCTTTAGCCCTGTGCGGGTGCTGCATACAATAGCCAAGTACCCGCTACAAATAGAGTACCTGGCTAAGTGTGGGTTTAAAGATGTTCTGTCAATGAGTCTTAAAGCTGGTGACGGACTAGGAGCTGCGTTCAATATGCGTGCCAATACACTCAAAGGTATCTTACGGGGAAAATTTTCCAAAGAAGATATGGAGTATATCAAACAACACTGTATAGATGTACGGACATTACAGAGATACCAGCAAATAAGGAGACATCCTGCGGGGGCGGGCATAACTCTGGAAATAGTGAACGAAGAGTTAAATTTGTGGTCATTCTATACCCTAGAAGCGATTATGGAACATGTGAAGCTGACAAAAGCACTATCGTACATAAGCAAAGAAAAGTCCAGCATAACTACTTATGCAGACTACCTGCGGGATTGCGAGACATTAGAGATGGATTTCACAGAAAAGGCGACACTGTTTCCAAAAGGATTAGAGAAACTTCATGTTAAGCTCCAGAAGCAGATAAGACACAAGCGGGACAAAGAGGCTCAGCTTGAGTGGACAGAAAGAAAAGGTAAGTTAAAGACTAAATATAGCTTCGAAGCAGATGGCTATGCAATTGTAATTCCGGAGGAAATCAACGACTTAATCCGAGAGGGCAAGGATATGCATAATTGCGTGGGCAGTTATATTAGCAGAGTGGCCAGCGGAAAGACTGATGTTGTGTATATCAGAAAAGTGGCCGAGATAAACAAATCCCTTGGCACTATGGAAATAAACGGTGGCCGTATCGTTCAAGCCAGAGGCAAATATAATCAAGACTTACCCAAAGAGGTACAGGATTTTGTAGATAAATTCCGTAAGGAAGTTTTGAAGAAAAAGAAAGGTAGGAAAACCGCATGAATGAAGTAATGAATACAGAGAGCCAATTGCCAGCAGAGCAGAAGCTAAGCCAATTGGCGGCTGAAATAAATGCTATCAAGGAGCAGGTAAGAGAGACAGTGTACCTTTCTACCTGCCGTATAGGTGAAAAGCTGTTGCTAGCCAAGGGAGCTGTAGGGCATGGCAATTGGGGCCAGTGGCTAAAGGATAATGTAGATTATTCGGAAAGAACCGCCCAGAATATCATCACCATATACAAAAACTTCAATAATAAAGAAACTAAGTTATTTGGCACGGTACCGGATGCAGAGCTTCTGGGCAAGCTGAACCAGAGCCAGTTGTTGGCATTATCTTCTATTAAAGATGAAGAGAAGCGTACTGAGTTTATGAATGAGCACAAAGAAGAGCTTCCAGACATGAGCAAGCAGGAGCTGACTAAAGCCCTGGCTGAATTGAAGGAAGTCAAGGAAACTGTGGCCAAGAAAGATTCTGAGATAAAGGCCTTGCGAGGCCGGTTTGATGATGTGCGGGATCACTATGATGAGGCAAGGAAGAAATGGCAGGAAGCTGAGGCAAAGCTGCAGTCTGCCGGAGATAGCCAGGAACTGACAGAGCTAAAGAAAAAATGTGAGTCTTTACAGCGCGACCTAAGCCGGGCGGATAAGCAGCATGAGGCAATGGCCCAGGAAGTGGAAAAGTATCAAAATCTGTTTGAGGATACAAAGAACCAGCTGGAAGAAGCCAGGAAAGCGCCGATAGAAACCACTACTGTTACGGTTGAGAAGATGCCAGAGGATAAGGCGAAACAGTTAGAAATGTTACAGGCCAGGGTGGCAGAGCTGGAAGCGGTAAAGCCGGAGCGGACTCCAGAAGAAAAACAGTTGATACGGCACTACGAAAACATTCGTACTGAAATAGAAGCATTACTAACGCAACTTAGTTATATAGAAGGGGAAAAGAAATATAACTACGGCATGGCGGTTAGAAACTTAATGAAGGGCGTTCTGGAAATGACATCCTGGGCGGAATAATTATATAGAAAGTATTTGTCTCAAAGGGTTCGGTGGAGCCCTTTGGGGCTTGTACTAGGGTAGTAACAAGTGACGGAAAGAAAAAATAGTAAATGAGTTTGGGGTATAGGGAGTTATGAAGAACATCATCAGGAAAGTTAGAAGAAATAGTTCCAAACAGAACACCAAAGCAGATTATATTCAGGTGTCTTATTTCAATTTTGCTGAGGGTGCTCTTCCCGGGTGGGCTCCAAGAAAGTATAGGGAGTCTACTCCTAAGCAAAAGAGACTCAATGCCAAAAAGGCCAAGAGATACTTCGAGGCTCTAGTAGAGGCTAACTTCAAAGGCAATAGAGATTTGGTAGTACACCCTACCTTTAGCGAAGATAATTATCCAGAGTCTGAGGAACAGGCTCATAAGCTGGTGAAGAATTGGATTGCGAGGTTGAACTATCGTCGCAAGAAGCTGGGGCTGCCAAACTGCAAGTACATAATAGTCTTTGAGAAAAGTCCCAAAGGCAGAATGCATTTTCATGTACTGATGGATGGCCAGCTCTCCAGAGAGGAAGTCGAAAACAAATGGCAGTTAGGTTACTGTAATGCAGACCGTCTGAGAAGTGATCCTAAGATAGGCCTACAGAAAATCATCAGCTATCTTTCCAAGGGCGGGGAGACTGACGAGAAAAACTCCAAACGCTGGATTTCCAGCAAAGGATTAATCAAGCCCTGGGTATCATGCAGTAAAAATACAAAAATATCCCGTAAGCGTTTTGAAGTTCTGAAAAGCATACCGGAGGACTCTGAGCTGTTGCGTGTGACTATAGAGAGGGACAATCCCAGCTATGAGCTGCAGGATGTGGAGCGGAGCGTAAGCGAAGAAACAGGGCAAATGTATTTGTTCTGCCGTATGAGGCTGAAAAAGGTGGAGAAAAAGAAAGGGCCAAAGGATGGGAGAGGTAGAAGAAACAATACACGCTGAAAATATCTGTGCTCTTGTACTGGCCATTTTGAATCCCTGGCCAATGTCAGCAGAAATGGCTTTTGAGAAGCTGGCAAATCCCGACATGAAAAGACGGGTTGACCATATAGGCATGGCACTTTTGCGCAAAGCGGGGTGTACATGGAAAGAGATAGGGGAGCTGATGGAAATGAATCATCCACAGTCTGCCTATTGTCACGCGAGAAAAAGAAAGGAGAAACGAAATGGGAAAAATCAAAAGCGTTAAAAAGGCGATGTATAACAATGTCCTTGATAGAATCAATATGAGCTTAGGGGCTTCATCCAGCCTTGACGAAAAGAAAGCTATGAGAGAGATGAAGGAGGAGCTGCGCAAGAGCGGAGCGGGGGCTGCTATAGCTGACAACAACCTAACCCGCATTGTGGATTTTTGCCGTGCATATTATGTTCCGCTTTTTGCATGGGTGTTGTATAAGGATTTTGGCTATCGGTATGTACGGCTGGTAAGATTTGGCCAGCAGTTTAATAAAATCATTGGGCTGGTAGCAGAGACGAATGAGGCTGATAAGTTGAGGCTTCAAGGAGTGGTACTGCCAGAGTCTGGGGGCAAATACCCACACCACTATTTGAGTCTCCATGACATAAAGAGTGATTTGCAGGTGGAGTGTGGCTATTCCTACTTATGGCAGAAAAAGAATACAGCACCTACCAAAGCAAGCATTGAAGAATACGCGCGCCACCATGCCCGCAATCATGCAATGAGGACTATGGACAATATGAGGCTGATTTGGCTGCATACCATGTGGACCACTTTTGGTTTTGGCAAAAAGAGATTGAAGCTGTGCGAGGAGTATTTCCGCGAGTATATTACAAACCTGCCTTTCAGCACATTCAAAAATATGCTGGAGGAGATGGAGAAGGTTTGCCAGACCAAAACAGATGCTGTAAGTTTTGCGACCAACCGGCGAATCTTTAAAAAGCTGGGTGTTGATAAAGAAGGAGCAGCAGCGCTCTTGCAAGGAAGAATGAGAAAAGTATCCGGGAAAATCACATAAGCGATAAGTAAAACAAGGGGCGGTATGGAGCAATCTGTACCGCCCCTAAAACATGGCCACTTTTTAATGGCTATGATATGATTTTTACAGAGCAAAAATTTTACACATAAAGTCGGCCGGAAAAATCGAAAAACGCAATCGTCTGCGGATGTAGATAATACAAGGGCTGGGAGGTGATGGATAAAGTGGCCAAGCTTTACAGATTTACGAACGAGAAAAAGAAAAACGTATTTCTTAATAATCTAATATCATGTGGTGGAAATATCGGCCGGGCGGCTGCTAAATCCGGAATCACCAGACAGACGCATTACAATTGGCTGAAAGAAGATGCCAGATATGCTGCCGTCTATGAGAATGATGTGAGGCCCCAGGCCATATCCGTTCTTGAAGATGAGGCACAGAGAAGGGCAACGGGCTTTGAGGAAGATGTGTACTACAAAGGCCAGAAGGTAGGCACTGTCACAAAATACTCTGATAAGCTGATGGAGATACTTCTAAAAGCTAATGCACCGGAAAAATATAGAGAGCGTTCAGAGGTTAAGAATGTAGATGGTGACGGGGTAGCTACAACAGCTTGGGAGGATGATGATAATGGCTAAATATACAATTCCATATTGCCCTACAGCATATGCTAGAAAGGTTATTCATCCAGCCTTAGAGAGCCATTCACGGTCTGTGTTGGTGTGCCATAGGCGATACGGAAAGACGGTACTTGTTATTAATCACATGATAAAAATGGCTATCAAGTGCCAAAAGAGGATGCCGGTCTTTGCGTACATTGCACCGTACAGAAAGCAGGCAAAGACAATAGCATGGAGCTATCTCAAATACTACCTGCATGTATTGCCGGGCATCACGGTGAATGAAAGTGAGCTTTATGTAGAGTTTGCCAGTATGCATAAGGGATGCAGTGGAGCAAGGATATACATCATGGGCGCTGATAATCCAGACAGCGCAAGAGGCCTTTACTTTGACGGGGTTGTACTGGATGAGCCAGCTCAGATAAAGAGCGAGCTGTGGGATGAGGTTATACTTCCTGCCTTGATGGATAGAAACGGCTGGGCGGTGTTTATCGGTACGCCCAAAGGTCAAAACCAATTCTATGAGATATGGCAGAAAGCACAGAGAGATGATAAATGGTATGCGTGCATGATACGCTGCGATGAGTCGGGGCTTTTCGATGCTGGCGGTCGATATGGGCCGGAAGCATTGGAAACGCTAAAGGCAGAAATGTCTGAAACGAAATTCAGACAGGAAATGTTATGTGACTTTACGGCATCTTGCGAGAATGTGCTGATAACTATTGACGAGGTAACAGAGTCTGCGGGGCGCACTTACACAAAGGAAGATGTGGGCTTGGCTCCGGTAATCTTTGGCGTAGATGTGGCAAGATATGGTGATGATAGCTGTGTTATTACCAGACGGCAGGGCCTTGTGTGCTATGAGCCAAAGGTGTACAGGGATATTGACAACATGACATTTGCTGCTTATCTCATGCGTGAGATAGATAAGCATAGACCGGATGCGGTCTTTGTAGATGCTGGCCGCGGTGAAGGTGTTATTGACCGGTGCCGGCAGATGGGCTATGACGTGACAGAAGTCAACTTTGGTTCCCGTGCATTGAATCCGGAACGCTATATCAACAAGCGTGTGGAGATGTGGGATGAAATGCATGAGTGGATAAAGTCTGGTGGAGCATTACCCAATGTTTCAGAATTGAAAAGTGAATTGGTAGTACCGGAATATAGCTTCGATGCTGCCAACCGAATGAAGCTGAGCAGCAAGGAAGAAATCAAGGAGATTATGGGTAAGTCTCCGGATATAGCTGACTCATTGGCATTAACCTTTGCGTATCCGGTTCAACCGAAAGGTTTCATTAGCGGGACCAGACGCGCAATGTGCAATGTAGATTTTGATTTATACGATGATTGAAAGTGAGGATGATAGTATGTGTGGAGGCGGCGGTGGTTCAAGCGCACCAGCAAAGGTAGATCCAACTCCGGTGCAGGTAACAAGTGCTAATACAGGAGCTGACCAGGCAGAAGCAATTGCTAAGAAGAAGCAGAGAAAGCGGGTTAGCACCAGTCTTAGCAACGACCGTTACAGTGGTACATTGCTGGGCGGTGGTTCTGCTGGTGATGCTGGCAGTACCGTAAGCAACCTGGGCGGGGTAAAGTAGCATGTATGATACAGAGAAGCAGGAAAGAGCACCTGCAACATTGGTTACAACTTCGGATATGGCCTTGAAGCTGAATCTTGAGAAGCGAAAGTATCAGGCCAAGGTAAAGCAAATGGAATCTAACAGGCAGGACTATCTGAAAAGGTGGAAAGCGATTAGAGACTTCCAGCTGCCGTACATTGGCCAGTTTGATGATACAGCCGACACCACGGACTATGCACGGAGACGGGATACAAACATCTACCACTCTGTAGCATGGCAGGCTAATCAGGCCTTTGCAGCTGGTGTTATGTCGGGATTAACACCGCCTTCCAGGCAATGGTTCCGTCTGACATGGTCTGGTGATGATATGAGAAATCATCCAGAAGCTGGGGAGCTGCTGGACAAGCGGATGGCTGTATTACAGGATGTGCTGCTGAAATCTAATTTCTATAATGCAATCCATAGTGCATATCTGGAGCTTGCCTTTGGGCAGGCTCCTATGGCTATATTTCAGGACAGTGACACAGGAGTGCATTTTGTACCTTTCACCATAGGTACTTACATGATGGAGAACGGGCCGGATGGTATCGTTGATACATTCTGTACCAAGTTTGAAATGACGGCTCGTCAGCTGGTAGATAAGTATGGCGCTGACAAAATCCCTGCTGAAATCAGGGCTGACCTGGACAATGGCGGTATGAAAACAAAATATCGTGTGTGGTGGATGGTGGAGCCTAACCGCTTTCACGACCGCAACAAGGAAATCATGGATAAGTATCACATGAAATATTTGTCACTGTATTGGCTGGAAGCAGGTAATACAGATACATTCCTTGATATTGGTGGTTTTGAGGAGTGGCCAATACCGGTAGCCAGATACCTTGTGACAGGCAGTGAAACCTACGGCAAAGGACCTGGCTGGTTTGCGGAAGGTGACAGTAAAGGCCTCCAGAAATTGGAGAAGGACGATATTGTGGCGGTAGAGCTTGGCATCCGTCCTCCGATGATGGGAAGTGCCAGCACATTCAAACAGGGCATTAACCTGGCACCTGGCAGCTATACCATTGTTGGCAGGGATGAACCGGTTAAGCCGTTGTTCCAGGTGGGCATCAATCTCCAGCACTTGCAGGAAAAGATAATGGACTTGCAGGACAGAATAAAGAGGGCTTACAGCGCTGACCTCTTTATGATGCTGGAGAGGCTGGAAGATAAGCATATGACGGCACAGGAAGTCTTGCAGAGAAAGCAGGAACAACTGCAGCAGCTTGGGCCGGTGGTCCAGCGCTTGCAGTTTGAATTTCTCCGCAAGATTATAGAGCGTGTCTATAACATCCTCGACCGTGCAGGAGTGTTGCCACAAGCTGAGAATCCAGAGCTGGCTATGATAATGAGTCAGGAGGAAGTAACTATAGAGTACATTTCCCCTCTAGCACAGGCACAGAAGATGGCAGGCTTAACCAATATTGAGCAGGCTATTGCATTTACTGGCCAGTTAGCACAGTTTGACCAGTCGGTACTGGATAAGGTTAATTGGACCAAGGCTGTTGATGATTACTTCGATATGGTAGGTGCTCCAGCAGGTTTGAAGCGTACTGAGGATGAATTTGAAGCAATTCAGAAGCAGAAGGCAGAAGCGGCTGCCAAGCAGGAACAGCAGGCAGAAATGGCACAGGCCGTACAGCTTGCAGCTCCAGCGGCACAGGCGGCAAAGAACATTACGGATGCGGCCAATGATGGCAATCCAGCTCTCCAGCAGTGGCTGGGCGGTATGATGTAAAGGAGTGGACTATGGGAGCAGGATACGATATTGGAGAAATGCACCAGGAAATTAACAAGGTACTATCTGATAATGTTGCAGGCAGGGATAAAGCAGCTATCAGCTATGTAATGGAAAGCCCAGATGGGCGGTGGTTTGTAGCTAGATTGCTGGAGAATTGCCACATTGATTCTGCTTTGGGTTTGCTCCGTGCTGATGGCAGTGTGGTGATGGATACTAATGCTATGCTGGTGCAGGAAGGCGAAAGGCGGGTAGGCTTGGTGATAAAGGAAAACATTCTCAATATGTCTGATGGTTTATCTTTGTATCATCAAATGGAGTCTGAAAGCAAGACCTATAACGACCAGCAGGAAGAGATTAAAAGGTCTATCGTATCAAGGTATATGAAGGCAGAGGAATAGGAGGGCATTATGGACAAGGAATTTGATTTTGATTTTGATTTACAGCTGTTTGGGGAGGCTGGAGGAGATGGAGAAGCAGGAAGCGGAGATAATGCGGGAGATCCGCAACCAGATTCGGAAGTTGAGGCTGGCAAAGAGGAAAGCAGCAAAGGCCAGGAGAATGAAGTCGGAGCTGGTAAGGCGAATCAGTCAACGCTGCTTGGAAAAACAACTGAAGAAACTGAGGCGTATGATTTTAAATCCGTTGTACCAGAAGGCATGGAATACAATCAGGAGCAGGCGGACTCGTTTGCCGCCATAGCCAAGGAGCTGAAGCTTTCAAACGAGCAGGCAAGCAAGCTGGCTGCATATGGTATGAACTATGCCGGTAGTATGACACAGCTTGCACAGCAGGCGAGACAGAATGAAATTGCCGGCTGGGGACAGGAAGCCAAGCAGGAATTAGGCATTGACTTTGACAGTACCTTGCAGAAGGCAGGCGCCGGCCTTGAGGCTATGGAAAAGGCAATACCTAATCTGCGGGAGGCATTGAATTACACTGGTGCCGGTAATCGTATTGAGTTTATCAGAATGTTGGCCTTTGTGGGTGACTTGACTAAAGAGGATACCTTCAAAGGTTTTGGAGCCAACAGCGGAGCAATCCGCTCTAGTCTGTATGGCAATACTGATTTTGGAATTTATTGAGGAGATGATAAAGCATGAGCGTTTTAGGAACCCAGGCATTGACACTGAGCGACTACAAGAAGCGTATCAACCCGGACGGGACTACAGCATTTATTGTTGAGGCATTGGAAAAGGTAAATCCTATTACCCAGGATGCCCGCTGGAAGGAGGGCAACCTGCCTACTGGTAATGTAACTACCATTCGTACCAGCCTGCCTACCCCGTCTATCCGTAAGATTAACCGTGGTATTAAGCGTAGTAAGAGCACCACTAAGCAGGTACAGGATACCTGCATTATCCTGGAGGATCGCTCCAGCGTGGATATTGAGCTTTTGGCATTGCAGAAGGACAAAGAAGGCTTCCGTCGCTCTGAGGATGCTGCTTTCGTGCAGGGCTTTGCTGATGTGGTGGCAGCCAATATGTTTTATGGCAGTACCGATGATAATCCGGATACCTTCAACGGATTGAGTGTGCGCTACAATACCTTGACTGATGGCGGTAATGGCACCGCTGGCCACCAGGTTATTTCTGCTGGTACAGCCGGTACTGATACCAATACCAGTATCTACATTGTAGGCTGGGGTACACAGGCCACCTGCGGTATCTATCCAAAGAACTCTACTATGGGCTTGCAGCACCGTGATTTGGGTGAAAAGACTGTAACTGATTCCGAGGGCCGTGAGTACCAGGCTTTGCAGTCTTTGTTCACTTGGAAGGCAGGCTTGGCTGTACAGAATATCCGTGCAAATGCGCTGGTACGCAACATTGATGTTACTAAGCTGAAAACCGCTGCCAACAAGCAGGCTATCATTGAAGCTATCGTACAGGCCAAGAACCGCATCCAGGGACTGGATAGAGGGGATAAGCAGATGGCTATGTATGTATCTCCAAGCATCTATGACATGCTGGAGCTGTGGCTGATGGATAAGAATAATGTGCATATTACCCGCCAGGAAATGATGGGCCAGATGCCACAGTTATTCTTCACCGGTCTGCCGGTTAAGAAGTGTGAGGCTATTTCCGAGCAGGAGCCGGCTATTACCTAACAGGAGGTGCTGATATGATTTTCGATGGTGAAAATACATTCTTTGACAAAAAGACTTTATCCAGTGGCAAGCTGGAAAGCGACATTATCAAGCTGGGACCTGGCGAGGCCAGCGATCCTTTGATTCTGTTTGCTGATGTAAATGGTGCCAGCGGGACCGGTACTTTGTCTGTAGCTGTTATTACGGCTGCGGATGAAGCGTTTACTAGCCCGGTAACTTTGGCCACATATACAGAGTTACCAATCAAGGCCAAGCTGCCAAGAGGCAATAAGGGCTACATGAAGCTGGAAGCAACCAGCACATACACCGATGGCGAGCTTACAGCCGCGCTGGTGTTGGATGATGATATATTAGATTAAACCGAGGGCGGGAGACAAAATCATATTTGTTTCCTGCCTTTTTGCTATATCGTCTATCCCCTCTGGGCGGTATAGCAAAAGGACAGGAAAGGAGAAAAGAAAATGACAAGTACAGATATTTGCAACTTAGCACTGAGCTATTTATCGAAAGGCAAGATTACTTCTATGGATGATAATACAGAAGAAGCTGCACAGTGCAAGATACATTACGACCATGCCAGAAGATTGCTGCTTAGACAGTATCCCTGGGGGTTTGCCAAGCGTACCGTAAAGCTGGCACTGCTTGCCGGCAAGGAGCCTGGGTGGGATTTTGCCTATGCATATCCGGCAGGATGCCTGGCGGTACGCTATGTGTTTGACGAGGAAGGGGCCAGCGCAAAAGAAGAGCAGGTACAGGACTTTGATACAGCTATGCTGACAGGCAATCAAAAGGCACTGCTGACTGATGTAGAACTGGCATGGTGTGAGTACACATACAATGTGAAAGATGTTGATATGTTTCCGGATGAGTTTATAGAGGCCTTTGCTCACTATCTGGCCTGCAACATGGCTATGGTACTGACAGGCAGTGCCAGCATCCAGCAGACACAATTCCAGCTATATCAGGATAGCATAGAGGCGGCTAAGATTTATTCGGCACAGGAGCGAAGGAAGAGCACTGTTTTCCCGGAAAGCTATGCTCAGGCCAGATTTCAATGAGGAGGAAAATAAATGGCATCACCTAATGCGTTTTATTCTATACAGCCGGCATTCACGGGCGGTGAAATATCTGCTGATGTGGCCAGCCGTATAGACCTGGATAAATATCAGGTGGCACTATTGCAGGCAGAGAATGCCATTGTACGCCCTTATGGAGCGGTACGGAAACGGCCTGGCATGATTTACTGCGGTCAGACAAAGTACCAGGATAAAAAGAGTCTGCTGGTTAAGTTTAACTTTACAGTGACTATTTCCTATATGCTGGAGATTGGCCATAAGTATATAAGAGTATGGCGCAATGGTCAGTACCTTGGCATAGAGCTGAATACACCGTATGAGGCAGGAGAGCTTGCAGGACTGCGCTTTGTGCAGTCTGTGGATGTTCTGTATATAGCCAGCGGAAAACACCCCGTAAAGAAGCTGATGAGGTATTCAGAACGGGAGTGGAAACTGGCTGATGTAGATTGGCAGCAGGTGCCCTATGGGGATTTGAATGTTGACGAAGAGAATTTTGTAACTCCATCCGGCACAACGGGAAATGTTACGCTGACAGCCGTAAAGGATACATGGACGGCAGAGAGTGTGGGGGATTGGATAAAACTGGAGCAATCCATGAGTGGTCAGACTGTAAGCTGTACCGGCGGCACAAGTAAAAGCATTCTGGCGGGGGATACCTGGAAAATCACATGTCACGGAACATGGAGTGGTACTGTGACGGTAGAAATATCCTATGACGACGGCAATACATGGCTTCAACTTAGGCAGTACACATCCAGTGATGATTACAATCCAACAGAGTCTGGCACTGTAGAAGAGTATGCTCTGGTGCGTGTTACGGTAGCAAAAAGCTCTGGAAGCTGTACAGCAGATCTGACAGTGTATCCATATACTCATATTGGGTACGCAAAGATAACAGGTTTTACCAGCACAAGGGAAGTAACCGCTGATGTAGAGAAAGCCCTGGGCGGTACGAATAAGACAAACAATTGGTATCTATCGGCTTGGGGCAAAAAGCAGGGCTATCCTAGCTGTGCAACATTCTTTCAAGACAGATTGTGCTTTGCTGCCAATGTTAAATATCCTCAGAGAATATGGATGAGCATGACAGGGGATTATGAGAATTTTTCTGTAGACAAGGAGTCTGGCACTGTAACTGATGATAGTGCTATATCAGCTGACCTACTATCGCTAAGGCCGTATCAGATAACACACATGGATGCCGGCAACGATTTGATCGTATTGACAGAGGGCAACGAGTGGACAATATCAGGATCGGAAACAGTGACACCTACCAATATCACGCCAAGACTACAGCAGAATTACGGATGTAATGATGTGGAGCCGGTGAGGGTAGGTAATAGGCTGGTATATGTTCAGAGGCGGGGAAGTATTATCCGTGACATGGCATACAGCTATGATACAGATAGCTACGGCGGTTATGATTTGACATTGCTAGCCAAGCACCTTGTAAACGGTAAGGAAATTGTAGATAGCAGCTTTGCTCAGGAACCGGATAGCGTTATCTACTTTGTGCGGTCTGATGGCACATTGCTTTGTCTCACATATATCATGGAGCAGAAAGTATATGGGTGGAGCCATATTGTAACCGACGGAGTAGTTGAGGCTGTATTAGCAGCTCAGCAGGGCAACAACGATGTAGTGTATTGCCAGGTGGCGCGGGAAATTAACGGCAGGATTGCCAGGTACATTGAGAAGCTGGACTTAGATAGTGATAGCGAAAACCAGCAGGACTATATCATGCTGGATTGTGCCGTAAGAAAAACATACGAAAAAGCAGAATGTGTTATTAATGGGCTGGAGCACCTGGAAGGCCGTACTGTATTGGCAATGGGTGATGGTTATCTATTTAATCCCAAGACGGTTCAGAACGGCGCTATTGAGCTGGAACAGGCATCAAGTAATGTGGTGATAGGCATCCCGTATACAATGGTGCTGGAACAGCCTAATTTCAATACATCGGTATCCGGTATGGGTAATATTCAGGGTATGCAGCAGACAGTAAATACTGTGGTGCTTCGTCTGTCTAAAAGCTTCGGCGGGGAGATAGGGCCGGATAAGGATACTCTGCATGATATTGTCTATGACATAGGAGAAATGGATTTAGGTCAGCCCTGCCTATTTTCCGGCGACAAGAATGTAACAATGGGCAGTGGCGGTTTTAACAAAAATGGCAGGGTGTATATAAGGCATGACAAGCCATATCCATTTACCTTGCTGTCAGTAGTGAGAGGAGTGACATTAGGTGGAGCAGGCTTGTAAATATAGCATTATACCGATATGGGCCAACAGTGATTGGTTTATAAAAAATCTGGTGGAGAATATGCGCCAGCAGGATGTTGATGAGATGGATAAGCTGGGAGTAAAGGATAGGTACAAAGAGGTCAAGGAGTCAGTCATGGCCTCTGATGAAGCCTTTGCTGCTTATGACAGCAAGGGAAAAGTAATTGTTATATATGGAGTAATCAACAAGGAGCCAGGCGGTCAGATATGGTGTCTGGGTTCAAACATCTTCAACGACTATAAGAAATCCTTTGTATGCTGCTGCATGGAGATACTGAAAAGATGGCGGAGAAGATACAAGGTGCTTTGGAATTTTGTATCTAAAGAAAATACTTTATCTATCCGCTGGCTTCGTACATATGGCGCTAAGTTTGATAAGGGGTACATGGTAGAAAGTAATGAATTTTGGAAGTTTACAATAGGCGGTGAAAATAATGTGTAGTTTTACAGCAGGACTTATAGGTGCCTCTGCGCTATTCGGTTATCAGCAGCAGGTTCAGCAGGCCAACACACAGGCCAAGGCTATGAGAGCACAGGCAGAGGCTGATGAACAGAATGCGAGAATTGAAGGACGCAAGCAGGAACAGATAGCAGATAACTATGCTAAGGAAGCAAGGGATTTACGCAATCGGCAGAGATTGGCCCAAGGTGCTCAGCGTGCCCAGGCAGGAGCAGCAGGCCTGGGCTTTGGTGGTTCCCAGCAGGATATTTTATCCAGCAGTCTTGATGCGTACAGACAGGACCAGGCAACGCTCTTAACTAATCAGCGTAATGATAACTACAACAGCAGAGTGGTACAGACTAACTATATTAACGATGCCAATCAGAAGCGGGCGGCTGCTGATAATGTAGTCAGTCAGGCTAAAGGTCAGCTTGTTCCTACCTTACTTTCTACGGCTGCCAGCATTGCAGGAGCACAAACACCTACAGCCTCTGGAAGCAGTGGAAGTACAGGCGGAAGCATTGGCAATGCTACTATGAAATGGCGGGAAAATACTGTCAGCGGTATGAGCAATTTCAATGCCGGCAAAAACAGGGGCTGGACTATTACCAACCCTAACAAGAAGAATTATTGGTGAGGTGCTGTAAATGAAGTTTTCAACATATACACCAGCAGTAAAGCCTAACACTATTAATGCCAGGGTATCTACCAGCGTTACTAAAGAAGCCTTCGGCACTGATGGAAGTCAGCTGGGGGCGTGGAGCTCTGCTGCAAATCATATTGCCGGCATTATCCAAAAGAGACAGGATGAGGACGATGCGGCGGACATTATGGCGGCCCGCAACGAGATTAGCCAAAAGCTGAATGAAAGCCTTTACTCAGAAGATGGCATTATCACTACAGGTAAGGGGAAAAATGCCCAGGGCATGACAGACAGGGTAAATCAGTCTGTACAGGATGTTACCCAGGAGGTGGCAGGAAATTATAACGGCCGTGTGCGCTATCAGCTGATGAACAAATACCTGCCTAAAGATTTGGAGCAGTACGGCAAGCTTGGTATGCAGACGGAAAACAAGGAAAGGGAAGCGTACCAAACCGACACCTTCAATGCTAGAATGAGTAACTTCTCAAACAGCATGGCTCTCAGCTATATGGATCCGGATACTGTTTACGGGCAAATGCAGGAAGCAAACGAGACTCTGAACAGCTGGGCGGATAAACAGGGCTGGGATGCTGCCACAACGGAAGCCAAGAAAATGACATTTCGTACTCAGACAGTATCAAGTCTTGTTAAGGCCTGCGTGGCTGATGAAAAATATGATGATGCCTACGAATGGTTGAAGCGTGAGAGAAAGAACATGAGTCAGGACGAGTTTAATTCTCTCTATGCTACTGTAGAAAAGCAGAAAAAAGCCAAAGACAAGAAAGATACATCAAGGGTTCTCATAGGTAAATTCTACAATCCAGAGACTAATGAGCTGGACATAGCGGGCTTGGAGAAAGAAGCCCGTGCAATGTGTACGAAAAGCAATGGTATATCCTCTGACAGTATTGAGGCAGGGTATCAGAAATGGGGTGGCCAGACAATGCCACATGGCACAAATGGCTGTGTAGAAGCTGCCGTTAGAATATTAGGTGAAGATAACAGCAATTCCTGGATTCAGTCTATACAGGGAGATACCTATGTACCTACGCTGGTTTCTAAAAGCCAGACGGCAAATGGCGGTCCCGGGGTAATTCCTTATTCTGCTGACCAGGTGGAGCCAGGGGATATGATTATCTATGGAGATGATGATCATGTTGTTGTGGCTACCGGAGGTACTGGCTATGTAGGCAACAGCTTCAGTCAGAATAGGGTAATCAGAGGTGGTGATTACCGGGAAATGGGCGGGCAACAGCCTAGCAAGATAATTAAGTCAAGTCAGCTGGGAAGTGGTGGCAGTACCTTTGATGCAGATAGATATGAGGAGCTGATGGATGGCGTGTACAGTCTATATGCTGACCAAAGCAAATTTTATAATATCGACCAGAAGCAGAAAATGCAGGACTTGGAAGCAACCCTCTCTGGCTGTAACACTTTTGAAGAACAGCGGGCGGCTATTGAAAATTCCGGCTTAAATGCAAAGACTAAGAACACATATCTTAATAGGCTGAACAAAGCACAGAAGCAGGCTATAAAGGCTGCCAGCGGAAGCTCTGGGGGCAGGAGAAGCTCCGGCAGTGGTACTGATAGATATTTTAATTCCTGGACAGAGGAAAAAGATTTGAGCTTAATTGAAGAATACAATGAGAGGCTAGAGGATCCTGACGATGAAATTTCGGACTCTGACCAAAAGAAGTATAATGCTGCCGCACATAGATATAATTTCCATCATGGCACAGGTACTGCGGATTTGAACGATACAGAAGTGCTGGATATGATTAACGAAAAGAAAAATGAGGGATACAGCTATAGCCAGATATGGAATATTCTTGAAGGTGTTGTGAGTGACGAAACCAAGGAGTATTACCTGCGGGCTGCTTTTAGTGAATAAGGAGTAATTATGACAGAAGAACAGCGTAATGCGATAAGACAAAGATTAGATGGCATGAATGGCAATGTACAGCCGGAATATCAGCCAAGAGAACCAGAGGAAGCTGACAAGGGTATATTAGATACCATGATAGACGGTGTTAAGGATGCGGCAGAGTGGGTGGCTGATTCTGCCGTCGGCCAGTTTGTCAAAAATGCAGCTACAGAGGCCTATGAAGATACACGGGATGTACTGATGGCCAAAAGCTGGGACGAGGCCCATGAGGCATACAATCGACATGATTTAACAGCTAATATAAATGCAGTGGCCAATGATAATAACAACTTTTTTCAGCCGGTGGCCCAGGCTATACAGCAAAGCTCTACCGCAGCCGACTATTTCTTTAGCGAGACAGGCAAGCTGTCCCAGGCAAGGACTGTGGAGCAGGAATTAGGCATACCGGTAGCTGTTACTATGGCTGATTCGGAGTCGTGGAAAAAGGCCAATGCTATGTACCAGGAAAATCTGGAATATAAAAAGCTGGCCGAGGAAAATGGCCAGCAGTGGAGCATTGACGATTTTTATTCCCGCTATCCCGTTGTGAAGGAAGTGGCAGAAGCGGACCCTGCAGCTGGTGCCTTGATACTGAAAGATGCACCGACGATAAGGCGGGAGCTGGATATTATAGACGGCTTTTCTCAGTATCTAAGCATGGGCAACAAACAGCTGGAGTTAAATAATCTTCGTTTTAAATCTCATGGTGGAGATCTGTCTGAAAATGACAAACAGCGTATGCAGGATTTGGAAAAGCAGCTGGATATAGAGCAGAAACTGTATGATGTAAAATTCAGAGATAATCCAATTCTGTATGCCTTGTCGACAGTAGGTCAGTCTTTGCCGGAAATGGGCCAGTCTATCTATGCAGGTATGGAAGATGCAGGTGCATGGTGGGCTGCTGGTACTTGGGCTGGTGCTGGAGTAGGTAGTGCATTGGGGCCAGGTGGTGCAGCTGCCGGCGCTGTGGCAGGCGGTACTGCTGGCGGTATTATCGGTACAGTGAAAGGTGTGGCCAAGGCTATAGCAACCAGCGAGGCAAGACGGGAAGTACTTCGCCAGGTGGCAATGGAAAGTGCAGCCAAAGCAACGGCTCCTCAGCTTTTGAAGGCAGGTATGCAGTTTGGTGCATTCCGAGGTATGGCGGCTCCAGAAATTGGTGATAGATATGACGAGTATAAAAACCTGCGGGACTCAAAAGGCAATCCTCTTTTGTCTGATGATGAAGCTTGGAGCAATGCAATTCTAGGCGGTTCTGCTAATGCAGCTCTGGAAGTATTGCCTACCTTTGGAGTATTAGGCAAGCTGGCCACACCTGGCAAGCAGTCAGCCAGAGTGTTTGAGGACATTATTGCTGGCCATACAGCAAAAACGCAACTGGCTTCGCATATGGGAGATAGCTTCAAGAAATTTATGAGCGGTACCTTGAAAGTCGGCGCTACAGAGTCTTTTGAAGAAGGCACTCAGCAAATCTCTGATGATATTATTATGAACAGTATCAAGAATGCTAACGGTGGTCGAGCATACAGTGAAAAGTATGGTGTATTGTATGATGAAGGCAAGGCACTAACGGCTAAGGAGATTTTGGGCAATGCGATAGATGCAGCTGTGGTGGCCATACCATCTTCCTTGATTTTTGGCATGGCAGGCTCTATTGGCTCTGGTGCTGCTTCAACTGGCAGATATGCTGCAAGACAGAGGCATTTGTCTCAGATAGAAGCTAACAACGGAGCTATGGCCAGACATACCTATACAGGTACTATCATGGCCCAGGAACTGCAGGAGGCTGTACATGATAGCGATTTACAGCAGACGGCCCCGGATGTACAGAAGAAACTGATACATGATAAGGCTGCCGGCACTGGCTTTGAAGTCATGTATATTGATACTGAAATGGCTATGCAGAAGGAGAACGGCAAGGAGGACTTGGCACAGGTAGCCAAGGCTGCCGGCATTGATGAAGAAGCCTTGCAGACGGCGGTAGAAACCAAGGGAACATTGGCTGTACCGCTGGAGTGCTTTGCTCAGTCAGAGGCTAGCTCTGAAATATTGGATGCAGCTTCTTTCAATGTAGAGGCTGATTCTATGGCTAGAATGAGAGAGAATGCAAAGCATACTCTGGAAACCATGAAAGCCAATGCTGAAAAGCTGGTAGAGCAGCAGATAAATTTAGTAAAAACTATTCCCCAGGAGCTGTATCCAGAGGATACCCCAGAAGCGCAAGTTTATAGAGATTTGGTAGAGGCTGCCATTGTAACGGATATGGAAAATCCGGCCAGAGGTCTAAAGCAGCTCATCCAGCAGGCAGAGGCAGAGAAACTGGCCATACTACAGCCGGCTTTGAATTTCCTTAATGATACTCACGGTCAAGGGGTATCCATTATTGATACCGGTGACGGCCGTGGTATTCGTGTGTCTGAAAATGCTAAGTGGTATCAGGATTTCTATCGGGAGCACAAAAGAAAGCCCACCAAGCAGGAGCTTATGGATATAGCTTCCGACATGGTGAGCGGTAAATCAAATATTGAGTATTTCACTGTAACTGATGAACATATGGCAGCAGAGGCCGACAAGGTGTCTGCTGATTTGAGTGCTATTAATGATAAGCTGGAGGCACTGAACAGCGTAAAAGATAAAGTACAGCAGATTAACAGCACTGAAATGAAGATAGCAGAGTCTATGAGCCCAGAGGCGTATAAGGTTTATAGAAACTATATGACTATGCTAGGGAATGCGCCTGGCACTGCCAGCAGAGCTACTAGAGTAAATGCCGTGCTTCTGGCCCACATGGCAGAACGATTGGCAGAAAATACCAGACGAGCTACCGGCAATCAGGAATACACCGCCGTAGATGCAGCCAAAAAAATAGAGCTGCAGCTGGGCGGGGCCTATAACAGCGGCAACAATATGAATCAGGCTATGTTTGATGTATCTAAAGTGGGCGTGTCATCTTTAAAAGAATTTGCTGACAAAATAGCGGAAAAGGGAAAAGAAGGGGTGAATGTATCTAAAATTAAGTGGGTTGATAATGAAAATAAAGTTACTTACCCAGGAGCGCAAGTCAAGCATGCTATAAGAAAACATAGTCTTAACATGAATGATTTGAATAATATACAGGACGGCGTAAATAAGTTGCAAGATGTTTGCTTATCGAAAATTGAAGTTGGAGAGTACGGTGGTGTGCCTGTTTTTGCAAAGAGTAACATTGACGGACAGTTATACTTTGTGTGTCTGGAGTTTAGACCGGATGGGGAAACTGTATTCTTGACAGCCACCCGCACTACTGAAAAAATGTTTGAGACATACAAAAAAGAACACGGTTCTGAGAGGTCGATCAATCTAGGTGACCTGACTACAGACAGTAACCGTGCTCTTTCAATTCCTAATATACAGGAATTATTAGGGATTGTCAAGAATGGAAATGCACTCAATCAAATGGCAGGCGAACACGCCAAAACTGCTGCGCTGGATAAATTGGAGCAGGCTAAGGCTATGGCGGGGGACAAAACACCGGAAGATATTTATAAAGCTACTGGATGGTTTAAAGGCCAGGATGGTAAATGGCGCTTTGAAATACCGGATAATCTGGAAGCCATATCGCTTGACAAATTGCTGAATGATAAGCGAGCTAAGCTGGGGGAAATATATGATAACCCGCAGCTTTTTGAAGCATACCCAGATTTGAAAGATGTTCCGGTTAGAATTGAGGAAATAGAGAAGGGATTTAACGGCTTTGCCTATGCAGATGCAATAACCATCTCTGCAAGTCTGAAAAACGACAATGAGGCAAAAAGTATCTTAGTGCATGAAATCCAGCACCTTATTCAAAAAAGAGAAGGATTTGCCCGTGGTGGTGGCCCCGAAACTGCCCGCGAACAAATTCGAGAAGAACAAAGAATATTAGATAGGCAGTTTGGAAGCTTTTCAGAAGATGAAAAAGCTTATTTGGTGTATCAAGATATGTGGATGGATGCCACCTTAATAGAATTTGACGATAAAAAAGCAGCCAGAGCTTCTGCTGAAATTGAAAAGCTGGAAAAGAGAATCGGTAAGGAACGCCGGGCAGAAATTCAAGAAATTAAGGCAAGGCGCACTGCACTGAAAAATGCACTTACCGAAGGAGGAGACGGAGTAGATTTGTATTGGCGCCTGGCCGGAGAGCAGGAAGCTAGATATGCTGAAAGCAGGGCTGCTCAAAATAGTGAGAATGTAAAAGAATACAAGAAGCAACAGCGTAAAGCTGACGAGTATAAGCAGAAATACAATAAGGCTTTTTCTGATGCATCGTCAGAGGTACAGGCATTGCTCAGTAAATTGGACTCTATATCTATTGGCGAAAAGGCTGATGATAAGGTTTGGGATACAATAGATAAATTAGAGAATGAGATAAATGAACGTCCGGGCGGTAAAGAAGCACTGGAAGCGTACCAAGCTTGGACCTGGGAAAGAGATACCGCCAGCGAGTATTATAAGAAGATTGAAGCGGATAGATATATGCCAAGCCCACATGGCACAGATGCTATTGTGATATTCGGAAATATGGCTATCCCGGCGAATGCTCAGAGTGAAACTTTCAATCAGACGGCTTGGCATGGAAGCCCGTACAATTTCGATAGCTTTGATTTGGGGGCCGTTGGTAATGGTTCAGGCGCCAATATGCACGGCTGGGGCTTGTATTTTGCTGGTAACAAAAAGGAAATACAGGCATACAGAAAGATTCTTGGAAAAAAAGGATTTGGCTATAAAGTTAATATACCAGAATTGGATAGCATGATGGATGAAAATACTGTATTCAAAAAAATGCCGTCTAAAATCCAGCAGGCAGTGACGGTAGTTTACAACTCTTTTTCCGATGAGCAGAAGCGAATCTTTGCAGAAAAAATATTGGGGAACCTATCTGCAAGCAAAGATGAGGTTGCTTTGAATCAATCCATACTAGATTACAAGGCATGTGTTAGATTTTTCGATGTTGCTATCAATAAAACCCAAATCCCTGCTTTTAGATTAAGAGCTAGCAAAAGGTCAATGCTGCGTTTTGGCTATACAGAAGAGCAGGTAGAGAGAATGATTAGCGATGTTGATTATGCGCAAGCAGAAAAAGCACAATTTGAAGCTAGTCATGCCAAAGATATTGACTCTAAGCAAAATAAGCTGGAGCTCATGAAACAAGAAAGGGAAATCGAAAATACTAAAGCTCTGAAAAATGTAATGTCTGTATTGGCGGAATCAAATTCTGTACGCTTTGTAGGTAGCCAGATATATAATGCATTAACAGCAGCATTGGACAACGATATAAAAAATACCAGTCTTGCGCTTAAAAATGCGGGCGTGGAAGGTATATCTTACAAAGGAGAAGAAGGAAGGTGCTATGTTGTCTTTGATGATAAAGCGGTTTCCATAATTGAAAAATTCAATCAGGAAATTAAAGGTCAGACCGGCACTACAGCTAATGGCCAATACATTGTTTCTTTGTTTGAGAAAGCAGATGAATCTACCTTTATGCATGAAATGGCTCATGTATATCTTCTGGAGCTGGAGAAGCTAGCAGAGCTGGATGATCAGTGCCGGGCGGATTTGAATACTATCATGGAGTGGGCTAACTACCATGAAGGGGACGAAAAGAAATTCAAGGGCAGTCCTTTTGCTAAAGAATTTCGCCAGATGGCCAACAATATGCTGGCAGCAGAGCAGGCAGGGGATTATGATACTGTCAATAAAATTCGTCGCCAGTGGGCTCATGAAAGATTTGCCCGCGGTTTTGAAATGTATTTACAGCACGGTACAGCGCCAAGCAGAGGTTTACAGAGCGTGTTTAGACGGTTCAAGCAATTCCTTAGCGCAATCTACATTGCCTTTACTGGTGAAGGTGTACGGGCCAATGCCAAGGTAGAGAGAGTCATGGCACGAATGCTGGCCAGTGATGAAGAAATAGAGGCTATGACTTTGGATGATAGATATAAAGATATTGCCAAGGCAGGCGGTGAGAAACTTCTTAACGAAACTCAGCAGGAAACCTATGCAAGGTGGTATCAGGAGGCCAAGGAGGAGGCCAAAGAAAAATTAATGAAGGTTATGATGAAAGACCTGGATGAAGAGCACCAGCGGAAATACCAGGAAGCTCTGGAACACGAGAGGGAGGAGACTAGAAAAAATCTGGAAGCCCTGCCTCTTTATATCGCTCAAAAGGTAGCCAAGGAAACCGGCAATGATAATGCTGTTGTAGAAATTGGGCTGTACCCTACTGTTGAAGCCTATCATGCAGAGCTGGCAGAATATGGAAGCCTGGAGGATACTCTGGAAAACTACATGAAGGAGTTTGCGGAGGAAATGGACAAGAAGATTTTGCAGGAGCATGTTTCTGATGAACAGCTTTCCAAGATGATGGAGCAGACCGTTTACCATAAAAAATTAATGGCTTTCGAGGCTGAGGCGCTGCGGGAAAAGGAAAAGGCTGCTAATAAGATTAATGCTAAGGCTAAGGAAGCTATGGATCAGGTAAATGCTGCTGTAAATAACCTGCCAGATGATATAGATATTACCGCCGAGAAGGATAGCAAGGAGGTAAAGAAATTACTCCAAGCTATCAACAAGCTGCGGTTCTCTACCCGTTGGACGGCAAAGGAATTGGGAGACATAGAGGGGCTAGCCAAGCAGGCTACAAAAGCTGATGTAGAAAAAGCATTGAAGGAATTTTCTAAAGAGGCTACGGCTTGGAAGCGTAATCTCAAAACTCTGGAAGAGGCATTCAAAGGGCGGATGCAGATTATTAAGAAAACTACCCGCTCTATGCTCCACAACCAGCCTATATCCGAATCCTGCGACTACGGCCGTTATGTAGCCAGCGAAAAAAGAGCTGCTGAAATGATGCATAAAATGGTGCGGGCTGGGCGCTGGGATGTGGCTATGATACAGCAGGAGGCCAGATTTACTTCTGCCGCTTTAGCTGAGGCTGCGGAGAAAAACCGGGAAAAGGTAAATAAAATTCTGGCCAAGGTATCAAAACAGCTGACTGCAAGAAGCGTGCGTATTCCTGTCGAGCATAGATATTGGATTCAGAAGATTGCTTTTGATATGAAGCTGGACAAGAATTGGCAGAAGGATATTGGCAGGCCTACAAGCGAGAATGGCAGAATTGTACGCAAGGAACCTGTACGGCCGGAGGATTGCCGCCAGCTGGCAGAAATCTTTGCAGAATTGAAAAACAGTCTGGATGTAAAAGAAGATATGCTGGGTGCATTGGATGTTATCTATCAGCCTGGCTTTACTGACTACAGAGCATTGACGGCCAAGCAGTTTGAAGCCTGCATAGATATTATTTCTGTACTTTACAAAACGGGCAAAAACAAATTCCAGCTAAAATCCTTTGATGGCAAACTTATCTCTGATGTGCTGAATGACATACGCCTTGATATTAACGAGCAGGGCGATGTGATTAATTTGCCGGATGTAGTGCAGAAGAAAGTAAATGATAATGTTGGCGGGCTGGGTTACAACGATTATTTAGCGAAAATACCAGGCATTGGCCCTACTCTAAGTAAGTATGGCTCTAAGTATCTGGTGGCCCACATGAAGCCAGAGGAAATGATTAGGCTTCTGGGACCGGTAGCACACAAGTACCTGTACGGGCTTTATGATAGGGCTGCTGGAGAAAACGGCAGACGTACCGCGGAAGCTACTCAAAAACTGCAGGAAATCATGTCTGTATACAGCCGTAAGGAAAAGCAGGAATTTTCCAAGCAGCAATATAGACTGCGTACCGGTGCCGGAGAAGAAATGCTCAGCAAGGAAAATGTCATTTGTATGGC
>Ga0129313_1000335_pt1 | contig 43194 bp, 60 predicted proteins | sample O1105metagenome_FD_94436 | JGI IMG/M metagenome (GOLD analysis project Ga0129313, IMG submission 94436) | Orangutan group fecal microbial communities from fecal samples from Wisconsin, USA - O1105 metagenome | ecosystem: Host-associated > Mammals > Digestive system > Large intestine > Fecal...
ATTCAATTCATCGAAAGAGGTTTGACCGGGAAACTGATTGAACAACCGAATGAATCGCTTTCGCATATAACGAATGATTTTGTCGGCATATTCATACATCGCTCACACCTCCTCGTTCAGAAAAGCAAGGACATCCGAATGAGACAGGTTAAATACTTCCTGAGTGCCATCGAAAAGATGCAGAAGAAGAATGAGATTTCCGTTCTTATCGCAACTTCCGTCAAGCGTTTTCAGTTTTAGCATTATTGTCCTCACTGTTATTTGCCGGAGCATTATTTCCATCGTCAGGGTTGCCGTTATCCGTATGAGCGGCGGCTGTTTCCAACTCTTTCATAAGCTCCTGTTCCTGCTCATCGGCATACGCCTTACTCTCGGTGTAAGCAAGTTCCGGGTCAACAAAGAGACCGCAGTGTTCAAAAGCAAGACGAGGATGAATCTTGCTGTTGGAGAGCATCGTAGTAAGCACCTGAGCTTTTTCTTGAATATTTTCGTAGTTACGGCGAGTGAAGCGAATCTCGATTGCCGAGAGCTTCAAGTCCATATCCCGGAGCGTATTCGTAATGGCGATAACCAACCGCAAGAACTCCTTTTCGGACATCTTGAACATCAGTTCCGTGTCTTTTGCTCTCGCTTCGGCGGCAGACCAACCATCACGCATAATGACCGCCGACCCGGTATCGCTCGTAGAGCTGCCGCCGTTTCGGTTAGGCATACCACAAATGGTAAGCACCGTCTGATACATATAATCGACAAGGGTCTGCGTTTGAGTCTGATTGAGTTCCTGTACGAGATACTTTGCATCTCCTTCAAGCGGGACTTTCAGACCGCCGTTTTCTTTCAGAGCCTTGAACTCATCGGAGTCAATGTCAACGCCTTTGAGCAAGAGAATCGACTGAACAAACTGCTCCACACCATCAAGACGGTTGCTTCCGATGTCATTGATTGCATCGAGAAGAGGGAGGACGATTTCAAACGCACCGAGACGAGCCGTATTTGCCGGGTACTCGATGATAGGCACACAACCGAGAGAATGAGGTTGCGCCTTAACGATTTTATCGTCCTTGATTTCAAAGTACATCTTGTCGGTATATACGCTATACACAACGCTGTTGTCTTGCAGCACAATGTACTTCACGCCCATTTTGCGCTTGTTGCCGAGACCACTGTGATAGACCACAAAAGAGTAACGGGGGTCAAGCGTATAAATCTCGAACGGTGCTTCATCCGCATCATCCGTAGAATCAGGCAAAACCATCCGATAAGAAGTACCGCAAATAGTAAACCAATCGGCAAGCTCTTTGTCTTTCGCCGCTTTGTCCTCGGCAAACACGAACTCATTGAGCTGATTGATAGCTTCGGAAAACGCATCACTGCCGCCACGACACACATACTGAATCGGCTCACCCATCAGGTAGCCGACCTTAAAGGAGACAATCTCGTTTGCCCTGTTTTCCACCAACTTGTTATTGATTTCCGGGCGAATGTCTTTTACTCGATTGAGGATAGGCTGCTTGCCCTTGTAATAATCGTAGAGGTATTGAATATCGCTCTTGTTGACATCGTGCGTTTCGAGAGCTTTATTTAAGACCTGAACGACATTTGACCTGTCGATAACATCAACATCCGTATAGATGACAGTCCGACCTGCCAAAGTACGCCCTGTTGCCATTCAAACACCTCCTCGTGCAAATACCTATTCCTATACACATACCATTATAGCATATCTCCAATGCCCTGTCAATAGATTAGTACTAAAAATACCATTGAAGAATGTAAATTATCAGAAAACACGCTTGAAAACTTCGCATTTTCCCATCGGATTCCGTACCATACTCACCGCCATTGTCAAGCTGTCAGGTGCGTCATCGTTCTTATTCTTTCCGAGCAGTTTGTAAGAGAACACATTTTGCATGAAGAGAGAGTAAGCCTTATCTCGCTTTCCCGGCTCTCGGAAAATCATCATCTCTCGAATGTCAGGAGCTTTGTCAAAGATACGCTGATACTTTGCCTTGTCGGTAGGAGCTGCTTTTGTGGTGATGTTCAGACGATACCCCTGCCTCTTCAATTCCTCTTCGATGCCCTCTTTGTAAGACTCGGTTGACTTGTTGGCTTCAACCTGCATTGCTTGCACGCTGTTCGCTATGACCGCCTTTACGAGAAGCGGCTGCGTGACTTTCTTATCTCCGTTGTCATACACCACATCGTGAACATAGATGTCCTCACCGTACTGATAGCAGACAGGAGATGCTACATAGTCACCGCCGCCGAACGCCGGGTCAACTGCCATAAAGATACGGTCAGGCTCAACATCGGTAGGCAGTTCACCGTTGTAATATCGAAAATCCTCCGGGCTAAACAACGCACCATCTCGCTCGATAGGCTCTCCCATATACTGAGCTGCCCAAGATGCCATATCGTTATTGCGCTCAAAGGAAGCTCGTCTCTGCTGATAATACTCGGTGCTGAATCCTACACCGTAGTCATAATCAAACTGACTCTCATCGTTCTCATCGAGAGCCGCCAAGTTGATAATAGCGAAACGCCGTGTCCTAAACCGCTCATCATTTTGTAGAAGCTCCATTCTCAACCCGGCAGGGTCAATCATCGACCATCTCGTACCGCACCAAAGAATCTTCGCCTTTTCCTTAGCACGAGGGAGGAGGTTGTTGTCAACCTTGCTCCAAGCCGACATCAAACGGTCTTTGTTGAGTGCTTCTTCGATGCCGCCGATAAGGTCATCGGAGATTTCAACACCGTTGCAGTCGCAAGCACCATTCAGCGTACCGTACAGAGAACGGCAGGTCAGAGAGGGGTATCGCTTACGGCGGTCGATGTTAAGTGTTTCATCGGCAGAGTTTGTCCCGACAACCTTTGCGTTCGGAAAAACATCTTTCCACAAGTAGGTCACGGGGTCTTGAATCGTCTCCAACACGCCGTTGTAGAACGCCTTTGTGATGGTATCGGAGTAAGCGGAATAGAGATTGGAGGACTCACTGTTCCGTCCGATAAGCCACGTCACAAAGAACATCAGGATGGTCGTTTTGCCGACACGAGGGGGCATAGAGATAAACAACTCGTCAAGCTTATCGTCCACGAGCTTTTGCAGATTATCAACGACCTCTTTCAGAATACGGCGGCGAGGTTGATAAAATCGCTCTTCCGGTTTACGGTTGATTTCGAGATAGAGAAGATAGCTGTCAAAGTTGTGCGGCGCATCAAAGAGCAGACTTCTCTTGTAGAGGTCAAACAGCTTTGCGAAAGCGGCTGTCTGCATCCCTCGGCTGATATATATTCTCAGTTCGGCATTGGTGTCGTGCGCCAACTTAAAATCCTCACCCTCCAAGCTGCGGCATAGAGAAAACACATCCTCGTATGCCCGATAGTTGGAGGGGTCTTTTTGTATTTCCGAAAATATTTTGGATATGAGTTTTTCGTTATCCACTTTTCAAACCTCCCTAAAACAAAACAGAGACCACGATTGTTCGTAGTCCCTGTTGACTGTTGCTCATCGCCCGGTTGCGAGAGCCTTAATCCCATAAATAACCCGCAACCCATTCATAACGGCTGCGCCATGAGTCGTTTTCCTTTTTCGTTTTCTTCGGCTTAGGCGGCTTACCTCCACATAAGCGATAGATGCCGTAAAACGGCAGAATGATGAGAGAAACGACAACCGCAAAAGTGTAAATCAAAATGTTGCCGATTATCTTGAAAGCAAGACACAACGGTTTGATGAAAAAGTAAGTTATCATCTCATTCTCCTCCCAAAATCATTTAGTCAATATCGGCGTATGAACGCCCTTGACCCAATTCATATCCTTGCCGTACTTATACATTCCCTCGTAGAAAGGACGATTGTCCCGGATGCTTCTCACATTGGACTCTCTAAACGCCGTACCCTTGCGAGTGGTATATCCCGCTGCCGTCAGACCATCGGCAATATCCCAAAGAGTACGACCTGCATCCAATCCCTCAAACACCATCTTCACGATAGGCACTTCGCTCTCATTTATGACAAGCTGTCCGTTTTCGACCTTATAACCATAAGGGCTGCGACCGCCGCTATAACCTCCAGCTTTCGCCTTGACTCTGCGACCGCTGCTTGTGCGCATCGCAATATTGCGCCGTTCCTGTTCCGCAACGAAAAGCATAATGGAACGATAGATACCGCTCAGACCATTGTCATCATCGAACTGCTCACAGACACTCAGGAGCTTAATATTCTTCTTTTCGAGAGTGTAAAGGTAGTAGAAATAGAGCTTGATGTCTCTCGCCATACGGTCAGACTTTGCAACGATGACGGCTTCATAGGGTGGATTGGTTACATCATCCCCATAGAGGATTTTGTCAAGCTCAGGGCGATTGTCCTTGATACCGCTCACTGCTTTGTCGATATACCACTGTACGATATTATAGCCATTCTCATTTGCGTAGAGAAGGATGGATTGTTTCTGAGAGTCAATACCGAACTTGTCATCTCCGACCTGTCCTTCGGTGCTGACACGGACATAGCCGACTGCGTTTTTGAAGTTCATTGTTCATTCCTCCTGTTCGCATATAGTATAGCATAGGTTTTTGCGATTGTCAATAGGTTTTTGCGAAAAAGCCTTTTTATTTTTGCGAGTGGTTACGACCCTCCCCCGCCGCCAAACCTCGCCCCGGTTTCCCCCTCCGGGGGTATGCCGCCACCGCTGCCGGGAAAATGGGCGAGACGGCGAGCCGAGCAGCGCAACGAATGAGCGAAAAAGGACGGCGGCGAGAAAATCGCAGAAAATCTTGAAAAACTTTCGCAGAAACTCTTGACAAGTAAATGCGAGTGTGCTATAATAAGACCGTAAACAAAAGAGAGCGCACCCGGCCGCCGACCAAAGCCAACCGGGAACGCTCACACAAACCAACCCACGCCGGGCGGCTGCTCCTCTATTGTAGCACAAACCCGGCACAATTACAAGGAGGAAACACCATGAAAAAAACAATGTTGACTTGCGACACCCTCGACCGCTTCGAGAAGTTCATCAACCCCGAAACACTGACCGCCGAACAGGTGCAGGAGGTCGAACACCTCGCATATTGCGCCAACATGGGCGCAGAGAGCAAGGAAAGCGCATGGACTCGCTTTTGTGAGCTTGTCAAGCACTTCTTAAACCTCGACATCATCGACACCGAGAGACACCCGAACATCAGAAAGGCAATAGCAGACCACGAAGCCGAAACCCTCGGCAAGTTCAATCAAGAGATTGAAACCAAGACCGCCGCCGACATCCTCGCAAATTGGTATTTGAAGCAGTACACCACCCCGAAAACCCTTGAAGCCATCAAGAACACCGCACCCGAAGAGAAACCCGCCGCCGACATCCTCGCCAAGATGAAGGCGAAGAAGGCAAGAGAGGAAGCCAAGAACACGGCGAAACGCCTTGAAGCTCTCGCCCTTGCTGAGTCCTGCAAGCTGCCCGAATCGGTCAATATTTCGGTTGAGTTCACCCGCTCCCGCACATGGGGAAGCATACCACACGCCACCATTACGGCAGAACAGCGGCGCACCTTCGGAACGGCGAGCGGCTGCGGCTATGATAAGGAATCGACGGCAATTGCTTCCGCTATGAATCAAAACCCCGAAGTTATGCGGATTCTGTACGACCACGCCGAGAGCGGCGAGGGTTTCCCGTATTCCGTCCATACTTTCGCCGGGCTGCCGTCCTTCGATGGTGGTTGCGGGGTCTCCTGTTTCCGCTCTGTGTTCGAGGCTTGCGGCTATGAGTGGCGGCAGGTCGGCAACGGTAAGACCTTCAACGCCTACGCAATCACCCGCAAATAACAACGAGAGACACCGAGCCGGGGCAGTTCGTCCCGGCTCATTTCGTAGGAGGTGAAACCATGCCGAAAGAATGGAAAACGCCCGGAGGAACGGCGGCGGCGGTCTGTCTCGATATGCTTGAACAACCGCATTTGCTCATTGCAGGAAGTACGGGAAGCGGTAAAAGCGTACTTTTGAACACGCTCATTTACACCGCACTTTACAAAGCCCCGCACCGCTTGCAGCTCGTTTTAATCGACCCTAAGCGGGTAGAACTCATTGACTATAAACCGCTACCGCATACAATCACATACGCAAGCGAGCCGCCCGACATTGCCGCCGCCCTTGTGGGAGCGGTTGACCTGATGGAAGAACGCTATAAACGGATGCAAGCGGCACACATAAAGCAGAGCGGCGAGCCTGATATATATATCATTATTGACGAGTTCGCCGACCTCATGACCACGCAGAAGCGGGAAACCATGCCGCAAATAATACGCCTTGCGCAACTCGGACGAGCTGCCAACTTGCATTTAATTCTTGCCACCCAACGCCCGACCCGTGATATTATCAACGGTCAAATTAAAGTCAACTTAGATTCTCGTATTGCTCTACGCTGCCCAACTGCGCAAGACTCCCGAAATATCATAAACACCAAAGGAGCGGAAACGCTGCCCCGGTTCGGTTTTGGGTACTACCTCACGCCGAAGGGCTGCGAGCTTGTCAGAATCCCGATGACATCGCCCGAAGAACTCGCCGCCCGTGTCGAGTGGTGGACGAGCCAAGCCCGGCACAAATCCATATTTGAACGCATCGCCGCCCGGCTATAATGTCGGGCGGTTTTTCGTTGTCCTCTGTAATGCCCTCTAAAAGCCCCGTAGCGGCGTTTTACGGCTTAGGGGTATAGAGATACTACCGACACCGCAAACGGCGCACAGAGAGCCACAGAGAGCCGTACAGAGGGCATAACGAAAACAAGCCGAGAACAACCACCAAACCCGACCGAGCAGCGACCGCCGCCCGAATGGGTCTCTTTTCGTTCACTTTTCGTTTTGTTTCGGTGGGGGTTAGCCGGGGCGAACTTTACCGAGCTGATTTTCGACTTTCTGAAAAGTCCTTTCTGCGGCTTTTCGGAAAATGAAAAAGTTTATTTTCTCAGCCGTTTTCCTCACCGTCATCGGGTGGAAGCTCATCAACTACCACGGAATCAAGATAACGCTGTCGCACCTCTTCCGGGTCTCTTGCTTCACCGAGAGGGTTGTTCGGCGTAACAATGATGTCCTGCTTGTCGGCATAACCGAAGTGATTCTTGCCGAGGAAGATACCAACGACCGGGTTAATCTTGCCGTCAACCATCCAATCTTCCCACATTTCTTCGAGAATTGACCTCGCTTTTTTTATAGTGGGTGTATGTGTAGACTCTCTACAATCGCCAACTTGCCACTGATAAAATGTCCTTCTGTCAATCCCAAGAGCGTTACACATCCCTGAGACAGTCGGCTTAATGTCATCCTCAATGCAGTGATTGAAATACCAAATGATACGCTCTTCCACCTGTTTCTCATCCGAGATGTCGATAACAGGCAAGTCCCAACTCGCAAGGGCGTGTCGTAAATACCGACCCCTATCCCCCGGTAAAAGATTTTCATTTCCGTTCCAAGAAAGGTCTTTCCTTTCGTTTCCTCCTGAGCCTTTCGGTCTCCCTCTTTTAGCGACCTGCTGACCGATTTCTGTTAGTTCCTTGTCTTTCATTCCGAATACTCCTTTCTGCCGTCCGGGTAGGTGAGGTAGTTCATTTTCGGCTTTTTCAGTAAAGTCCTCTATATAGTACTCTCTATAAGACACTTTATAGAAAAAAGCTAAAATGACCTACCTGAACTACCCTAAAACGCACTTTGTGAATAATTTATGAACAACTTTTCAGCAAAACACCGTCAAAAACAGCGTATCCGTGCGAAACTCGCTTACCGTTATGCCATTCCGGGTGTTGCTCCATTCCTGCATTGAACTTCTTTGCGCTGCACACAAAATAGCCGTTGCTCTTGCACCACATCTTGTACGCATCATAAAGGCTCTTTGCCCTTGTGCTGACATCCTCTTTCAGCTCACACCGCTCTTCGAGAAATTGCAGCACAAGGTCGTTGTCTTTCTCATACTGCTTGATGACTTGCTTCATCTCGTCCGACATTTTCAACCCAAACCGCTTATAACGGAAGTAGCCGATGATGAGCCAAGTAAAAATGCCTTTCATCGCTTCGGGCGTTCTGAATGTGTCCTTCAAGCTCTCGTCTCGTTCGCTCTCCGAAAAATGTCTGTTGAACTCGATGACCCTCACACGGTCTGACGCAAATAGCGACTTGTCCTGCACACTCGGCAGGTCGTTACAGGAGAGCCACATTGTGAACTGCGGGAGGAATGTCATCATGCTCTCATACAGATTCCGGGCGGTTATCTCCTCGCCGCCTGTGAGTTGCTTTATGACTTCCTCATCGAGCTTGCCGTATTGATTGCTTTCTGCCATTGTCACAAACCGCTTTCCTTTCAAGGCGGCGATTGTGGGAGATGCAGCTTCGGCGTTCTTCGAGCGGTCTGTCTTGCAGATAATCGAGACAGGGGAGACGGAAGCATAATCTCCGAGCAGGTGATGAATCGTACCAAGCAGGGTTGACTTGCCGTTGCGAGTGGTCTTTCCATGTAGGATAAACATACACTCTTCTTTGGAAGTGCCGAGCATGGAGTAACCCAACGCCCTTTGCAGATAGTCAGCCTTGTCTTTGTCGTTGCTCGTGACTTCTCGGATGAACTCTTCCCAACGCTCACACCGAATATCGTCCTGCATGGTGTACTCAAAGTTGGTCTGCATTGTAAGATAATCTTCCCAACTGTGTTCCCGGAAGCTCATTGTCTCCAAGTCGTATGTACCATTCAGACAGTTGATGAGGTTAGGGTTTGCATCAAACTGAGCGGCGGCGATGGGGTAGACGGATGCAGCATCCTTCATCAGCCTGTCCCGGAAACGCCTATCCCCCATTTTGTTTACAAAGGCAAAGTAGCTCTTGCGCTTTTCTTCGTCTGTGATTTCACCGCAGTACAAGACCATAAGCCGGGTGAACTCTTTGATTTTCTCTGCCACGAGCAGAGAGCCGACATCCTTACGCCATGCGCCGTTGTTGTAGGTGTACCAAGACTTCGCTTCCGGGCAGTAGCGAGTGTCGTTCTTGTAGCACTCGGAGAAGAGTTCTGCCATGCCGCTTTCATCCCAAGAGTAGCCGGAGTTGTCGATTTGCCGGGACTCAGGGTGTGCGCCCATGATGTAAAACATCTTCTGCGAGAGTTCTTCTGACAAGATGAGCTGACCGCTTCTGAGCTGAAACAATTCCGGCTCAACGGTGATTTCATCAAGGTTGTTACTCATTCGTGTTTCCCTCCTTTTCGTTATATTTGAGTTGGAAGTAACGCATCCAACAGTCGGCGGCACTTGCCTTGCCGCAGTATTTCTCACACCATTCGCATTTCTATTCGGTGTCGTGAAGCTCCTCCTCAAACGGAGACATATTGCACGGCTCATCGAAACGCTCTGCCAACTGTTCACAGATAAATTCAGGTGTGACGGGGAGTTCGTTGGACTTTGAACAAATGGAGCAGACCATAGTTCCTTCGGGGATAATCTCTCCGCAGCACACGCATCTGTTTTCACTCATCTAATGTTCTCCTATTCCACGAATTGATTGCTAAATCCTTGCTTTCAAACGGAAGAGTGGCAACGCCACATCGTTCACAGTGAACGCCAACCTTTCCGCTATAAATAGCGGCAACCTTTTCGTTATCTAATTCGGCACAATCGTGCATTATGGCTTGACCTCCACAAAACGGACACTTTTTAAGTTCACTTTCTGTGTTTTCCGGCTCTTTTGTTTGTACAAAACTATTCATCGCCTTGAAGATAACAGCGCATACATTTTCGTTAGACCCGTGCTTAACCTCTACCACATCTGCCGTGGGGCAATGGTCTATTGCATACTCTACATCTGAGTTTGAATAATCTTGAAAGTCCTGCTTTTTAAGAACATCCACATCAACATATCTGCTCATTTTCTTCACCTCATTTCGTTCGATTGTAAATTATAAGCGCAACTATCGAGCCTACTGAAATGCCCGAAAAGAAAGCACTTATTATATAGAGAATGTTCATTTTCTGTCACCATTTTTCGAGATTGATAATGTGGTTTATTTGCTTTTCTGTAAACAGGTACAAATGGTCTAACACGACCGTTCTCCTTTTCGACCTGTCGGGGTGTGCATTACCGCCAAATCGGCACTGACAGTGTTCAATGTCGTATCTACAAATCGGGCAGTTATTGTCCATCCTTCACCCTCCTGTTCCATGCTTCAATAGCTTCCTCGGTGGTTTTGTAGTCCCACATTCTCTGTTGAGCAACACATTTAGGGGACAAAAACACACCGAACTTGCAACGGACATACGGTCGATGATGGTTATCGTTAGTATAACAAAGTTCGGCTTCGCCACCGCAAAACGGACATGGTTTAAGATTTTGCATTTTTCGCTACCTCGCTTTCGAGCCACATCTTAATGCCCTTTGCGCAAAGCCCTTTCTTGTAGCACTCATCCGTTCTAAAACGAATGTCCGGGTGACAGCAGTCGCAAATGCCGTCCGTTTCGTGGTTGATGAAGTCAACCATCTCTTCAAGGGACATTTGCTTTACTCTCTCATAGTTTGTCATAGTGTTACCTCCTGTATTTTGTTACGCTGTTCGTGATAGTCTGTATCTCACTCGCCGGGAGTGGAGGAGAACAGGCTATTTGATTGGCGTGTAGTAGTTCCTGATAGATTTCCTTTTTCGAGTAGCCCTGATTGTGGAGCTGCCCTGCGAGAGAGGTGAGAGACAGGTTTCTCATCCCTCTCGGAATGGGCGGGTACTTTGGTCTGAGCGAGATTTTGCCGTTCTCCGGCTTCTCGTAGAGCGGCGAATAGATACGCTGAGAGCAGCCGGAGCTTTCGTTTTCCTTGACCGTCTCCGGGAAGTACTTTTCCACAACATAATCAATCGCCTGTTGATTTTCAATCATTGTGTCGTAGATGAGCTTCTGCCCGGTTACGATGAAGTACCGACTGCTCTTGTAAATCTCGACTCCCTGACCGTTGTTCTTTCCCTTAAAGGGTAAATCGCCTTTGAGCAGGATATGAACACCTCTGCCACTTCTCGACTTCTCTGTATAGGAATGACAAGCTCGCATGATGTCAATGCCGACATCCGAAAGAAAACCGTCAGAGTCAAAACCGCAGTCGATGTCAATACCCACAATGCCGTTGTTGTTAAACACAAACCCGATATGGTCGTAGATACCATCGTTCACGGCTTTTTCTGCCGTCTCAAAATCGCACCAAGTTTCCGGGTTGACGGATGATGCACCTTTTCGCTCTTTGGCTTGCATCGGTATCTTCGAGTTGTTCCACACACAGACCCATTGAGGGAGAGCGGTTATATCGGGAGGGAGATTAGCGTATCTCATAGGTTATCCCTGTTCGGATGCACCCTCCGGCTCAACCTCCGGGGATGCAGGAGCTTTCCTTTTCTTCTTCGAAATAGTACCTTCAAAGAAGTACTTGCCGTCAACGCAGATAGGATAACCCTCGAACTGCTTGCTTTCTGTTATTGTGCCTTTCTCGATAAGAGTGTTGGCGGCGTTGATACCCATTTCATGCTGCACATAGTCTTTCCCGGCAACCATGATGAAGTGTACCTTGCCTTTATCGTTTTTCAGCTTCATTCCGAAACCTCCTTATTCCATTCTTCGACATCCACACCGATGTCTTTTAGTTTTCTCTGACAGAGCCAAGCACCGTCATCCGGCATTTGATAACGCTCGATGAGGGCTTTATGCTCTTTCTGAAACGCTTCCCAAAACCGCCGCAGTCGCTTTTTGCCAAAGCCAAGATGCACATGAAGCGTATAAAGCACCATAGCATCAATGTCGTTGGTGTACTTCTTGTCGGCTTCAATGATTTGACGGTTGATTTCCATGTTCATAGCAGCTCGTTCTTTGGCGGTAAAGTCTGCGCCGAATACTTTACCTTTGTACTGCTTGATTCTCATTTTCCGTCACCGATGTCATCGAACATGACCGGGATAAGCACCTTGAACTCATTGAGCAGCGGAATAGCGACCTCTCGGATTTGAGGATGAGCTGCCGGAGAAGTCCTCAGCTTCAAGAAATGTCTCCATTCTCTGAGGTTGGCGGTCATAACGATTTCCGTTTTCAGACTGTTCGGCAGGACGGCTCTTGCTTCCTGCGGAGTACAACCGAAGTCAAGCAGGTCAAAATAGGCGGTTTCTGCGTTCTTGCAGGAGCGTTCCCATATCCGATAACCTGCTGCGCTTTTGTCGAGATAACACGGCTTGATGACCGTGATTTCACTCTGAAAGTCCTCTTTGGCGTAGTTGCAGTACCGGGTGGACTCCTGACAGTAAGAAGCAAGCCGATGTCGGACAATCTCGTGTGAAACACCTCTGTCGCAAATGAACTTGACCGACACGGAGAAGTGTTCGAGGACGGCTTCATGTCCTCTCTTGATGATGTTCTTGACGAATGTGAGGTAGCTATCCTCAGTAATTTTGTGTTCGCTTTTATAGCAGACACGACCGCAACTCTCGATATGTTTGAGAATCTGAATGCCGTCAATCGGAGTCAGAATCTCGTGAGATGGAGCAATAATTCTCATTCCTTGCCACCGCCTTTCAGATAGTCCGAAACCTCTTTGTTGAGTTCGCCTTTGGTTTTGTGCCGCTTTATGTTGTTCTTGATTTCCCTGTCTCGGAACACATCGTGTATGTACTCGTCATCAGTAGGAATACGCAAGGTGTTCTTCTGAGGGTCAATCAGTAGGAAATATCCTTTACTCATTTTCCTTTTGCTCCTTTCGCAGTTTAGCGATAAGATATTCTCCGTCTATGGAAGTAAGCATCTTGTACCACTCGGAACGGAAGAATCGCTCGATTTCTGCTATGGATTGTCTGTTGTCCCATTTGAGAGCTGTCCGATAATCCTTACAGGCTTGAACGATAATTCCATTGGCAAGGGCTTCAATGAAAGTCGGCTTACCCATCGGAGTTCCGTTCTCTGAACGGCAGGTCAATCAATTCCGGCTTATTGTCCTGAGTCCACAGCGCACCGAGCAAGTTCCAAAGGAACGCCCGGTCATGCGGCTCATCCTCATCGCCCCGGATATATTTCAGATAATGGCGCACACCGCTATCAATATAGCAGTGAAGAGGAATACCCCGCTCCCAATTCCGTTCGCCGTATTTCGTGCAACCGTCCTCATAATGTTTGGAGACCTCCAACATAGCCGTTGAAAGACTTCCATAACGAGCTTCTGAAAATGCTTTGATTGCACACACGAGAGAGGTCTTGTTGCCGGAACAAACATATTGATTGATACGGCAAAGAATCTCATCGTTCATCATATCGGCAATCACATTGAGAGGAAGTAGGTCACATCTGCCTTTACCCTCACTAATGTCCCTGACCGCTCCCGAATCGAATTTGCGACGTTCGCCGCTGTCTTGCAATGCCATATAAATACCTCACTTCCTGCCCTCAGTTTCGCTCTGAATGGCTCGTACTTTGCCGATGAACTCCCGCAAGGAGCGAGGGCGGTAACTGAGACCGCCGCTCGCTGTCAGCTTGCGAGGGAGGGTCACTTCCTCGAACTTAAACAGAACAAATTGTCCATTGATGCAAGCAAGTAAACCCGTAGGATTTTTCGTATAGTAGATACCCTCAGAGCTAAGGTATTTTGCACATTCCCTTAGCAATTTGGTTTCTGCCATCATCAGCCACCAAGCAGAGAATCGAGGTCAAATGCACCGCTCTTTTTCGGAGCTGCCTTAGCTGCGGCAGGTGCAGCTTTCTTCGGAGCGGGAGTCACGACTTCTTCCTCATCGAAACCGTCAGCAGGAGCTTTATCACCAAGCCGAGCAAAAGTCACGGTCTTGTTCGGGTCTTTGGTAGACGGCTGAACATCATGCTCCACGGTACACTGAATGAAGTGACCCACAAGGTCGTTGTGGTCGATTTCTGTGAGAGTATAGTCCTGCAAAGCGGTCTTTGCGAAGAACGAGAAAGCATTATAAGCACCTTCGTTCATCGTGCCGTCCTTCTTCATAAGGTTGAAGCGTTCGGTATGGGTCTGCCCCTTAGCCGTTTTCATCTTGACCTCCAACTTGCCGAACTCTTCCTTATAAGTGACCTCAGTGATTTTGAAGATATGAGTACCTTCCGGGATGAGGGAAAAACCCTCGGTAAGTGCGATTTTAGCCATTGTTTTCATCCTCCTGATTACTTTCTGTTTTTCTTGTTGGCGTTCACGATGAGCGCACCTGCGATGACGATGATGAGTTCTGCCATAATGGTTACGAGAACTCCTGCAACGAACGGATTGATATACATTTACTTCTCCTCCTCAATGGTTTTGGTCGTGATACGATAGCTGACTTTAGCTCTCGTGTACTTGTCGAGCAGACCGTCCGCTTTCAGACCGTCCTTGTCGATTTCGGAAGTCTCGGAGCGAGACACATTCCACTCATATTTTTCACCCCGGATGGAAACCTTCTTGTCTCCGTCTCGGAACTGAGCGAGAGCGTGTTGCTTGATTATGTCCGTGACAATCTTTAACCGCTTTTCAAGCGGCTCGATAGGAGCGGAGAGACGGTCGATTTCCGTTTTCAGTTCCTCGCCCTCTTTGAGCAGAGCTTCGATGTCAGACTCAGGATTGAGCGTGTTCGTGCGGAGTTCTTTCAGAATCTCAGCATCAGCTTTTTCGTCATACGCCGGGGAGACACCCGTCTCAACATGGTCTTTCCACCACTTCTCTGCCTTTTTCACGAGCTTCTTGAACTCAGGGTATCTTTCGGAAACCTTGAACGGAACGGTGATGGTGTTCTTCGCACTCGGAATGAACTGAGCCGGGTCTTTGTAGTCCTTGTCGGCAAGGAAGGATGCAACCATGATGACATCATCCACGCCGAGCAGATAGGCGTACAAAGCTGCCTGTAAAGCGTAATACTCAGGGATGTCTTTCGCCCAATCTTCCGCTCTCTTAGTGGTTTTCATTTCGAGAACGGTGATAGGCTTGCCGTTCTCATCGTAGAGCAGATAGTCCCACATACCGCCGAAAATCGGCTCATCCTTGAAGAAGTCCCCGTATGTACGGCTGAAATAGTCCTCGCCGTAGATGTCTGTCGGAGTGACGATGTTCGTCATAAAGTAGGACTTCTTCATATACTGCGCCTGTTTCGGCTCAATAGTCTTTCCTGCCACGGTGTAGATGGTGTCCTCAAAAGGCTTCTGATAAGTCCTTGTGATTTCACACCATACCTCGAACGGAGTAGACCACGGATTGAGACCGAGAACGGTTGCGAATCGAGTTGCCGTCAGTTTCTTAGGTCTCTTCGGCGGGATGACCTTGATTTTGTTGCCCTCTAACCATTCCATCTTTTATTCCTCCTCGATATTGTAATTCTCAATCATCTCACCAATCTTGTTGATGAGCTGTTCGCAAGCAGTCTTAGAGATGTTGGTGAAACCATCAGTCTTGATTGCTACCTGCTGAATGAACTCCTCCTGAGTGGAGTCAATCTCTTTCAGCTTTTTTAGCACCGCTTTCAGAGCCTTGATTTGCAGCTCATCGGCGTTGGCTTCGGGAGAGGTAAGGTCTTTCTTGATTTCCTCTCGCTTCTCAGTGGAGACAGGCTTTTTCGACTCGCTCTTAGGAGCAGGAGCATCGTTGCCGGAGTTCGCATCAAACGCATCCGCTTCGACCACATCAAGGATGAGGAAGTAGAGGTATCGTCTCATGTAGGTAATTTCAGCACCGAGACCCTGTACCTCGTTCATACGGAACTTTGCGGGTTCGGAGATAGAGCGAGCGTTGAACTCAACAACGACCTCTTCCTCAGTGTTGTCGAGATTGATGAGTCTGCCGACCGCTTTCCCCTCCGGGAAACTTGTTACAAACAGGCAGTTGTAGGTCGAGAAAATCTTTGTTGCGACCGGGACAATATCTTCAAGCTCAAAGTACTTGAACTCGGCGTGCATATTGACTCCCGACTTCGTAACACCCTCACGGAGAAAGTCGATTCTCGCTGCAAGGAGCTTTTGCCACACATTCATTGTGGCGGTTTCAACGGTTTCCGTTTTCTTAGTTGCCATCTTTCAATCCTCCAATAATTTGATGATTTGTTTCTTCAAGCTGTTGATTTTGCGTGTGTTCTTTTTCGGCGGCTTGATGCCGAGAAAGTCGTTTACATACTTCTGAGCGAGCTTGATATACCAACCTTTGTCAACAACCTCAATCGTGAGTTCGTTATTGTTGTCTATCATGCAATGCTCAGGCAGACCGCCGATTTTCGCATCACTGCCTTTTTCGGCGTGAGTCTTGATGAGAGTACCGTATCGAGTGTTCTTTACGGCATAGACCCGATTGCACTTCTGAACAGGCACTCGCTCGCCGTCCACAATGTGATTGACACCTGAGTAAAGACCCGATGCCTTAGCCACGAGCTGAAAGCTGAGAAGGTCATTACAACTGTTGATGGTATCTTCAACCGAGATGCCTTTCGCAAAGTAGTCGAGAATCGCTTTTGCAACGATAGTCGCATTGTTGTTGATATTGAACGCTCCTGCCGGGGCAATCCCTCTCACCAACTGACCGCCTTTAATCTTTGTGCTGCCGTCTGCGGCAATCTCAACATAGTTGTTGACATCCTTTTGCACGATTTCTGAGATGGTATCTTCTTCAAGCTCAAAGCCCGTTCTGTCCTGCCATTCCTGCGTGATTTCCGTTACCCTCAGATAATCAATCTCATCAAAGCTAACCATGATGCCATCCGTGTTGAGCTGAATGATTTTCAAGGTAGGGCAATCGGCGGCAAGGTGGTTAGCAAGCTCCAAGAGGTACAGTTGCCCGGAGATGCAGACTGAGCGACCCATGAGGGGGTCATACAGAGCGTTGTACTGATTGAGCATCGCACCGTAGGTCGTGTTTGCAACGAGCTTTAAGGCGTTTGCGGTTGCCTTATCGCCCGACCGTTTTGCCTGTATTCTTCGTTCCAACATATCCGCATAGACTTGTGGATTTGGTATACTTCGAGAAGTGTACCCGTTGATTGTCATTAAGTGCGGATTCAATAGTATGAAGCGACATCATAATTTCTGATTAACCTCATACTCTAACCACCTCCTTTGTTTCACTTCTTTCCCGGTAACAAGGGATAGCACCGTGAATGCCGCCGTATGCAATCGTTACCTCACAATCCCCGATGTTGAAGTTCAGCTTGCTTTTGAACACTTCGTCATCGGAAAGAGAGTGGTCGTAAATACGATTGAAGAAGTCGAAAACCTTTTGCGGAATATACTCTCGGAGCAGGTTGTCCGGGTAGACATACTCTCGTTCGTCATCGTGTTCTTTCGGTTGTGCATCGAGATAAGCTGCGGTCAATTTTGCATTTGTCATATACAATGCACGATTGTCCGGGATGCCCTTGATACGAGCGAGCATCAGCTTGTTCTCGATATAGTTCTTTCGCAGATAATAGAGCCGTTCGGTTGCATCGACATCGTGCTTGCAGTAGAAAATCGTTTCTTCAAGCTCCTGTTCCGTGAGGGAACGGTCAATGTTGAAATCAACCTCAGATTCTCGAATATCCATACCGAGATGAGCTTCAATCGCTTTCAGCGACAACCCTGCTTGACAGTCATCGAATAGGTCGAACTGCTCAAAATAGTACTTGCAGTCTCGTACAAGCGGATGCTGCCACCCGACCTCACCGTGAACGATGACATAATCGTTGACCTCTTTGACCTGCTCAGGGGTTGCATCCGATAGCACCGCTTTCAAAATGAATTGGTCGTAGTGCTTATTGTTGAATCCCGCAAGCAGAGGGTCATTTTCCATAAACGACTTGACCGCATCATTGTCGTTATGAATGATTGTGTACTCCTTGCTTTCAAGGTTTTTGAACACAAAGAGCCAATCAAAGGCGAACACCTCGCAGTCGAATATATAGGTCAAGTTTTCACCTCCGTTACTTCGTCAAGCCATTTCAGAATCTCTTGTGCCTGTTGCTGAGGGGTTTGAGGGACAAGCAGTTGTTTCAATATCCCTTCAAGCACATTTACGACAATCGAGTTTCCGGCTTGCTTATATAGTTGCGTGTTACTGTTTACTGCCGCCGCTTTCTGAAAGTCCTCATCATCAAAACCCATAAGTCTCCAACATTCGAGAGGAGTCAGTTTGCGAATACGGCGTTTCTTGTTATCGTCCATGACTGCCACCTTTATTTCCTGATTACCCCCCCCACAAGTGTGTAGAGTAGGGGATAGACCTTCGGGGTCATAGACTCTTCGACTTTGCTCATACATCTTTTCCCACTTGCCGCCTGTCAAAGAGCCGATTTCCTTACAATTCATAAACACCTACTTTCGGCGGGTCTTTTGAATGACAAGCCTTGATTGTTCCAATCACGCCATCAGAGGAATAGACCTCTTGATTTTGGTGATGCTTGCCGCTCCTCGGTAAAACCCTGCCTAATACAATCATTCTTGAATAAAGTTGTCGGTTATTCTCTGACCTGCTTTTATGGTTATTGTGTGAGCGATTATCCGTCTCTCTCTCTCTCTCTCGGCTCGAACTTGAATCCGTTGCCGATTTCAGCCATTCTCAAAGAGCGGTTTTCCGCATCCTCGATAAACGCATCTGAGAGATAGTATTTCTCCTCGACATTTTCTTCAAGATAATCGTCCATAGAGCATTGGAGAGGTTGAGGTAAAGGAAAAGCGAATCCTTTATCAATATCCTTGCGGATGCTTACAACGAACACTCGCTCTCGGTTTTGAGGAATACCGCAGTCCTTAGCGTTTATAACCTGCCAATAGGAGTTATAACCGAGGTCATTCAGCCAAGATAGCCATTCCTCAAACTGCGTGATGAACTTCTTGCTCACAAGAGCTTTGACATTTTCAAGGATAAGGTACTTTGGAAGCTCCCCGGATGCAGCAGAGACCGATAGCAACCGTTGTACCTCATAGAGCAGACCGCTTCGGGTTTCGCCTTTAACGATTCCTGCTTGATGCCCTGCCTGTGAAATGTCCTGACAGGGAAAACCGTATGTCCATAAGTCAGCGTAGTCGAGCTTATCGACTTTTGAGATGTCTCCGTAGTTGCGTGTCTTACCGTAGATAGCTTCATACGATTTGATAGCGTATTTGTCTATCTCGGAAATGCCGACAATCTCGTGAGGAATATCGAGCCGTTGCAGTGCTTTTCGGAAAGCTCCTATCCCGGCAAACAATTCATTGACCTTAATCATCTGACACCTCCTCTGCTGCCTTTTGTTCAATGAGAGGGAGATAGTATTCATCTTCCGCTCGATGTCGAGCCTTGACAGCATCTTCAAGTTTGCGGTATCGTCCGAGATGAAGTCTCTTACCGTGAATGGAAAGATACGCTACCCACTTCTGACGGCGTTCATCCCACCAAACGCCCTTATAACCGCTGCGGTTGTTCTTAGGAGGGATGTTGCTTTCGATTACTTGAAAATTGGTATGATACCGCTTGTTGAGTGAAACCTTACGCTCAAAGACATTCCACATCTTCAATCCCCTCCTTCGACAAAGTAGCATCCGTTTTTACGGTAGGTGGTGCATCGCCGCTTGAATGATTTTACGAGATACTGACTGTCATCCACAAAGTCATAGCAGATAGGCTCTTGCTTGCCATCGTGTGTCCGAGCAATCCGTCCGATACTCTGTGTGATAACGGCGTAGTCCTTTTGCGGAGTTGCCATGTAGAGCCGTTCCAAACAAGGAATATCGAGTCCTTCCTTTGCGAGTGAGTAAGTAGCAAAGAGGTATTTCTTCCTACCTGTTCGCATATCCTCAATCGCTTGCTCTCGTTCGGCTTTTCCCTTTTTGGTAGTCATCTTGCCGCTTATCATTACCGCCTGTTTCCTCAGCCAATGAGGAAGTGAGGTCATCAGCAGTTCAAGATGCTCTAAGCGGTCTGAGAGGATGAGGGAGGAACAATCGCTTTCGCTCTCAATCCACTTTACGATGGAGCGGTTTCGTTCGCCGTTCTCACAAAGGAAGGAGATGAGCTTCGTATAGTTGAGCGTTCCATCGGTATTTAAGCACTCTCTTCCGGGTTTTATCCCGGTGTAAATCGGCTTGATGCCGACCTTCATCACCCTGTCCTTTACCGCTTCATCCGGGACGGTATAAACCACCTGACCGAGCAAAGCGTAAGTAGCTGCAATCATTCCATCGGAGCGATGCACCGTTGCCGACAATCCGAACTTATGACGAGCTGACAAGCTATTCAATACCTTGTAGAACTGAGTCATCGCTGTCGGTGTCCCGGAGCATCGGTGACACTCATCGACCACAATGACATCCCACAGATACTTGTACTGAGCCAAATCCAAACGGCACATTGTTTGAATGGTTGCGAATGTGATGCCTTTTCCGATGCTGACTTTTCCCTCTGTGATTGCCCCGATAAGCGAGTCATCCATGTACTGTTCCGCACGAGCTTTACTTTGATTGAGCAAGTCTTTCGTGTGCGTGAGCCATAGTGTACGCTTTCTGAGTCTCCCTACAAGAGAGATGCCCATTTGCGTTTTTCCGCTTCCTGCCGGACTCTGTAAGATGCCATAGTGATATTTCAGCACATTGTTTACCGCAACTTCTTGATAGTCGTAGAGTGGAACATCGCAGTTGAAGTCAACCGCCGCCCCCTCTGAAAAGTCGGAAACCGTTTCGCTGTTCCCAAGCATCGGGGCAATAGTCCTCAGCGTACCGAATGGCAGGATGAGGGTATTTCCTCGTGTCTCAAAAAGGGAAAGAGTTTCCGGGGTATTGCCGAGCCAAAAGTGCATCCGCACTTTCTTTGAGTAGTCCGGGTTTCGGATTCTCAGGTGTTGTTTGCACCATTGACAAAGCTCCTGTGACGGTTGCTCGATTGTGATTGTGCTGCCGACTGTAACTCTCATTGTTCCACCCCTAACCACTCATCAAGGGTTTCCGCATACTCTTGAAACCACTTCTCAGGGAGATTTGTTTTATCGGTAAAATCAAACACATAAATCGGTGTCATGTAGATGTTCTTTCCGAACTTTACCGCAAACAACCCGGCATTATTGCCGCTGTCATCCCATAATTGCATTGACAGGCGTTGATTTTCCTCAATCCTGTTTTTATTGAAAGTTCCGTTCGTACAGACCTTGCAATCAATGAGATATGGGATTCCGTCTTTGACGGCAATCACATCGGCGGGTTGACCTGCCTGATTCTGAGCGAGGTTGTGTACCCAATATCCGTGAAGGAAGAGGAGTTCACAAAACTCTTGCTCAAAGCTGTTTCCGAGCTTTTTGTTGCTCATTCCTATCCCTCCAATCCGAATAAATCCTCCATGATTGCCCTAAACTCTTCCGCAATCTCCTCTCGGTCATCCTCATCAACAAGGTTGATTTTGGAGATGAGGTCAAGCGTTTGGTCTGTAATGTCAGACCGCATGGAGCGAACTTCTTCTTTTTCGTCCTCGACCTCATTCATCAGTTCCCGGAAGTACCGAGCAGCTTCATAACCCATGTACTTGTCAATCAGCCATTCAAAGTCCCAGTCATCAAACAAGGTCTCGATTTTATCATCACTCAGTTTCAGTACTCTCGGCATTTCGGCGTAGCACCTCCCTTAAAAGCTCTTCGGTCGTGAACTCGGAGAGTGAAGGAGAAAGAGATTCCAAGATAGAAGATTTCAGATAAAAAGCGGGACGAACGCCACTGAGACCAATGTAAGCATAGTCGCCGTCCAAACTACCACCCGAGTTGACACTCCGAGCGTTGTGGGCGTACCCATTGGACTCAGTACTGTAAGCGGTTGCGAGCCACCACCAATCGTCAAGGTTAGGAATGACGGAGCGATACTTACGGTACATATCACAAGTGAGCAAAAACACCTTCTGAGTAGTCTCTCCGTAGTCTTTCAGACCGTCATCCGAAGTGAGGTCGATTGTCGTAGGAACAAGTGCCGAGATGTCTGCACCGTTCGCTCTGAGCTTCTTAATAAACTCATTGTTCAGATACTTGCAAAGCGTTCCTTTCGGGAAGTTATTGCTGTTGCTCTCATCAAAGGGCATATCCCCGATAGAATCTTTTGCAAGAACAAGCACCTTGTCCTGCTCAACATCGAGAACGATGCAGTCAAGACCGCCGTAGTTGATAACGCTCTTCGGAGCGATGTTCAGTTTAGCCATGATAAAGTCTCCTTTACTTTTCATTTTGATTTGTGCTATAATAGCAATAGGTTAATTTCCTTTGCCGCTTACGGTGTTCCCGCACCGTTGGCGGCTTCTTCTTTGTATGACTCATAGAGAGTCATCACGGAACGAGAATAGCTTGTCGAGTATGTACCTTGTTCCCATAACCGTCTTGCCCCGGTTGCTCCACAGTTGTATCGCATGAGAGCAAGTTCGATGTCTCCATCGGTCTTTTCGAGATGTCCTGAGATGATATAGATGCCGCAAAGGACATTCTCGTAAGGGTCAAGGAAGTTGCTTACGCCGAGCGTGTCTGAGAGCCATTCGTGATTGCACTTATTGATTTGCATATACCCGTAGTCGTTTGTCTTGCTGACTACATCGGAGCGGAACGAGCTTTCCTTGTCGATGAGAGCAATTACAAGCTCCATCGGAACATCGTACTCAATGCATTTTGCTCGAATGTAGTCTTGAAACCCGTCTGACAACGGAACATTAAAATAGAAAACTTCCGGCTCAGTTATAGGCTCAACGGGGGTCATACTCTCTGTCGGTGTGTCCGGCTGCAATACGGTCGTTGCCGGAGCGTTTACTGCTGCGGGAGATGTCGTATCGTCGTTTCCACCGACAACGGTCAAGCAGCTTATCGCACCTGCCGAAAACGACAAGATGATGATTGCCACAAGAGCAAGCCAAAGAGTATTTCGCAGAAACCATACTCTGACTCTGCTTTTCCGTCTGCGATTGGTTGTCACTTTACTGCACCTCCTGTTTTCCATTGGTACTTCACGCCGTATCTCTTGAAATACCATTCCTCGAACTCCCGGCGATGCTCTTTGTCCTTCAAGTACCGGGAAACGGTCTTTGCGAGAAGTCTGCCGATTCTGACTTTGGTAAACTCCTCTATCGGGGTTGCGCTCAATCGGGAACTCCCATCTTTTCTTCATAATCGCTCAGAATATCGAGGGAAGTCTTGATGATGGTTTCCGCTTTTGCACCCTTACGAACTCCACGAAGGACAGAACTCATCTCGGTTTTCTCGGTGATGACACCTCTTTCTTCGAGACGATTCACGAGCCAAGCGTTCGTAAGAGTGTTCCGATAGAGCATCAATCGGATTCTGTCTCGTTCTTCTCTCACATGGTCAACCTCCTTTTCTTGATTTTTGTTTACAACAACGGTTGACAAAACTCGTATTCAATGGTATAATAAATATGCCACTATCCATAGACCATTGAGGAGCTTCGGCGGTAAGAACATCCCGCCGAGGGTGTGTTCTTTGTTGCCGTTTGTTGTTTACAAGGATATTATACTCCCTATTTAGGAGCTTGTCAAGTGGTTTTAGGAAAATTCTTAAAAATATTTTCCCTATATAGGAGGACAAGCCGTGAACAAGGATTTATTGATAGAGCGAATCGCTGCTCTCTGCAAAGAAAAAGGCGTGAATGTAACTACTGCTTTCGAGGAAAGCGGAGTTGGAAAGAACTTTCGGAGCAATCTCAAAACTTCCAACCCAAGCGACAAGAATCTGTACCTCTTAGCTAAATACTTCAATGTAACAGTTGAATATCTGATTGGAGAAGAGAACGAGGAGGACTTAGCTCGTAATGCGTTAGGCTTGCTGCTTGAATGGCTCGAAAATAACGAGTATGAAGTCACCGAGGACGAACACGATACCTATTCTATCGGCAAAGACGGTCATTATATCTATATATCTATCGCTGACCTTACGGCTGAGAGTTTGAAGGTCAAGGCGATTGCAGAGGAAGGATATGAGCTTGCTATGGAAAAGTGGGAACAGAAGCGGTTTCCGTCCGTTCATATCGAGCGATGCAACAACCATCTTTTCAATGCCATCAACGAGAGTCCGAACGCCACTCTCAACATCAACGGCACAGAGGGATTCTCGGCACAAGAACTTGAATTGATTGACCTCTATCGGGGCTTTCCTCTGAAAAAGCAAATGGAGCTGCTGAACTTTGCGTTCGGCTTGAAGGAGGGCAAGTAATTGAGAGTAGTCCTCTACATGAGATATAGCAGCGACCGACAAACGGAACAGTCCATAGAGGGGCAGAATCGGGTCTGTACGGCGTTTTGTGAGCAGCAGGGGTATGAGATAGTAGACAGGTATATTGACCGTGCTACATCGGCTTTTAAGGACACAGACAAGCGTACAGAGTTTCAGCGGATGATACGAGACAGCGAAAAGCAGTTATGGGAAGGTGTCGTTGTCTATAAGCTCGACCGCTTTGCCCGGAACAGATATGATTCCGCAACCTGTAAGGCAAGGCTCAAAAAGAACGGTGTCCGAGTCATCTCTGCAACTGAGAACATTTCCGACAACCCGGAAGGAGTCATTCTTGAAGCTGTCCTTGAAGGTATGGCTGAGTTCTATTCAAAGGAGCTGTCGCAGAAAATAACAAGAGGAATGTTTGAATCTGCCAACAAGTGTCATAGCATCGGCGGTCACATCCCTCTCGGATATAAGATTGAAAATAAAAAACTCGTTATTGATGAAGCAGGAGCAGCTATTGTCAGAGAAGCCTTTGAGCTTTATGCCAACGGAGCAACTGTCGCTGAAATATGCGATACCTTCAATGGCAAGGGTTATCGAACAGCCAAGAACGCAGAGTTCAACAAGAACAGCTTTCGCTCCATGTTCAAGAACGAGCGGTACATTGGAATATACAAGTACAAAGACCTTCGTATTGAGGGTGGTGTTCCTGCCATTGTGGACAAGGAGACCTTTGCAATCGTTCAGAAACGACTCGGAAAGAACGCAGAAGCTCCATCAAGAGGTAAAGCCAAGATAGACTATCTCTTATCTCAAAAGCTCTTTTGCGGTCATTGCGGCTCTCTTATGACGGGCGAGAGCGGTACAGGAAAGAGCGGTAGTGTTTATCACTACTACACCTGCGGAAAGCGTAAGCGAGGACAAGGTTGTAATAAGAAACCCTTGAAAAAGGATTTCATAGAAAGAGCGGTCGTAGAGGATGCTATGTCTCTGCTGAATCCTGAGACGATTGGTGAGCTTGCCGACATTGCCGTCAATGAGTTCATCCGTGAGCGAGAGGAAAACTCCATCATCCCGGCTTTACGAGAACAGCTCAAGGGCGTAGAGAATTCCATCAACAACCTTATCAAGATGGTTGAGAAAGGTGTCGAGTCGGACTCTCTTGCTGACAGGTTGAAAGAGTTGGAAAAAGAAAAACGAGCCATCGAAAAACGGCTCGTAGTTGCGGAAGATGATTATGTAGTTTTAGAGAAAGACCATGTTGTTTGGTGGATGGAACAATTCTGCGATGGAGACATCGAAGATGAAGATTTCCGTAGGCACATTATAGACTTACTCGTGAACTCGGTCACGGTATGGGATGAGCCTGATGGTTGGTATAAAATCACCTCTGTTTACAATCTGACATCAGCTAAATCCAAAACATTCAAGTGTTCGGATTTGGCTTGCAATACTCCACCATTGAAGTATAATCCGAACACCCTGTTCTTCATAGGAACACTGTTCGGACAAACAACTAAGCACCGAGTAGAGTGACAAGCTCTGCCCGGTGCTTGTTGCATTGTCGGGTAGGTGAGGTAGGTCATTTTTGCCTTTTCCTATAAACTCTCTTATAGTATAGTCTCTATAAGGGACTTTACTGAAAATCATTAAAATAACCTACCCGAACTACCCATAAGGAGGAATATATACTCAATAGCCTGTCGGCTGAGTGAGCCAATCAGCTCTTTTTGAGTTCGAGAACAGCGGACTCAATCAGTTTGTCAATGGTGTCGGAGTCGAGCTTATAGCCTTTCTGATTCAGATAGTCCAAGACATAGGCTTTCTTCTCAGCCCCTCGACCTGCGCCGTTATAAATCATCTCAGCAGCTTCGACCGCAACTTTCGTCCACGCCTTGATTTTGTCGAACTTCTCAGCATCCACCTTCTCTTTCAGATAAGGGATGAGGAAAGTTGTGATGACCGCCACGAGCAGAGTAATGACGGCAGATACGATGTCGGTTAAATCAGTCATTTTTCAGTACCTCCTAAAAAGTATCAGTAAAGTTTGTTTCGTTCGGCTTGACCTTGTTTTGCTTCATCAGCTTGATTCTGTTCTCGACTTTGGCTTTTGAGTAGTAGAAGCCTGTCCCGGTTGCAACTTCGGCGGCAACAGAGGGAATGAGATATGTAAGAGGTGTCAGGTCAAGCGTTCGCCATATCATCACCATCGTAAAGATGATGACAATACCGTTCGTAACACCCGCAACAATCAGAATCTTTTTGGAGAACTCCCACGGTTGCTTTCTCACCCGTCTCATTCCCTCATCCCTCCTTACGCTTTGGTGAAAGTCCCAACATCCACCCATCCGTAAACGGTTGCACCGCCACCGCTGATTCTTACGAGATGATAAGGATGCTTGCCCTTGTAGGTCTGTGTGATTTTGGCTTTACCCGGCTTGCAGGAAACCGCTCTGTCGCTGTTAGAGCTTGAATAGTGCGTACTCCCGGTGAAGTTTACGATGTCTCCGACTTTCGGTGTCCACGCCGTCTCAGACGGCTCAGGAGCGGCAGAAACAACGCTCAGGTATTGCGTGTTGATTGGACTGCAAATGGCGTTCTTGCCGTCCTCAGACTTGTCTATGACGGCTCTATCGCCGGAGACTTCACGGACAATCCATTTCTTATTTTTCACCCATCCGGGAATTGCCTTACCACTATAATAGGTTGCGCCGGAGAGAATTTTTACCACATCCCCCGCCTTGATGGTACTCTGAACAGGGGTAGAAGCAGGGTCATCCTCAACCGTTGCGCCGAGTTTGGCGTTGACCTTTGCGGCAATATCGCCGTGTCGGTCGTAGAGGTACTTTCCGGGGCAAGATTTGTTTGCATAGTCACGGTGGACGGTCATATTGCAGCCGTTCAAGTGATTCATGCGTTCGCTCTTGTCCGTAGACCATTTCAGCTTCTTGATACCGTTACGGCGGCAAATATCAGCCACGAGGTCGATAAGAGCGTTGTAAGCCTTGTCGGTGACGGCATAAGGGTCTTTGTTGTCCGATGCAACCTCAATCGTGATTGCCCTTTGGTCGTTGCTATTGGAAGAGGTACACCAAGAACGGTTTTTCTCCTCCACGCACAGACCGATACTGCCGTCATAGCCGACAACATAGTTGCAGGATGCCTGTTTTGTAATCGGCTGAAATACCTCACAACCTCTTCGTGCCGTGACCTGCGCCACGAAACAATGAATCGTGATGGTGTCGATAGAGTGTGTGCGCTGTCCTGAGTGGTTAGGACTGAGCAGGGTTACATCTGCGAGTGAACTGTTTGTGTAAGCCATTTTTACTCCTCCTTTTTTACAGGTAATTCTAAGAACTTCTCGTGAAGGTCATCCATAACCCCGTTTGCACCGAGGGAATGGTATTGCTTCCAACAGTTTTCAAAGTTTTCTCTTGCATAGACGGGGGCATAACCCTTTTCGCTATACTTGTTGTACTCGACAATCATCTGACTGCGGAGCAGAGCTTGAATCCCCAATTTGAGAGCGTTGGTATCATCTCTCGTTTTCTTGATGACGGAGTTCACATACTTGTAAAGGCAGACAATCAAAGTCGGAACTCCCAACAGGCAAAGCCATTGATAAACCGTCATGTTTGCTCCTCCCAACCGTACACCCCCGGCTCCCATACATTGTTGTTCACGGTGGACTTCCAATGCTTGTCGTTGTGAGAGACCTTATCGCCCATAGAATACGCATCGTGCGCTCCTGTCGGCTGATACCAAGTCGGGTATTCATCCTGTGGATTGCCGATACGAGTCCACATTGAGGGTGTCTCGGAGGGTTTTGTGTTTTGCGCCGTTGTGGTGATGTCGTGAATGGAGCGGTAAAGACCGCCGTCACACGATACGATTGTTCCTGCCTTGCCTGTCCATTCAGCCGTCCATTCGATAAACAGCTTCGGGTGGTCTGTGATGACCGCTTCATCAAGCTCACCCTTTTCGGCGAGCTTGACAAAGACAATGGATGAGATTTCACGCTGCTCCTGTTCGGAAATGCCTGTTTTCTTAAATACAGAACTCATTCAAAGTTACCTCCAATCTGTGATACATAACACGCCCCCTCGCCATCGCCACGAGTAACTTCAACCTTGATGAGAACGCCCCAAGCTGCACCTGTTTTGGTTTCGTTCTCGAACACATGAACAAGACCGCCTGTGACCGAGGTCGTAGCATCCTCCCAAGTGGGAGAAGCATCATAACCGTTGTTGCAGACATAAACTTTGAAAGTAGACTCTGCCGGGATGCTGCGAGTAACCGTAATTTTGATACGAGTCGGTCGAGTATCGGAGTCGTAAGGCTCGTTGTTCTGAATGGTGAAACCGCTCACCGACTTCGTAAAGGTGTAAGTTCTCACGGAAGAGTTACCGAAACTGTCAGTTGCCGTGATTTTCATGGTGTGAGTACCGTTCGACTGTTTCAGCCAAGTCTCGCCTGTCACGGTAAAGGTGTTTGTCGCACCGAGCGTGACCGTATAAGTACGGAGCTGATTGCCGTCAATCGTTTCAACGACCGTAACGGTATCTTCGTCTGCATCGCTGACGGTATAGGTCTGACTGAATCCTGCGGTCTTTGTGCCGAGATTGCCGTCCGAGCCGGAGATGACAGGTGCTTGATTGTTGATGACTGTCCTGCTCGTGCTTGTCTGCCAATCGCTTTGTGCGCTTGCAGAATCATAAGCGCAAACCCGGTATTGTATCGTACTCCAACCGTAAGTAATGCTGTCGGTATAGCTGAGAGCGTTGCCCTTAAAAACCTGAGTCCAAGAACCTGTGCCGACTTTTCTTTGCAGGATATACCCCGAAAGATTGCCGTCCGGGTCAGTGGATGCTCCCCAACTGATATTTGCGCTCTTGCCGCCGTAAATGGAAGTCGGTACATTGATGGAGGACGGCTTTGTAGGAGCTTGATTCCATACGAATGTGTAGCATCCATCGGAGTCGGTGCTATCAGATACCAAGAGGGAAGAGGAAAGATTCAAAGCGGGACGAACGCCACGGTAACCATTGTAAGCAAGGCCGTTGTGCAAACTACCATCCGAGTAGACATACCGAGCGTTGTTGGCGTACGAGAAGCGAGGCGTTCTCAGCCACCAATACCAAGCCGTAGTTTTGCTTGACGGCTTAGAGCTTGACGGTGTATTGCTGAAACACTGCTGCGTGACATACCCGATACGAGCGGAATTGCTTGTGTAGTACCCCCAAGCACTACCTTCGGCGATGCTGTTTTCGTTGGCAAGACCAACTTCCGTAGTGGACGGTAAGAATACCTTGCGCTGAATATCCTCATAAGAGCCGCCGTCCACACTCGGCTTTACTACCCGGATTGTGGTAGAGAGAATAGCGTTGATTTCATCGGTGGTAAAACCATTCAAGAAACCGGGACGGTTTGCGTACTGTGTGCCGTAATTGCCCGTACCCGCTGAGGTATCGGGAGAATGGTCTGCCGTGTGAGCTGCGGTATACCAAGAGCCACCTGCGGCGTTTTTGTTGAGCCATTGGTCGAGGTTTGAGAGCGAATAACGGTTGTTGCCGTAATTCTGTCTGTCAGAATTACTGTTACTCGGCTCTTTCGCATCGAAACATCTCAGGTCAAGAATCTCGGCGGCATGAAGCGTGATAGCATTTGTGGGATAGCCTGAGTGATTTTTCGCAACTATCGTCCAAATGATAGACTGTGCCGTCTCGGTGTTGACTTGAAACTTACCGAATTTGACTTTCGCCCCGGTTGGCAAGTTCGATAGCTTTTGAGACATTGTTTTCTTCCTCCTTGCTGAATAATGTTTTGTATAATTCGTCCATCTCTCTTACGAGATGATAGCAGTTGCCACGGAGAGCGTGTCCTTTCCACGATTGATAGGATTGGTGTATGCTCTCCATCGTGACTTGCCCCTTGTCGAGCAGTTTGCGGAACTTTTTGAGTTTCCGGGACATATTGCTTTTACTGCGACGGCGTAACTTCCACACGGTCTTTCCTGTCTCCGTGAGGTAAATGTGAAAGCCGAGAAAGTCAATGCCGTTTTTCAAAGGAAATATTTGAGTCTTTTGATTCAGTTGCATCCCCATCGGAGCAAGAAACATTCCTATGTCCTTCATACATTGTTTCAGGTACTCTTTGTCCTCATGGATGAGATAGACGTCATCCATGTAGCGACCGTAGTACTTAATACCCAACTTCTCTTTGATGAAATGGTCTAAGGGACTCAGGCATAGAACAGCGAGAAGCTGACTGCTCTGATTGCCTATCGGGATGCCGGGGTCTGCCGTAGAGTCGATAATGTACCATAGCAGCCATCTGACATCTTCTTCGGGTATGTACGGCTCTAAAATCCTTTTCAGATATTCGTGCGGAATACTGTAAAAGTACTTTCGGATGTCGCACTTCAATACCCATCCCTCTAAACCGTGTTGTCGGTAGAACTTGTGCATGAAACCGTCCAAACGATTCAGACCAAAGTCTGTACCCTTACCGACCTGAGAAGCGTAGTTGTCGTAGAGAAAGTTCTTTCGCAACAGGATTTCAAGAACATTGTCGCAAAGCGAATGTTGCACTACTTTGTCTCTGAATGAGTTCGACATAACATCTCGTTCTTTTGGCTCATAAACCTTGAAGGTATGATATTCTGATAGTTCATAAGTCTTATCCTGTAATTCCCGGCTCAACCGTAGCAGATTCTCTAAGAGATTTACTTCAAACCGAGCCGTTGCGGGTTTCCATCTCTTACCTCTACGAGCCAACTTAAACGCCCTGTGTAAGTTATCAAATCCGTAGATTTTCTCGTAATACATAATAATTCCACGCCGTATATAGCTTGTGCGTTGATAGAATCAAAGCCCTCGCATCGACATTCATGTGTTTATCCCCTTATAGGAGAAGAGATGCACCTTCCTTTGATGATGGGTCTCTGTTTTCGCCTTTCGGTTACTCAGACTCGATTATCCATCAAATCGGGACGAACGCCATTGTTACCATTGTAAGCATTGTTGTTGTTCAAACTACCATCCGAGTTGACATTCCGAGCGTTGTTGGCGTTCGAGTAGTTAGGCGTTCAAGCGACAAGGCACACCCCATTGTGGTTATCGCTGTTTGTCTTTCTTGTACCAAGCTAAGGTCATGTTCTTAACATCGCAGATAAGCTGAGTCCAATAAACACAACTTCCGCTGCTGATATAGCTTTCCTCATACGCCTGTTCTACAAGGAATAAGAGATTCTTACAAGCGGTAACGGCTTCAAGCTGATACCTGAGTCGGAGCTTTCTCTGTTCCTCGTCTGCAAGCATATAGTCGTTTGCCGCTATCAGCTTTGTGACGATTTCCTTCGACAGCTCATAGATGTCTTTTACCATCATGAAGCGTTCTTTCTTTGGAAAATGCTTGTCGGTCTTTATCATCAGACGGCTATGCTTGAATACATCCTTTGCTTTGGTGATGACATTCATTTCGGTCGGCTCTTTACGATGCGAAGTATTTACTGCCATCTTAACACTCGATTCTGCTCAGAGACTTGTTCCATACGCCTGTGACTGAAATACCCGTCAAGTCGCTGAACGCCATCATAAACGGATTGCTTGTGATGTCATCGAATACTCGATTCATCAGCCACACAACCCTGTCCTCGATGGGTTGAAGCAGAGCCTTGTTGATGTCCGTCCCGGTCTCCGTGATGGAGTCGGGGGCAGGTGTCAGCATAATACGCCCATCTTCTAACTCTTCCATATAGAAGCAGTTGTCACCGATAGCAACCCGGTCTTTGATTTCTCTTGATACATACGCCATACGGTATTCACCTCCTGATAGGTAACGCTCTCATTGCCCCCGATTGAAACATTCCGCTTTTTTGGAAACCTGCAATCATGGAGTCGAGAAGCTGTTTGATTCTGTAAAGATTTTCTTCGATAGCGTTGATGTCCGTATATGTTCCCATATCATCGGGAACAGTCGAAACATCGTCCTGCTGATAATAGGCTGAGATGATAAGGTTGACATTGGAAAGGATTCTGCGAATATCCCTCTCCGTTGGCAGACCGCTTCGCTCCCATACCTTACAGGAAGTGCCGGGAGGATAATGCAGCTCATCCAATCTATCGCTGAGATACTGAATGTTGCCCTCAATACGGTTAATATCCGTGAGGTTAAGACAGCCTTTCAGCTCATAGGTCTCAATGGGGTTGCCTGTCAGTTTAGCCTTAATCCATTCTTGAATCTTTTCCTCAGCAAACGACACATCCTCCTGAGTCCTGTCAAATACAGGGTCAATCCAAACTGCCATTACACAACCCTCCCTTCACCTGTTCCTCTGAACGCTCCTGCGTACTCATACTTGACCGATGTCATGCGTACAGACTCCGTGCCGTACTTGTTTTCAGAGGAGATAATGTCCGTAGCATCAAGCCGGGGGTCTGCTCTCCATCCGCTCATAGTGATAATTTTCCGATGAGTCAGCCATTCTTTTACCCAAGTACTGATTGTCGTTGCAACGGTGGTAGAAGCAATCAGAGGATTATCAACCGTCTGCGTTTCACCGTCCTCAGCAACATCGAGGACATAGTTTGAATCGGAATGTTTGAGGAGCGTACCTGTGACGGTCACTGTGACTTCGCCACTGCCTGTGATTTTGAGATGACAGGTGTTGGTGTAGTAGGTTGCGGAAACCAATGTACCGCCGCTCACGCTTGCACTTGCGTTGATTGCTGCTTCGGAGTAGGTTACAACGACCTCTTTTGTGCCGTTGACGGTTATCTTTCCGTTGAAAAGCTCTTTCCCTGTCTCATCGGCATAGTAGTTATAGACCTTTGTGCTGACTGCGCCGAGCGGTTTTTGCAAAGAGATTTCGGGACGAGAGAACAGGTTGAACTCCGTCAAGGCATAATCCTGAGTTACTGTCGAGATTGCTTCAATATGCAGCACACCCGACCTGTCACAGTAAATGACACAACATCCCGCCTGAGCGATATACTGCAAGCACTCCGAGATTGGCTTCAACGGCAGAGGAGCAACCGTTTTGATGGTTTTCAAGCTGTCGCTGACAATCCATTTCTTTGTGCCGTCATCGTTGAGCGGAAGGTTTGCTTCCGTCAGAACGGCGATAGCAAGGTCATACAGGCTCACTCCGGCAGAGTTATACAATCCTTTGGTGTAGGTCTTTTGCATGAACTCCAAGAGGTCTCGTGCCGTGAAGCTCGCTTCTATGCCATTCTGAGGAGCATTCCACTCAGAGAGATAGAACACACCTGCGGGAATATACTCAATCGTACCATCGTTGAGTTTCAGACCGTACTTAACCCGCATTTCCTGTCGTTCCACCAGATACTTCGACAAGCCTGTTGTGTTGTTCGGGTCATAAATGTTATCGCTGTTGTCGAGGGCAAAGCTCATCTTATTGACAAGAGTGCTTGCGCCTATCGGGTTTACATCCTGCTCGTGAGAGTACCCGGTAATGTCACTCTTACCGTAGACCTTGTTTACACCGACAAAGACCTCAGCGATTCTCGCTCTATGAAAAGGCAAGCACCATTTGAGGATTTCAATACGGATGCTGTCATAGGTCTCAATATCGAGTTCCACGACCGACTTGACTGAGGTGTTGTTTTCCACACGGATGTCCGCAACAACGGTCGAGCCGTTATAAGCTGTCACCCGGAAAACCTCAGCATACTCGTTATAAGCAACACCCCATGTGATAGTAATGCCGGGGATAACAGGCTCATGGATTTCCGAGAAGTTGATGTCCACAATCGGACTGCGGTCGAAACCTCCGTCCTCCTCAGAAAGCAGATTTCCAATGTACCCGTTGTCTCCGTATTCCGAATCGGGGATAAACCTTCGACTGCCGTCAAGCAGCCAAAGGTTTTCCTCCAAAGTGCCATACGGCACAATATCCTTATCTACCTCGCTCACAATCTGCTCTGTGTCGGCGATATAGATTGCTCCATTGTCCTCAGAGGTTGCATCCGCAAGAGCATCCGGGTCAGCAATGTCGAAAGAAATTTCAACAAAGCTCTCGTTGACAAGCTGTTGCCTTTGAACAGCTTTCCAAGCATCCGAAACATTCTGCATAATCACACCTCCACGAGAGAGAGCTTACATTCCGTCCATCCGAGAATGTCTCCGTTTTCCGGGTCTCGTCTCCACATCCCGGCACTTCGGTCACTGACATACATTGTCTTAGTAACCCATCCTCCGGCACTTTGGTCGAAGAATGTTACCGTGTTATAGAACTTACCCCCGGCAGATTCCTTGAAGCACCTGTTGATAGCCGCCCATTGTTCAACGGTCAGATACCGCCAAGACAGCTCAACCTTTGCAACATCGTCTCGGATGACCGCTCCAATGACAACACCTTCAAGGTTACGAGCAGAGTCAACGAGCGTTGCCGTGTTGCCTGAATAAGCAGACGGCTCAGGGAACGGATAATTCCCAACAGTAACCAATGCTCTAAATGCCATTGAGAACACCTCCCGGATAAATAGTTGCGCCACGCTCCCTCTGCCGCTTCTCTACGGCGGCGGTTATCTGCTTGCCATCAAGATATACCTTGACATCAAAGTTGCCGTTATTGTTGCCCTCAGCGGCTCTCATAGCGGCGAGAACGCCCTGATAGATGCCCTCTACGATTTGGTCGTTGTTCGCAACGGCAGTACGACCGCCGATAGAGCCGACCATCTCAGCACCCGCTTCACGAGCGATAAAGAGCTGCCCGACTTCCGGGAAACCGCCCGATGCAAAACCGAGCTTATCGCCGACCCAACTGACGGCACTCGACACCTTATCTCCGATACTCGACAAGGCACTCTTGACGGAGCTTACGGCATTGGATGCCCAAGAAACGGCACTGTCAAGCGCACTCTTAGCCGCATTGACTCCGGCTAAAACGATGCTTTTCATCTTGTTTACAAAGCCTGTGATAGAGTCAACAACAGAGGAAATGTGCGATTTCAAGCCATCCCATATCGAGCAGATGGAGGTTTTCATCGAGGTAAAAGCGGAAGTCGCAGTACCTTTAATGCTGTTCCAAGTGGTCGAGAGGTTTGACTTAATACCACCCCATACCGTAGAGCTGTTGGTTTTCACATTGTTCCAAGCCGTAGCGATGTTGGTCTTGATGTTGTTGAATACCGTACTTGCATTGGATTTCACATTGTTCCACAGAGTAGACAGGGTGGACTTAATGTTGTTCCACTTAGTCGAGGTGTCGGAGCTGATATTCGACCACGCCGTACTGATAGTGGATTTCAGATTATCCCAAGTCGTACCCGCCGTAGTTTTGATGTTAGTCCAAGTGGTAGAGAGCCAAGATTTCACATTGTTCCACGCATTTGTGGTGTTAGTCTTGACATTATCCCAAGTGGTAGCCATTGTGGTTTTCATGTTGTTCCACACGGTCGTAGCAGTACCCTTGATGTTGTTCCAAGTAGTCGAGAAGAACGATTTGATACCGTTCCACACGGTCGTTGCCGTAGATTTGATACTCCCCCACGCATCGGAACAAGCCTGTTTGATGCCCTCCAATTTTTCGGAGAAGAACTCAACGATGATATGCCAAGTGTCCTTGATGCCTTGCCACAGACCATCGACAAGAAATGTACCAATCTCAGCAAAGACCGTAGAGGGAGAGTGGATGCCGAACAAGTTTTTCACCCAATTCACAACCGGGTCAACAAGGTTTTCTTTCAGCCAATTACCCGCTTCACGCATCTTCTCTCCGATGCCGTGAAAGAATCCTGCCACGCTGTCGAGACCAAAGCCCTCAAACAAGCCGCCCAAAAGGTCAGCGATACCGCCGAGCGCACCGACAATGATGCCGGGTATCTGAACGACAAGCTCAACAATCAGCGTACCGATTTTTGCGAGGATTTGCCCCCAATCAATGTTGGCAATCATCTCACCGAGTCCGGCGAGAATGTCCTGCACGACTTTACCCCAATCGGTTTCACCGACTGCGGCGAGCAACAGGTCAAGCAGACCGACAACCGCATCACTCAGAGTTTGACCGAGACTTCCCAAGAGAGACATCCAATCAATCGACTCAATTGCATCCATAATCTGAGTGCCGATTTTGTACCACTGCACATTCCGAATAGCCTGTTGCAGACTCTCGAAAATGCCGAGGATGATTCCCTGAGCGGTTTGTACCGCTTTCGTCAAATCAACCTCTTCAAACCAACCGTTGATAAAGTCGGCAATCGCAAGACCAAACTTCGTCCAATCGAAAGTTGTGACAAAACCGTAGAGAGTATCTACGAGAATCGACCACTTCTTCGCAAAGGTCTTACCGACCAAGTTGAAGTCGATTTGCTCCATCGCATTGTTGAGAAGCGTTGCGATACCTGAGCCGATTTTCTCAAAGTTGATGGTGTCGAGGAAGTTGTAAACCACCTCAAAAGCAGACTGAATACCGTAGCCCAACTTAGAGCCAATTCCGGCAAAGTCGATTTTGTCGATAACCTCATTGACTTTTTCGCCGAGAATCGTTCCAACACCCGCCCAATCGCCGTTGGCGATAGCTTCTTTGAGTTGGTCTATCCATGTAGCAAAGTCACTGTCGAGCTGCATTTCCTCAAACATAGAGCCGTAGTCAGTACCACCGCCGCCGCCGCCCCCTCCACTGTCGGAGAGAACATTCAGTTCGTCAAAACCTGCGGTAAGGCTCTTAGCAGCTTCCGCTGCGCCACCTGCGGCTTCGGCATACTCAGTCTGCGATTTGACCGCCTTAGTCCAAGTACTCGCCCCGGTGAGCTTCGCAAAAAGCTGATTCAGCACATTGATGAGGGCAACAGCTCTGTCGATAACATACTCGATAGCAGGTGCAAGCGCATTGAGGAGCGGAGCAACCATCGCACCGATAGAATTTTTGAAGTACAAAAAGCTCGATGCAATCCTGTCCATAGAAGAAGCGAGGTTGCCCCCGATAGCCTTACTGTACTGATAGACATTGTTCGTTCCCTCTTTGAAAGCGGTTGCTATCTGAGAGAGAAGAAAACGAATCGCCCGGTACATAGCGATACGACCCATAGAGCGAACAAAGCCTGAGAACTTCTTTGTAGCGGTACTCAAACCGCTTTTCAGCTTACCGCCGATATAGTTGCCGAGCTTTTTAACTGCCCCGAAAACGCTCTGAGCGGCTTTTCCTACGCCCTTAATGACAGCACTAACGCCCTTGAAAACGCCACCCGCAACCTTGCCGATACCACTGAAAACAGTTCTTGCAGTACCTCCAATAGATGAGAAAACGGTAGAAGCAAAGGCTTTGAGCTGCGAGAGTTTTCCCTTTGTCGATTCCACATCTACACTCGGAGCAATATCAACTGTTTCAGCAGAAGCGGCAGGAGGAGTAATGTTGGAAGTCGGATTGGCGGCAGTGATTTCACTGACTTTTTCAGCAATTTCAGAAACTTTATCCGACCCTGCGCCGAGATTGGAAAAATCAATCTTCGACAACTTCCTTAGCTCAGAGATAGCGGTACTCAGACCGGGATTACTCCCGGCATTGGCGAGAGATTCTACACCCTCAGCCATAGCTTTGAGCTTGCTGATACCACCCTCATTCATGTTGGCAACTGCATTACTCATCTCGGTTAGCTTTTGCAGAGAGTTTTTCAGTTTTGTAAGTCCACGCTGCGCATCGGTAGTCGAGGACTCTATTTCAATTTGCAGATTGTCAATCGTGTTATCCACCGTCTACCTCCTTTCCGGCTCGAACAGCAATCTGAGCGTTCGTTTTCGCCGCCCATGCTGCCATTTTCGCCTTTGTTTTTTCAAACCTGAGCTGTTCCTGTTTTTCACGCTTTTCCTGTACCTGTTTTGCAGTAATAGCGTATGGCTCAGAGGAATACGGAGTCGGCTTTGTACCTTTCTTTGCAAAGGCTTGAAGAATGGGAGAGACATCACACAATGCTTCGTAGATATACATTCCCTGCAACCACAAGTCTTGATTTCGCTGTCGCTGCTTAATTTCCTCAGCTCTCCGATAACACTCTGTCAGTCGGCAGTCTCCGTTCCAATATAGGTCGTAAGGCATACCGATAGCCAAGTAGTATGGTAAGTGAGTATAGAACATCTCAGTATAAGAGAGGGCGGCAAAGCCCTTAGACCCGCCGCCCCGATGGGGTTGCGAGTCACTTACCAACTCGTTCCCCAAGTCAAGTTTCCCTCGGACTCCTCCGGCTCATCGACAAGTGCTTCGATAGGCTCGTTATACATCTCGGCGAGTCGCATCACCAAGTCCATCTTGTTTGTCATCTTGTCGTAGATACGGTCGATGACATCACGCTTCACAAAGCGATGATGGGCAAGGAACGCACCCGCAAACAGAGCGGGAAGAGTAGTCAGGGGTTTCTCAGAGATTTCACTGATATTGAATCCCTGCTTTTCGAGAGTGGCAACAGTCGCTCTCGTGTATTCGAGAGTATAGTCAGTACCCTCAAAGTTGAATGTGATAGTCTTAGCCATGATATATTCCTCCTCTTAAATCTTAGGTAGAGCTGACGGTGATAGGCGTAGACGGAGCAATGGTGATAGTCATATCGACAACCTCATTCACACCGCCGCCAACAACGAACACGCTCAGCTTGCCCTTGAACTCGAACTTACCCTCAGACCCGGTAGGAGTGACCGTACCGCTCGACTCAGTACCGCCAAGCCAAACAGCAAAGCTGCACTCAGTGTCTTTCAGAGCGGCGAGGGTAGTGTAGTCATCCTTGTCATAGTTGGCAGTGAACTCCAACGCTTCGAGAGACTGAATACCCGGAATGTAGGTCTGCATCCCATCGGAAAGAGTGGTCGTTTCAAGCATCTCAGGCGCACCGCCGAGGTCAGGAAAATCCTTGATGTCAACGAGCTTCGTATAAGTGTTTCCCGAATCACCTTTCTTCATCAGAAAGACCTTGTAAGTAGAAATAGCCATTACTTATTACCTCCTGTAAATTGTTTGATTTGTTGAGACGATAGCCGTGTATCTCGTAACCATCCGATAGATAGTAGCATCGTCCATCGAAACAGGGTTTTTCATTGTCCGGGTAAACCCAAGACCCAAAAGAATGTCATCAATGACGGAAAGGATTTCCTTGCACTCGGTCTTTTTTCCGCTCGTTTTGTTTGAGTAGACATTGACCTCATACATCAGATTGGCGTGATTCTCATTGCTCCCGGAGTCCTGCGTACTCTTGACCGTGTAATTGTCGGCTTCGACTACGCTGACACAAGGGAACTGAGAGGGACTGCGTACATCCTCACCGTAAACATTGATGCCCGTGAACTGAGAACGGAGTTCGGATGCAATCTTTGTGAATACTTCATTTTCAATGTCAATCACTTCCGAACACCTCCTTAGCGATTTTAGTAATTTGCTCCCGCATTTCCTTAACTGAGTCGTATAACGCCCGGTTTGCGGGGTTGCCTTGCGTTTTTACTTCGCCTTGATGCTTGCCCTTAGTGATGACCTCACCATTTGTTCCGGGATTGCCTGAGTATCGCCACGAGTCGAGCTTACCTAAGTGATAGCCGTAACCGCCACGGTTAAAGCCGAACTCTCCTGCTTTCGGATGAGCCTGTGCTGCATAATGCACACCTGAGCCGAACTCAATGAAAGTGATTGCACTTCCCGATGCAGAAATAGCCAACTTGTTATCGGCAATCCATACCGGGGTGTTATTCACTCGCACATCGTTCATGCCGTCATAAATGGCATTTGCAAAGCGAACGGTTGCCCCCTCAATTCCTATCTCGGCTAATCGTTCCATCAGGGTATGGACTTTCTTATCCAAGTCTTTTTGGTACTGCTCGATTTCGGCAATCGCCTTATCAAGCGTTCCGAGAGTGCATTTAATCTTCTTCACGATACTTCCACCTTGCTTACCGCAAAGGAAATAGTGTTGATAGACTTTGCGACTTTCTTCACGATATAGTCAAAGATGAGATTGCCGTCCTTATCATAGGAGGGAGGAGAGTCAATGCAGAGAACAGAGTGTTCGTCAACCGGGCAATCAAGCTCATCCGTAATGATGACCTTATCGTATAAGAGCGAATTACCAAACTGCTCAACCTGAGCTTCGCCTGTCGCTGCCGAAACATTTGCTTTCATTTCAACAGGCGTTTGGTAGACCACCCGATATTCGCCGCTGTCGTTGCCGTACTCATCCTTGATAGCAACCTTTTCTTTGAAGAGGGCATAGTAGAACTTGCGCTTGTTTCTGTGCAGACACCTCATCAGAACACCCCCACAAAAGGAGTCACCCTTGAAAGCATCGACTCAGGCACATCGGCATTTTCATAAGAGCGGTTGATGCCGTTTTCGCTATGGTAGGTCTCACCCTCTGCGCCACGCTTATTGAGCAGATAACAGGCAATTTCAACCTGAGTGGTTGCGTATTTGTCCGGCACTCGCTCAATATCGTCTCCCTTGAAAGGATAGGCTCTATGGATAATCTTTCGACCTGCCACAGAAAGATAGGCAAGCAACACGCTGTCGGCGGTTTCCTCACCCTTTTCCTCGTTCAAGAGGGATTTGAGCAGAGCAAGTTTATCTTCATCGCTCCAAACCATGTTGCTTGCCTCCTTTCAATTACGCAATGGTGAACCAACCGCTCGTTTTCGGATTGTCCCCGGTAGACGGAGTTACCTTTACATAGCCGTTGCCGACTTTCTTGTAATAGGTAGTACCCGAAGTGACCGTAGTTTCAGTGGCGGCAGTTGCCGTACCCTTGACGAGTTTGACAACCTTCGTCTCGTTGGTCAGAGCAGCAATGTAGTACTTGCGAGAATAGATAGCGTTCTCACGAGTATTCGCATCACGCTCCTGTTCGATTTCCGTACCCTTCTTGTTGAACAGGGTGACAGCTTCCTTTGTACCCATATAGATAGAGCCGGAAGTCGCATCCTTCTTCGTGTAGATGTTCACACCTGCCACAGTGCCGATATAGCCGTTCCTTGCGAACGCTTCGACATACTGCAAGGTATCTTTCAGCTCCTTACGAATGTCTGCGACATCGGCGGGAGACACGAAAGCAAAGATGGTGACATCTTCAAGATTTTCGAGAGCGAGGACGGACTGAGCATCCGCAAACAGGTCGAAGTTGAACTTCGTACCGACAACCACCTGAGTAGCTTTCGCAAACTCGGTATAAATGTCGGCGTTGACCGTGTTGAACATATCCGTACCCATGTGCTTAGTGCCAACGGGAACGAGCATCGGGTCAGTCATCGCCTGTTCGTCATAGTACTTGAATCTGTTCTGAGCAAGCAGAATCTCATACTGCTTCTGAGTGTAGCCGACCTCAATAGACTGAGAGTTGCCAACGCCCATAGCGAGCTTCTGAGTGCCATCGGTAGCCTTATAGACATTGATTTTACGAATCATGCCCGGAGTACCGACAAGGTTGTTGTCGATGGTGCAGAACTGCTGCAAGTTGAGATGAGAATTGAACTGGTCTTCTACCTCGTTAGACAGGTAGAAATTGCTATATACAGTGTTAGCCATTATTCGTTACCTCCATAAAGTTTTTTGTATTCTTCGGGATTCTTTTCGGAATACTCATAACGCTCCTGAGCCGACATCTTCCTCAGCTTGTCGAGGGTCATCGTGTCCTTACCGTCTCCGGCAGGAGGAGTAGGAGTATCTTTGAGTAAATCCGCTTTCAGAGATTTATCATGCGTTTCGAGGAACTTCTTCTGATTGGCAAAAACCTTAGCGGTATCTCCATCAGCCAAAGCCTTAGCCGTAGCATCGGCAAGAGACTCGTCATAGCCGAGAGCAAGGAACTGAGCCTTGTGTCCTGCGATGAGCTTTTCCTTTTCCATAGCTTCGACCTTCGCACGAAGAGTTGTAAGCTCTTCCTCGTTTGCCTGTTTCTTTTGCTCTTCCTCAGACAGTAGAGCGTTGTGCTTCTTGCGCCATTCAGCGGCTTCGGAGTTTGCCTTAGAAGCAGCGTTTTTGTACTTCTCCAACTCAGAGGAGTTGTCCTCATACTCAAAGGCTTCAAGAGCTGCGAGCTTTTCTTCCGGGGTCATCGTGTCATACCCCTTGATTTTGGTGATGTCGATTTTTGCCATAATAGTTACCTCCTGCGTTTAATAAGGCTGTTCACTCAGCACTATTGTCTGTTTTTAAGTCTTGTCTGACTTTTGCGTTTAGAGTTCACTCTCATATATCAAGCCTTTCGGCTGCTATATCAAAAGAAACAGGGGCTACAAGCTGTTACGCTCATAGCCCCTGTCGGCTGTTTCCCTCTACCCATTTGCAGAGGTCTTGATTTTCACTTTTCGTTGAATTTCCACTATCACGAGTTTTCCGTTTTCTCGTTTTAGTTCCACTGTGTTTCCGTGTTTGAGGATTCTTCCGATTTCCTCGATGACCTCAGCCGTAAACAGCTTAGGGTCTATTACTGCCGTAGCCATCAATCAGTACCTCCCCAATACGGTAGCAAATAGCACCTGCATCCGATATGAGGTTTCGGCGGCACTTTTGCTATATCATAAATTTTTCCGTCTCGTTTCCGACATTCCTCACAACGCCGTTCGTCTTTGAGCGTGACCCAAATGACCTTTTCAACGCCGTTATCACGATAGGCTTGCTCAACAGCTCTGTCGGTAATGTCGATAGCGTACTGCGAAACCATATTAGACCAATATCGGAGAGCCGTTTTGACTTCCTCCGCCTTGTTGGTGCTTGCAATATAGCTTTCGGCAAACCGAGCGCATTTCCGCTCGACTTCATGCAGGTACACATACTTCGTGACCGGGTTATAGTCGTTCAACCATCCGAGCAACCAAGCGGCTGTGATTGCATCCGCAACCTTACCGCTTTGGTCTTTATACGCTCGTTTGGCTATCAAAAGGAGACTTTCTTCTGTTATCTTCTCCAACTCCTCATATAGAGCCTTTGAGGATTGGATAACATTCAATTCATCGAAAGAGGTTTGACCGGGAAACTGATTGAACAACCGAATGAATCGCTTTCGCATATAACGAATGATTTTGTCGGCATATTCATACATCGCTCACACCTCCTCGTTCAGAAA
>Ga0129313_1000337_pt1 | contig 42998 bp, 39 predicted proteins | sample O1105metagenome_FD_94436 | JGI IMG/M metagenome (GOLD analysis project Ga0129313, IMG submission 94436) | Orangutan group fecal microbial communities from fecal samples from Wisconsin, USA - O1105 metagenome | ecosystem: Host-associated > Mammals > Digestive system > Large intestine > Fecal...
GCGATTGTTGTAGGAATCTCGCAGGGAACACAGCCGATTATCGGCTTCAACTATGGGGCAAGGCAATACCATCGTGTACGGGAGGCTTACCTGCTTGCGGTAAAATGGAACCTTGTTGTTTCCACAATTGCTTTCATCGCATTTCAATTTTTCCCGCAATCTATCATTTCGCTATTCGGAGATGGGGACGAGCTGTATTTTGAATTTGCTGTTTTGTTCATGCGTACCTATCTTTTCATGGTGTTGGTAAATGGTGTGCAGTTGCTTTCTTCCAGTTTTTTTACCGCAATAGGAAAATCGTTAAAAGGTGCTCTGTTGGCATTAACAAGGCAGACCTTTGTGTTGATTCCGCTTACCCTACTGCTCCCGCTTCGTTTCGGAATTATGGGAGTATTGCTTGCGGGACCTGTTGCTGATTTTTCAGCGTTTATGCTATCTGTTGTACTGGTGGGTATAGAATTAAAAAAACAAAAAAATGACATGTAAACAACAGCCCTATGTGAAAACATTCTTTTTCCGCCGTTAAGTAATCAAGAAGCAAAAGCTTAAAAACCGTTGCGATAAATTTTATAAATTTAGTAGGATAATATTTAGAAGTAAGGATTGAGAAAAATATGGAAACTATAAAATGGGTTCTATGTCCTATCTGTGGAAATAAAACCCGAACGATAATGCAAGAAGATACCGAATTAAAGAACTTTCCACTCTACTGTCCGAAGTGTAAACAGCAAACACTTGTGAATGTCAAGCACTTTGTTGTTTCGGTTAGCATAGATAGTGCAAATTAAGTGCGATCAAAAGGAGTTTAGGCTGGTTGGAGATGCATATAGGGAAAAGATAAACTCAGTGCTGATATAAATAAGGGAGGGATACGATGCAGGAACATATTATTGTACGTCTGCTTACAAGAATTTTTGATTTTTTATTACTAAATGTACTGTGGGTTCTTTGTAGTATCCCGGTTATTTCGCTTGGAGCATCTACAACAGCTCTTTATTCTGTGATGTTAAAAATAGTAGAAAATGAAGAAGGGTATATTATATGGGATTTCTTGAAGGCATTTAAACGAAATTTCAGACAGAGCACTACAGTATGGTGCATTCTTCTAGGAATTGGCGTTGCTCTTTTTGCGGATTATCAGTTTGTGCAGAACATTTCGGGAGTGATGCGAACGATAGGAATGGTATTGCTTGGAATGATTGTATTAGTATATATATATGAAGTGGTTTTTGTATTTCCTTTGATTGCCAGATTTGATAATACAACGATCAATATGTTGAAAAATGCAGTTTTGATCCCGATATCCAGACTCCCATATGCAGTGTTTGTCTTGGGATTGAGTGGTATGTGTGTGTGTGTGACTTTGCTGAACAGGACAACTATTATGATAGGGGCGGTTGTATGGAGTATGATTGGCGTTTCGCTTATCGTGTATGCAAACTCGCTTCTTCTGCGGAGGATGTTCTGCCCATACGAGTAGATTATTCCTCCCTCTCCCATTCCTGCGCGGTATCTGGGACTTCTTCTTTTTGAAGTTCGATAAGTTCCCGCCAGCGCTTTTTATCAATTTTAATGCCGGCCACTTCAGAGCAGCTAATCCATGGATATTCCATATAATTTTACAAGAAGGTTATTGGAAAATAGATTCCAATATTATGTGGGGAGTATGGACCAGTTTTTTTGATGATAAGATGACGATGACAGATGTATATACTATGTTTTTCAGAACATCTATGAATGTACCACGTATTATGGGATATTTGTTGGCTTATCTTTATCAGAGCGTTATCATATATGGAAAGAAAATTACAAAACAGGATATAGAGAATGCATCAGAAAAATACTATGAAGATAATATAGATGCATTTTTTAGATCTAGTACATATTGTTTACTTTCCATAGAAGAAAAACGTAATATTGCACAACTGAAAAAGGTAAGAGATGCAATTGTGGACCAAGCGAAAGAAATAAAAAGACAAATTGACAGGAAGGTTGTACCAAAAAACAGCTCCATATAGTAGTCATTTTCATGTGCTACAAAATACTGAAAAGTATTTGGAATCGTTAGAATTGAATCATTTTATTACAAAATATGAGGAAAAATCAAATCGAGATGGGAAAAAAGTTAATGTCTATTGTTTGAATTATGGATTGGCAAAAAAGAATAATATCATATGGGGAAGGGCACAAGGAACGATATATAGAAAATATTTTATAGAAAGAATATTTAATTTCACATCATTAGTTTTAGAGCAAATTAGAGAAACAAAAGTGATAAAATGTACCAATCCGGCATGTGGACGTATTTTTGATGATAGCGAAATTCCCTTTTTAAAATTTACAAGATTTCAATGTCCGGATTGTCATTCAAAAGTAGAAACATATTCAAAAGTAGATGAAGAGATTGAACATCAGTTTCAGCAAGCAAATAAAATTCCGCTAGTTAGCAAAGAAGAACTGGATATTATTTTGGAACTTAATAGAAGAAAAGAGTTTTGTAAGGCCAGAGATATTGCGGAAGAAATAGACATGGAATCACGTCGGATTGCACAAATTTGCAAGAAGCTTGACGAAGATAAAGGTATTGTGATTAGGAATAAGCGATGTAACCCATATGAGTATTGTACGTCAGAAATCGGAGAAAAATATTCGGATGTAGAAGTATCATGATAACACCATGATAACAAAATCTCCAAAAACCACACGGACACAACGGAAATTCCGGATTTTTCCACACGAATCACACGGAAAATCACCATTTGCACACCGTAACACATCGGTCTGATATCGTGAAGGTGGACGTACTGTAGGATCAGGACGTGTTGCTACAATCATCGAGTAATATACGCGTTGGCAATGAGCCGTGCAAATAAGTAAATAATATCAGGGAAGAATGCTTGGCATTCTTCCCTGTATTTTTTTACTTATTTATAAGGCGAAAGCCCTCGATTGAATGATTCAGTCGAAAAAGCCCACTTTATATTTGATTTTTCTGAATCAAATAAATCTTAAGAGCCAGTTCTATTTCCGTATGTCTGGAATTATCTCTCAAATCAATTTCAAGTAAATCGCAAATTTTCTGAAACCGATATTTCACAGAATTATAATGTAAGAAAAGCTTTTCAGATGCCAGCTTTAAATTCCATCCACAGTTAATGATAGACTGTAGTGTTTCAATCAGGTTCGCGTGATGCTGGTCATCGTATTGCTGCAGAGGCTTTATATATTTATCGCAGAATTCAATTGCCTCGTTATTGGATGAAATAGAAAATAATAAGCGATAGATTCCAATCTGATCATAAAAGAACAGACGGTTAAATTGCTGAATCTGATAGACCGTCTGGATGACCTGCTTTGCCTGCTGGTAGCTGTTGTGAATATTGATAATGTCATCTACATACATTCCAACTCCCATTGAAATAGTAAAAGGAACGGCGTTCAGCAGACTGTGCTGGATTTGACTGAATGTATCTGCAAGGGTTTTACGGGCGCTGACAGGCAGTTTTCCAGTGATCAGAAAGGCAATAAAGTCACTCTGTGAATAATAAATAGTGGAAGGGAATGCCTGCTTGATATACTTAATAGAAGTATCAAAAGTCCGGTCTGTGTATTTCTGAAGCTTTTCATTTGTCTCGGTATCCAGATCACGCAGATAATATTTTTTAATATTGTTTATATCTATGATCGCAACAAATCCGCCGCCGTCCAGATCCCAGCCGTATAAATGGGCACGTGTATTGATCTCTTCACGTGTTTTGACGTTGTTAAGCATCAGGTCTCCTACAAAGGAGGAGTAATATTTTTCTTCGATCATCCGGTTACTGATTCGGATCTGCATACGCAGGATAATTACGATACTGGCATATTCGATCGCTGTTTTGTAAATATTGGAGTCAGTATCCGGATATGTCCGGTCAGAAAGAAGCATAATATATCCAAATTTCTGCTCTTTATTGACAACGTCGATACACTGATATTTCTCTCGGTATTCATTTAAAATAATATCATATGATAATCCCTTCAGATAAAGACTATCCTCGCTTACATTTTCAGAAAAATATACTTTGTGGAAAACAGTATCAACATAGGCAGTCGGTTCCTGGATCAGAGTACTCAGTGTCTGCAAGATTTGATGGATAGAGCGGTCATTTATTGCCAGTTCCAGAAAACTCTCGTGAATCTTAGCAGATTCTTTCAGCTGCTCTGCCTGTTTGGATATAATTTCGGACAGGGTTGGATTGATAATGTCGGCAAATGCGTAGATTGCCGGACAGTAGATCAGTGGCAAAGCTTTTTCATCACAAAGTTTTTTTGCATTTTCCGGAATAACTTTCATGTACCGGTCTGACTTGACAATCAATGCACTGATATTTCTTGACAACAGCTTGCTGATGAAATCAAGAAAAGCATTAGGCGTCTTTTCCAGGGCATAGGTTGTTGTGATCACAACTTCATTCCCTTTTAACCACTGGAAGCCATCCGGAGTATCAACGACGGTTACTGTGGAGATTTCTCTGTGTACACCGAGATTTCCGGAAATAAGTTTTAATCCCTTAATGGTTGGTAGCTGTAATAGTTCTTCGACAGTCATTTTTACTCTCCTTGTAATATAATTGTATCTCAAATACAAAAACTGATAAAATAATTATATCACAAATACAAAAAAATGATGTCGAATATAAAAAAATCACAATAAGTTTGTACATGACATATATAGAAAGCAAAGTTATTAAGTTGTAAACTTATCATCAACAAGAGGAAACTGGATAACAAAAAAGGAACATGAGAGAAGAAAGGAAGAGAGTTTATGGATTATGTAGAGATTTCTAATTCAATGATCGTGTATTTGCTTTGTGGTATTACTGTAGCAATTGCATTTGCCCAGGCTGTTCTTTATATCCGAATGGCAAAGAAAATGACAGTGAAGGCAAACATTCCGGCAACAGTGCCGAAGACAGCATTCAGAGTCGGTCTCATTTCCGCAATCGGACCTGCACTTGGTGTATTTATCGTAATGGTTGGTCTTATGACTTCGATCGGAGGTCCAATGGCATGGCAGAGACTTTCTATCATTGGTGCTGCACCGACAGAGCTTACTGCAGCAACGCTTGGTGCTGAAGCGGCAGGCGCAGAGCTTGGAGGAGCTGGATTTACACTGAAAGTTATGGCTGTCAGCTGGTTTGTAATGGCGCTCAACGGAGCTGGATGGCTGGTTGTAACAGGTCTTTTTACACCTGCACTTGAAAACTTAAGAACAAAGATGAGCGGTGGCGATTCAAAATGGCTGGTTGTAATGAGTGGTGCCTGTTCACTTGGTATCTTCGGTTATCTGGATGTTAACGAAATTGGTAAAGGATGGGGAAATGCAGCAGCTGTTGCCGGTGGTATTATCGGAATGGCAATCCTTGAAAAATTTGTAGCAAAGAAAGTTCCAAAGATCAGAGAGTACAATCTTGGTATTGCAATGATCATCGGAATGTTATTTGCAATCATCTATGATATGGCAGTTGGAGCATAGGAGGGTATGATTATGGAAAATAAAGAATTAATGTCAGAATGGAAAAAGAATAGTATTAGAATCGGTACCCCTACAAACCTGCTTGCAGCATTTACATCATTTATACCGGTTATCTGGCTGTGTATCACCTATAACTGCTGGCCGGATCCGAAAGTAGTACTTGCAGGATGGGGAATGGTTGCACTATCATTTGGTGCATTCTATGTTGTTGAACCAATTTCTTACTATGCGGCTCTTGGACTTACTGGTACATATTTGAGTTTCCTTTCAGGAAATATCGGTAACATGCGAGTTCCATGTGCAACAATGGCTCTTGAGACAACAGAGAGTGAACCGGGAACCCTTCAGGCAGAGGTGGCTTCTACAATGGCAATCTGTGGTTCTATTATTACAAACCTGATTGCTACAACCGCAGCGGTTTTAGTAGGATCTGCAGTTGTATCCGTACTTCCGGATGTGATTGTATCAGCGCTTACAAAATATGCAGCAGGTGCAATCTTTGGTGGAACATTTGGAACCTATGCACTGAAGTATCCGAAGGTTGCCATCTTTGGAATGGGACTTCCGCTTATCCTTAAATTTACGATCGCTCCTCCGGCATGGGTACTTATCGTTGTGTCTGTATTTGGAAGCCTTGGATTTGCAAGACTGTTATATGTAAAAGAAAAGAAAACTGCTTAGCGGGAAATGAATAAAAAGCAAAAGATTCATAGAGAAAAGAGGGAATAAGCATGAGTATGTGGAAAGAATGTGAAGGTTTACAGGAAGAACTCGTAAAAATGCGAAGAGAACTGCATCAGATTCCGGAATTTGGTCTTGATCTTCCGGAAACGCAGAAATATGTAACAGATAAACTGGATGAACTCGGAATTCCTTATAAATGTTCAGGAACAGACAGCAGTATCATTGCAGAGATCAAGGGCGGGCTGCCAGGTAAGACGGTTGCACTCCGTGCAGATATGGATGCACTTAAGATTACTGAGGCAAATGATGTTGATTATAAGTCCAAACATGAAGGTCTGATGCATGCCTGTGGACATGATAACCATATTGCAATGCTTCTTGGAGCCGCAAAAGTTTTAAATGCGCACAAAGCAGAGATTAAAGGAAATGTAAGGCTTTTGTTCCAGACCGCAGAAGAATTATCCAAAGGCGCAGAGATTATGATCAAAGATGGTGCAATGGATGGTGTAGATGCTGTATTTGGACAGCATATCGGAAGTATCATCAACAAAGATATCCCGGCAGGAAAGGTAATTGTTACTCCTGGATGCTGTATGGCATCATTCGACAGATTTGTGATCCATGTAAAAGGAACGGGTTGTCATGGCTCTACTCCGGAAAAGGGAACAGACCCGATCACAATGGCGTCTCATATTGTAATTAACCTGCAGGAAATCATTGCACGTGAAGTTTCCGCAGTAAAAGCTGCAGTTGTAACAATTGGTTACTTCCATGGTGGTGTTGCTTATAATGCAATTCCAAGCGAAGTAGAAATCGAAGGTACGATCCGTGCGCTGGAAGAGCCAATAAGACAGTACCTTGCAAAACGAATTGAAGAGATTGCAAAGAGTACAGCGGCAACATTCAGAGGAACAGCAGAAGTTGAGATGGACTGGGGAGCACCTCCGGTAATCAATAACGACGAGATGGCAGCACTTGTAACTGAAGCTGCAAAAGAAGTTGTAGGTGAAGAGGATGTTGTAAGTAAAGTTCCGGCACCAAATATGGCAGGAGAGGATTTTGCATACTACTTACAGAAAGCACCTGGAGCATTTTTCTTCCTTAGTTCTTCTAATCCGGTAAAGCATACGGATGTTCCTCATCATAATCCACACTTTAATGTAGATGAAGACGTGCTCTACAAAGGATCAGCAATGTTTGTAAAGATTGTAGAAGCTTATCTGAAGTAGTATAATAAAACAAAAAAGGCAGGATAAGAGTATGAATGCACAGATGATGATTTTATTGTATGCGGTACTATTGTTTGTAGTGATCTATTTTATGATGGTAGTTCCGGGAAAGAAAAAGAATAAAAAAATGCAGGAACTCCATGATTCGATCAAGGTTGGAGATGAGATTCTTACAATGGGAGGGATTATCGCAACAGTAAAAGAGCGGGATGGTGAAATCCTTACAGTAGAGATTGATCCGGAAAAAGAAATCTGTATGAAAATTCTGGTCTATTCTGTATCTACGATTCGTAAATAAGAGCTAAGAGCAAAGGGTGTTTTTCTGGTATATTACAGAAAAATGCCCTTTTTAGTATGTTAGTGTACAAGAAAAACTGCCAGTAGCAGTTTTTTTGTAGTTTATGGTTTTTTTGGAAAATAATAAAAAATCAACCATGCTAAAAATGACCAAAATTCATTTTTTAATTATGAAATTATTGTGACTATTTAATATTGACCATCAGTCATTTTTTTGTATAATATTCTATAGAATAAAAATGTAAAGACAGGGAGATGATTATTGTGGTCAAAGTGGGAAAATGGATAGCAAAACACAGATTTATAATTTTGTTACTGGGGGTACTGCTTTTGATTCCGTCATTTATTGGAATGGCGAAGACAAGAATTAACTACGACTTGCTCAGTTACCTTCCGGAATCACTGGAAACGGTAGAAGGACAGGACGTTATGGTGGATGAATATGGTATGGGTGCATTCGCCATGGTTGTTGTAGAGAATACGGACATGAAAGATATCCAGAAGCTGGCAGACCAGTTTAATAAGGTTGATCATGTCGAAAAAGTATTATGGTATGGTGATGTGGCAGATCTTTCACTGCCGGTAGAGATGATTCCATCCGATCTGAGAAAAGCCTTCTACAACGGAGATGCGACACTGATGCTCGCATTATTTGACAATACGACTTCATCTGACGAAGCAATGAATGCAGTCGGCGAGATGCGTAAGATTGCCAGCAAACAGTGCTTTATCGCAGGGATGACAGGTGTTGTAGCCGATATCAAGAATGTAGCAATGAAAGAAGTTCCGATTTATGTTGTAATTGCGGCAATTCTTTCTTTCCTGGTGCTGGAAATTACCGGAGAATCCTTCCTGGTACCGATTTTTTTCCTGATCAGTATAGGTGCAGCGATTGTATATAATCTGGGAAGTAACATTTTCCTTGGCGAGATCTGTTACATTACAAAAGCGCTGACGGCGGTATTGCAGCTGGGTGTTACGATGGATTACTCCATTTTCCTGCTGAATAGCTACGAGGAGAACAAGCGCCGTTTCCCGGGAGATAAGAACCGTGCGATGGGACATGCGATTTCTAATACATTCAAATCCATTGTAGGAAGTTCTGTCACAACAGTAGCAGGATTTGTAGCTCTTTGTGTTATGACATTTGCACTTGGCCGTGATCTGGGTGTTGTTATGGCAAAAGGTGTTATCATTGGAGTGCTTTGCTGTGTAACAATCCTTCCGGCAATGATTCTTATCTTTGATAAACCGATTGAAAAGACCAAGCATAAACCGCTGATCAAGAGCATGGATAAGGCTTCAGCATTTATTACCAAGCATTACAAAGTATGGATCGTAGCTTTCCTGATCTTGCTTATTCCTGCTATTTATGGCAATAATCATACAAAAATTTATTACAATATCGCACAGTCACTTCCACAGTCACTTCCATCAAATGTGGCAAACAGTGAACTGAAAGATGATTTTGATATGAGTACAATGCATATCGTTATGATAGACAAAGACATGGATGCCAAAGAGAAAAAGGCAATGATGAGTGAAATTGATGATGTCAAAGGTGTAAAATGGACACTTGGACTTAACTCCATCGTTGGATCTTCTATTCCGGAATCGATGATCCCGGATGATGTAAAGAGTATGCTTCAGGGTAAGGATACTGAGCTGATGTTTGTATGTACCAAGTATGAGTCTGCAACTCCGCAGGTCAACAGACAGATCAAACAGATTGATAAGATTGTAAAATCCTATGACAAGTCAGGAATGGTAATCGGTGAAGCGCCACTGATGAAAGACCTGCAGGATGTAACAGATATCGATCTGACAAGGGTTAACGTTATTTCAATCGCAGCAATCTTTATCATCATTTTACTTATATTTAAATCTATCTCGCTCCCGATCATTCTGGTTTCGGTTATCGAGTTTGCGATTACGATCAATATGGCGATTCCGTTCTATCAGGGCAAGAGTCTTCCGTTCGTTGCAAGTATCGTTATCGGAGCAATCCAGCTGGGAGCAACTGTTGATTATGCGATCCTTATGACGACCAGATATCAGAAAGAACGTATGAAAGGTAAGAGTAAGAAAGAATCTGTTGCGATTGCACACAGAATCAGTATGCCATCCATCATCACAAGCGGTCTGAGCTTCTTTGCAGCAACCTTTGGTGTAACTTGTTATACACAGGTTGATATGATCGGTTCTATCTGTGAACTTCTTTCAAGAGGAGCGATCATCAGTGTGATTGTAGTATTGACTGTCCTTCCGGCAATGTTCCTGATCTTTGATCCGGTCATCTGCAGAACAACCGCCGGATACAGAGTGAAAAAAGATAAAAGTAAAACAGTTGCAGAGCCGACAGCATAGGTTCTGCTGAAAAGGGAGCAGGCTTAACTGATTGAAATCAGCAAAAAGCCTGCTCCTTTTTGCTGCCATACACTTAGAGAAAAATGGCATCTGAAGAAGCTTTTTGTATGTTGAAAATGGGAAGAAATGGCTGTGTACAGGCTTCCCAGAAAATAGAAGGTTGTTCTTTTGATTAAAATAGTATATACTATCTTAGTGTTACCCCAAAACATTCAAGAAAGGATTACATTTATGAAAATGCAGAAAAAACGAATCGTACAGTGCGGACTTTCATTAATCTGTGCATTCGGTATCGCGCTGTCGGGGATGTCGGTACATGCAGAAGAGGTGGACAGCCTCGAAGATAAGACCAGTAATCTACAGAGTCAGTTGGAAGGGATCAACCAGGATTTGGTTACGATCAGCAATGAAATTGCTGAGACAGAAGTGAAAATTGAAGAGTCTAATAATGAAGTATTCCGATTGGAAGCATCACTTCAGATTTCCCGCAACAACGAGGAAATGCAGTATGCAAACATGAAGACTCGCATTAAGTACATGTATGAAAATGGTTCGGATACGCTGCTTTCTATGGTGTGTGAAGCAAAAAGCATGGGAGAGTTTCTGAACCGGGTAGACTTTATCCAGAATATTACAAAGTATGATAAGGATATGCTGGAGAATATGGTGAAAGTGCGGGAAGGTATTGAAGAGCAGGAGGCCGAACTGAAAAGCAGGCAGCAGGAGCTGCTTGACCTGCAAAGTCAGCTTGACAGTGAACAGACCGAATTGCAGGCGAAGGCAGAAGAGACTTCAACCGATCTTGCTACGGTAAATGCACAGCTTGAGGCTGCACGTGCAGCACAGAAAAAGCAGGAGGAGGAAGCCCAGAGGAAAGCGGATGAGCAGCTGGCAAAAAAGGCACAGGAAGAGACAAAGCAGGCGTCAGCTTCCAACGGAAGTAATACATCTGCGGGCAATAATTCCGGTAATAACAGTTCTTCTGGCAATAATAATTCTTCCAACAACAATTCATCGAATAATACTAGTTCCGATTCTTCCAACTCTGGAAGCGGTGGCTATGTGATCCCATCAGGCGGTCTTACCCCGTCAAAGGGAAGGATCTGGTATAATGGACATACCGAGACTTACTATTCCCAGAAGGTACTTCCGGGAGGAGGGCTTGCAATCCCGGGACGCCATATAGCAAGTGACGGAACAATCCGGGATGCCGATGGATACATTGTTTTGGCAAGTGATGATTACCCGAAAGGGACAGTTGTAGAGACGTCACTTGGCGCCGGAAAAGTATATGATACCGGAAGTGGATCCGGAAATATAGATCTGTATACAGATTGGTAAAAGAAAAGCGGGGCAGTAAAGGATAAACCTTTTACTGCCCCACTTTTGAATTTAATGGGAATATGTATTTTCAGTGAATCGAAAAGGCATATTTTGCTTTGTACTGGAGAAGTCAGGTTACTGTGCTTCGTAGGTTGCCTTAGCGTCACGTATCAGCTTGTCGAATTTATCTGCATCCCATGCAGCACGTCCTGTAAAGAGTCCATCGATAGATGGCTGAACGATCAGTTCATTTGCATTGCCCGGATTTACGCTTCCACCGTATAATACAGGAATCTTGTCTGCTTCTTCGCCGAAAATTTCACGGAGGCATCCTTTGATGACTTTGTGCATCTCTTCAGCATAGTCAGCTGTTGCCGGAGTTCCGTTTACGCCAATAGACCATACCGGTTCGTAAGCAACCCAGATCTTGCCCACCTGAGAAACAGGAACATCATGGAATCCGACTTTAAGCTGTGTGCGGAGTACTTCTGCACTGATTCCGAAAGCTTTTTCTTCTGCGGTCTCGCCGATACATAATAAAGTAGTGAAGCCATGGTTTAATGCTGTTTTTACTTTTTTGTTTTCTTCTACATCTGTTTCCCCAAATACGTGACGTCTTTCAGAATGACCGATCATAACAAGATCAAGACCAAGCTCTTTTAACATAAGAGGAGAAATCTCCCCGGTAAACTGTCCCTGATCCTCCCAGCACATATTCTGGGCGCCGAGAAGTACATAGTCCCGATCTACATTTTTTGTAGCGCTTTCCAGTGTGGTGTAAGAAGGGATGATGAAAAGCTCGATCTCATCACGGCTGATATCCTTCGTATTTTCTACAAGCTTCTGCAGGTAAGCAACGGTATCCTGTATATTTTTGTACATTTTCAGATTGCTTCCAAAATAAAGTTTCTTCTGCATAGTGTCCTCCTTCAGATTTTATCAATATTAGATTCTGAGAAAATTATACTACGTGGATAAGAAAAAAACAATGGCAGAAACGAAAGCAAAACCATAAAAAAATACGTTAAATAATAAACAAACGAAAAAACGAAAGAAAACGAAAGAATTAGCGAAATAATATGTTTAAAATGCATAAAAATGCGGTGTAAAAAATATAAAATCTTACGAAAAGGTAAAAAACTGTTGCGAAAAAGATGAAAACGCTATAAAATAAAAACATAAAACAAAAGGAAAAACAAATTAAAATAAAACAAAACGAAAGGAAGAACGAAAATGAGCGAAACAATTTTTAAACCAGTAACAGCTATCACAATGGGAGATCCTGCAGGAATCGGACCTGAGATCGTAGTAGGAACTATGCTTGATGAAGGAATCCATGAATGCTGCAAACCATTCGTAATCGGAAGCATTGCTATTCTTGACAGAGCAGCAAAAGTACTTGGAAAAGAATTAAAATATAACAAGATCGAAGATCCTTCAGAAGCAAAATATGAATTCGGTACAGTAGATGTACTTGAGACAGGTGATTATGATACAGACTCTATCAAATGGGGCGAAGTTCAGGCACTTGCAGGACAGATGGCAATTGACTGGATCATGAAATCCATCGAACTTGGAATGGCTAAGAAGGTAGATGCAGTTTCTACAGCACCGATCCACAAAGGAGCAATCAAACTGATCGGTATCAAAGAACCAGGACATACAGAAATCTACCAGAACCAGACACATTCACCATATGCACTGACCATGTTCTCATGCCACAAACTGAGAGTATTCTTTGTAAGCCGTCATATGTCACTGGTTGATGCATGTCACTATGCAACAAAGGATGTAATCCTTGAAGATGTAATCAACATCGATAAAGAACTTCGTAAAGTCGGAATCGAAAATCCACTGATCGCTGTAGCAGGTTTGAACCCGCACAACGGAGACAACGGATTATTCGGAACAGAAGAAATCACAGACATCGGACCGGCTGTTAAAGCAGCTCAGGAAAGAGGAATCAATGCTGTTGGACCATGCCCGGCAGACTCTGTATTCCACATTGGTAAATCAGGAAAATACGATGCAATCCTTTCTCTGTACCATGATCAGGGACATATCGCTTGTAAGACACTTGACTTTGAAAAGTCTGTAACACTTACATTCGGTCTCCCATTCATCAGAAGTTCGGTAGACCACGGAACAGCATTTGATATTGCAGGAAAAGGAATCGCAGGTTGCGTCAGCCTGATCGAATCTACAAAGGTAGTAGCAGAATACGCAGCAAAACAACATGCAAAAAATGCATAAGACAAGTCATTAGGAGAGGAATTTAGAAAGCGAGGAATCAGTCATGCCACTTATTGGATCCGTTGCAGATGACCTTACCGGAGCAACCACTACGGGGGTATTGCTTGCAAGAAGCAAGGCCAGAACAGCAGTATTCTTTAACGTAGAAGCAGCAATGAAAGCAGAGGGTGTTGACGAACTGGATGCGATCATCATCAGCAGCAACAGCCGTCCGCTTCCAGCGAATGAAGCTTATGATAAAGTAAAAGACGCAACCATCGCCTTAAAGAGTATGGGCGCAAAATATTTTCAGAAACGTATTGATACGACAATGCGAGGCGGTATCGGTGTTGAAATTGACGCGATGCTCGACCAGCTCAGTGAGGATACGGTAGCGGTTGTAGTACCTGCTATGCCACAGTCCAGAAGAATTCTGGTAGGCGGATATTCTGTGATCGATGGAGTGGCACTGATCAATACACCGGTTGCACAGGATGTAAGAACACCTGTAAAAGAAAACTACATACCACGTCTTCTGGAAGGACAGACCAGAAGAAAAGTCGGACTTGTAACACTTGATAAAGTGCTTGCGGGCGATGAAGCCATCAAAGAAGCACTTGCAAAAGAACGTGCAGACGGATGCCAGGTAATCGTAGTAGATGCAATCACACTGGAAGATGTGGAAAATATTGCACAGGCATGTATTTCACTGAACTGGGATGTGGTATCTGTAGATCCGGGACCGTTCACATCAAAACTCGCTTATTACAGAGATATCATTGGAGTTGAAGAGCCGAACCTTCCACCGCAGGGAGATGAGACAGGAAAGACAGTACTGATCGCTGCCGGAAGTGCAACTCCTGTTACGAAAAAGCAGATGGAAATCCTCTGTCAGGACGAACGTCATGTGCGTATCAGCGTAGAGCCGATTCCTCTGATCGATGGAGGAGAGGCTGCGCTTGACGAGGCTTATAGAGCAGTAAATAGAGCGGTTGAACTTCTGAAGAAACCGGTTCCGCCGAGAGCGATTCTTTTTGAAACAGCATTGCACGGAGAACTTCTCAATCTTGATGAAGAAGATGCAAAGCGCCATTACGCAGGCGGAATGAGTGCAAACCGTATTAACGCAGGTCTTGGGACGATTATCCAGCAGGTTCTGGAAATTGTCGGAAAAGATAAAGTAGCAGGTCTTTATACAACCGGAGGGGACACCATGGTAAATGTATGCTACCAGCTTGGTGTAGAGTGTATAGAGGTTCTGGACTATGTAATTCCGCAGACAGACATTGGTCGTCTGATTGGCAGCCCGTACAGTGGTCTTCCGGTAGTTGGAAAAGGTGGTCTTACCGGTAATGACAATACGGCATGCGATATCGTGACGAGATTGTTTAACGAAGCGGCAAGAAAATAATTTCACAAAAGAGAAGTGGAGGAAGAGAGAATGGAAAATGAAGTAAAAAAACAGAAAGATCTTGATCTTCTGAACAAAATGAAGAACCTGCCGGGTGGTCTGGTTATCATCCCGCTTGTAATCGCAGTATTACTTGCAACATTTGTACCACAGGTATATCAGATCGGTGGTTATGTAACAGCCCTTTTCTATGATGGAAATGCATGTATGATGGGATTCTTCCTGATCGTCTGTGGTGCATCGATCAACGTACGTCAGGTTGGTATGCCTCTTTACAAAGGTGTTGTAATGACTGGTATCAAATTCTTACTTGGTGTCCTTTTAGGACTTATCGTAGGATGGGTTTGCGGACCTACAGGATTCCTTGGAATCACACCATTTGTTATGATCGCTGCAATTACGAACTCTAACAGTTCCCTTTATATTTCACTTTCATCACAGTTTGGTAATGCAACAGATACAGGTGCTGTTTCAATCCTTGCACTGAACGACGGACCGTTCTTTACACTGGTAGCTCTTGGAGCAACAGGACTTGCATCCATTCCATTTAAATCATTAGTAGCAACAATCGTTCCGATCCTGATTGGTTTCATCTGGGGTAACTTAGACGAAGGATTCAAGAAAGCCTGCGCAACAGCACAGCCGATCGTAACATTCTTCATGACAATCTCTATCGGAGCAAAGACAGATGTATCTACAATCCTCAAAGCCGGAGCATCAGGTATCGTACTTGGACTTATCTCCGCTGCAACATCTGTAATCTTCTTCTTCGTGATCAATATCTTCCTTCCGAAGAAAGAGAGAAACGCAATGGGTGCTGCAATTGGTACAACAGCTTTGAACTCTGCCATGACACCGGCTGCGGTTGGTGAAGCAGATCCGACAATGGCTCAGTATGTAGATATGGCAACAGCACAGTGTGCAACAGCTTCTATTATCACACTGTTCCTGATTCCTTTCGTAACAGCGTTCTTTGATAAGATGATGCAGAAGAAACAGAAAGGTATTTACTCACCGGAAGGATGGGCTCACTACAAAGTTACAGGTGAAGCTGCACCGGAAGAATAAAAATGTTATAATTTGTTTATGGAATGAAGTCCTCTTGTGTGTTACAATACAAGAGGACTTTTGTTTTATAAAGGATAGTTATCGAACGAAAGGGTGAAAACTATTAAAGAAAGGAAAGTGTTTATGGAAGAGAAGATTACAGTTCGGATGACAGATACATATCTGTTTGACTTTACGTTATATCATACCTATTCAAAACTGGCAGGTTTTCTGACAAATATTCTGGGAGCAGCGATTGCTTTTATGGGAATTATCATGCTGGTTATGGGAAAGATAAAACCCGTGCAGATTATTTTTTATCTGGTGGCAGCGGTTGTGTTTATTGCTTATACACCATTGCTTCTGAAATATCGTTCTAAAAAGCAGGTAAAAGGAATTGAACGTTATCACGTTCCGAATGAAATGACTTTCAATGATGAAGGTATTCAGGTAGAGTTTGCTGATAAAAAAGAGACTTATGAATGGGAACAGATCCAGAAGGTAGTTACAACACCAAAGACAATTGGATTTTATTATGAGACAGAAAAGGCATTGATTGTACCAAAACCGGATTTTGGAGACAAGTTTGTACCGATTTTGACATTGGCAACAAAAAAACTCGGACCGGCCAGAGTACATCTGAGATAGCCTGTTATGTGGAGGGGAAAATGTTACAGGAAAGACGGAATCATATATTACAGAAAGTAACAGAAAATGGAAAAGTAAGAGTTGCGGATTTGAGCCGTGAGCTGAACTGTTCAGAAGTGACGATCCGTAATGATATCAAGAATATGGACCAGCAGGGACTTCTGCAGCGTACACACGGGGGAGCAGTCAGTCTGGAGAATAAGGTAAAACGGAAATATGCGGCAGAAAGTATTTACCGGAATACCGAGAGAAAAAGAGAGATTGCAGCGTGTGCATATGAGTATATAGAAGACAGGGATACCATTATTATTGATGATGCATCCAGCAGCTTCTATCTGGCAATGCATATCAAAGAACATCCGGAAAAGAGGCTTGCGGTTGTGACGAATTCGCTCCTGGTAGGAAATGAACTTGCAGCAGTGAGACATGTAGAACTGTATATGATCGGCGGTCATGTGGGCGGTCATCTGGCAGCGACGATGGGAGATGCCGCCATTGAGAATATGGAAAAATTTCATGTAGACAAAGGATTTATCGGAGTACACAGTATCAATTTTGATGTGGGACTGACATCCATCGCAACACCACAGATGCAGGTGAAAAGAGCGATACTCGAAGCGTCCCAGCAGGTGTTTGTTCTTGCTGACAGCAGCAAATTCGGAGGAGGGTATGTGTCCGTGATCTGTCCGGTTAAGGATGTATACAAGATCATTACGGATTCGCAGATCAGCAAAGAGTATATCAGAAAAGCGGAGCATGAACAGATTCCACTTGTGGTAGCCGGAAACCGGGAGCAATAATATGATATATGAGAGAATACAAAAGGGGCGCTTTTTAAAGCGCCCTAATCGATTTACAGCAAAAATAGAAATAAATGGAAAAGAAGAAACGGTCCATGTGAAGAACACAGGGAGGTGCGCGGAACTTCTGGTTCCGGGAGCAGAGGTGTTTGTCCAGAAGTCTGAAAGTGCAGGGCGTAAAACAGGCTGGGACCTGATCGGTGTCAGAAAGGCTGACCGGCTGATCAATATGGATTCCCAGGTGACGAACAAAGTGGTGCAGGAATGGATTGAAGCCGGGAGATGGTTCAAGGACGTGAAGGTTGTCAGACCGGAAGTTACCTATAAGAATTCCAGGTTTGATCTGTATGTGGAATATGAAGAGAAAAAAGCGTTTATAGAAGTGAAAGGTGTTACGCTGGAAGAAGAAGGCGTGGTAAAGTTTCCGGATGCACCGAGCGAGCGGGCAGTGAAGCATTTAAAAGAGCTGGAAGCAGCGGTGCAGGATGGGTACGAGGCTTATGTATTCTTTGTGGTCCAGATGAAAGGAGTACGTTATTTTACACCAAACAGACGGACTCACAAAGAATTTGCAGATGTTCTTGCAGAAGCAGCGGAAAACGGAGTTCAGGTGATCGCAAAGGACTGTTTTGTGACGGAGGATTCCATTGCAATTGCGGACGAAGTTCCGGTAGTACTTAACAATCCACAGCTCTATGAAGCACCGGAGCTGCTTGTGGAATGGTACAGAGAGCGGAAACGGGATCTGCCGTGGAGACATCATGTGAATGCCTATCGGGTATGGGTGTCTGAAATTATGCTGCAGCAGACGAGAGTGGAAGCAGTAAAGCCATTTTTTGAGCGTTTCATGACAGAGCTTCCAACGGTAAAAAATCTTGCTGAGGCACCGGAGGATAAGCTTTTAAAGCTCTGGGAAGGGCTTGGATATTATAACCGGGTACGCAATATGCAAAAAGCAGCGCAGAAGATCGAGGAAGAATACGCAGGAAAATTTCCGGAAAATTATGAGGAGATCAAGGCGCTTCCGGGAATTGGAAATTATACGGCAGGGGCAATTTCTTCTTTTGCCTATGGAATTCCAAAACCGGCAGTGGACGGAAATGTTCTCCGGGTGGTATCAAGACTGCTGGCGAGCGATGCGGATATTATGAAAGCGTCCGTCAGGACAAAGATAGAAAATGAGATTGAACCGGTGATCCCGGAAGATGCAGCATCGGATTTTAACCAGGGGCTGATCGAACTTGGCGCGATTGTCTGTGTGCCGAATGGGGAGGCAAAGTGTGAAATCTGTCCTCTTACGGGAATCTGTGAGGCGAAAAGGCTGGGAATCCAGAATGAACTGCCGGTGAAGAAAAAGGCAAAAGCGCGAAAGATTGAGGAGAGAACCGTTTTGATTTTTAAGGATGGTGATCATGTGGCAATCCGGAAACGACCGGATAAGGGACTGCTTGCAGGCATGTATGAGTTCCCGAATCTGGACGGAAAGCTTACGATGGACGAAGTAACCGCTTACAGCAAATCTATCGGGCTTGCACCGGTCCGTGTGAAAAAGCTGCGGAATGCGAAGCATATTTTCAGTCATATCGAATGGCATATGACTGCGTATGAGGTGATCGTGGATGAACTGGAGAAGAACTGCAAAGAAGAGATGATCTTTGCACATCCGGAAGAAATACAAAAGGAATATTCCATGCCATCGGCGTTTAGCGCATGGAAGGTGAAATAAAAGAAGGACATTGCTTTTCGATTTTGCGAAATGCGATGTCCTTTCTTTGGAACAAACAAAACAATTATAAGTGTTTAAATCACCTGACGTGCAAGTCGTGGTGACTTTGCGCCTTCCTGTGCATAAATTAGTGAGTACATGAAATATGCCATCACACATGCAGCAACTACATCCACTACGGAATGTTGCTTCAGGAACATGGTTGACAGAATGATCAGGATACTTAAAACAAGAGATCCTTTCTGGATCAGTCTGGAATGCTGAAGCTTCTCGCAATGGGAAATTGCGATGTAACAACAAATAGAGTTGTATACATGAAGACTTGGAAGCACATTCGTAGGTGTATCCGTCTGATAGATCCGTTTAACCAGCTCGATACAGAAGTTATCACGCGTAAATACTTCCGGTCTCAGGTTCAGTCCGTTCGGAAATACCGTGCAGATGATCAGAAAAATGGTCATACCGCTGAACATGATCGCGGAGGCTTTGTAAAATCCCTGTTTATCATTAAAGAACAAATATCCCAGTGTGACTGCAATATAAGCAAACCACAGCAGGTACGGAATGATGAAATATTCACAGAACGGGATGTAGTCATCGAATACCGAATGGATTACAAAATAATTGTCGGTCACATGGCGTTCCAGATAAGTAAACCATGGAAAATAAATAAAAGCATATAGTAATACCCACGCATGGCTGTATGTATGCATCAGTGTCTTTAATTTTTTTGAAATATGACTCATGATAAGATCAGCTCCTTCGGGTGAAGATGTTTCTTCCTTGTTACTAGAGGTAGTATAACATTAAAAATTTTTCTCGACAACAGACTTCATAAAACATTCATATTTTTTTCTATTCTCTATTTTACGGAGAAACCTTCAAAGATATACATATCATATTTATTCCGTGCAGTTTTATAAGCTTTTTGATTGCGGAGTGTCCAGACTGCCATCGGAATACGGTACAGATAGTGATTCAGCCAGACGGAAGGATTGCCGGCATCTGCAAGTTTATAAGAAATAAAGTCCGGACGACAGATCAAGTTGGTCAGCAGAAACTGTACACAAAAGCGCGCCAGAAAAGGATTTTCCGGATTTGTGCGAGTCAGGGCAGAAGAAAGCTGTCCACGAAGAACCTGAGGCGCATGCTTGTGAAACCATCGGATTCCAAGGGAGTTGAAAGACTGGACCATATAAGGTCCTTTATAATCCTTTAAAATATCCCATGCGGCAGGACAGAGCTTCATATTGCTGTCCGGAAGCTTCAGTTCAATCAGAAGAGGAACCCGCCCATTGACATAGCGAAGGACATCTGAAAAAAGTGGCATATGCTCCGAAGTTCCGGAAAGATGCAGGTGCTGTAGCACATCAAACGTGGAATCCTCAACCGTCCCTTCGGCGTTGCAGATCCGCTTTAAAGACTCATCATGGAATACGACTACTTTTCCATCTCGGGTGAGATGGATATCAAGTTCAATGGCAAGATTTTGTTTTACGGCCTCACGAAATGCCGGCATAGAATTCTCGGGAATCAGCCGGGAAGAATCATGTAGTCCGCGATGGGCATAATCCCGCTCGAGATAAGGAAGGATTTTGCTTCGGCGGGAAGTATTCGGCATGATCATATATAAATATAAGAAAAAACATACAACAACAGTTAAAAGAATCCAAAACAACAGCATAGAAAAGTCCCCTTCTTTTATGTAATAATTTTCAGTGTCTCAGGTTCGAGAGAGAACGAAACATCCTTCTGGAGATAAATCGGTTCGCCGTCAGAATGTACCGGAAGTGCTACTTTTGAGTGTACTTCTGCTTTTTTACAGCGGAAGATATGTACGCCTGGAAGTCGGGTATGCTTTCCAGAAAACACAGTCGGCAGAATTGCCAGAGCAATAATTTTGGGAACATCTGCAATCACAATAAAGTCCAGCAGATCATCATCCGGTTTGGCATCCGGGCAGAATTTGCATCCACCACCTTCATAAGGAAGATTAAATGCAGAGGCAAAGAAAACCCGTTTAAAATGAAGTCTTTTGGTATCGTCCAGAAGGATTTCCATCTCATCTGGCTGACAGCGGCGCAGACGGTAGAGTGAGCAGGCTGCGTAGGCAAGCTTGCCTAGACCGAGCCGGTTAAAAAAGACTTTAACCCTGGAAATACAAAGCTGATGGCAGATTGCTGCATCGTATCCGATTCCGGAACTGACGGCAAAACGGTGAACCTTGTCACGATAGTGCAGTACACCAAGATTGATCTTGCGCGTCTGGTCAGAATGCAGCACCAGATCCAGAGCTTTCATGGTATCGGATGGAAGGGCAAGTCCCCTGCCAAAATCATTGCCAGAGCCGATCGGAATGTAACCGAGGGTAACCTGGCTTAAATTCTGCAGACCACAGATTACTTCATCCACACTTCCATCACCACCAAGTACAACGATCGTAACCGGATCACCGGAGGCGGTAAGCTCGGCGGCAATCTCCGTTGCGTGATGCCGGTGATGTGTAAAATGGATCTGGTAATCTATATGTTCTGCTATCAGCTTTAATTTAATCTTTTCCCATAGTGCAAGTCCCTGCCCCGAGCGGGCGTTAGGATTGGCTATAAAATGATACATAAAGTCATCCCTTCACTTTTGTAAATTTAGTTTCATTCTAGCATCGGAATGAGAGGATATTGTCAAAAAAACAATAAAAATGCAAAAATTTATTGAGGCAGAGTGTTAAAAGTGCTATTCTGGTACATGTGTTAAAAAATGGACATAAAATGAATGGAGGTAATGCTGTGAAATTTATAAGACAATTTTTGATTATCATATTGATTTCTTTTGCAGGAGAGCTTTTGCATGCAATCCTTCCACTACCGGTTCCTGCAAGTATTTATGGCTTGCTGATCTTACTGGCAGGTTTGCAGACAAAAGTAATTCCTTTGAAAGCAGTTGATGAAGCCGGTGGATTTCTGATTGAAATCATGCCGATGCTTTTTATCCCTGCAGGAGTAGGGCTGATGGTATCATGGGGAGACTTAAAACCGGTTCTTGTTCCGATCATCGTTACGATTGTAGTGACAACAGTGCTGGTTATGGGCGTGAGTGGAAGAACCGCTCAGTTTGTACTGAAGAAAGAGGAGAAGAAGGATGAGTAATATGCTGCATGGATCGACCTTTTTTTGTATGGCGATCAGTCTTTTTGGATATGAGGCCGGAATTTTTCTGCGTAAAAAGTTTAAAATTGGTATCTTCAATCCACTTCTTGTTTCGATTATTTTTGTAATTATCGTACTAAAAGTGACTGGAATTGATTATGATACTTATGATAAGGGAGCGAATGTATTGAGCTACCTTCTGACACCGTCTACAGTCTGTCTTGCAATTCCGCTTTATCAGCAGATGAATCTTCTTAAGAAGAATCTGAAAGCGATCATTGCAGGAATTACAACAGGTGTATTTGCCAGCCTTGCCGGTGTATGGGTATTTTCTATGTTGTTCCACCTGAAGAAGCAGTTCTATGTAACGCTTCTTCCAAAATCAATTACCACAGCGATCGGTATGGGAATCTCGGAAGAGCTTGGTGGAATTGTGACGATTACAGTTGCTGCGATCGTAATTACCGGGATTATTGGAAATATGTTTGCAGAGGGAATCTGTAAGCTCTGCAAAATTGAACATCCGATTGCAAAAGGACTGGCAATCGGAACAGCTTCCCATGCTATGGGAACGGCAAAGGCAATGGAGATCGGAGAGATTGAAGGAGCAATGAGCAGTCTTTCTATTGCAGTGGCCGGATTGATGACGGTTGTAGGTGCATCGATTTTCTATCACCTGTATTAGAGAGGAGTGTGCAGAATATGGAGAAAACAATTATCTGTATCGGACGGGAATATGGAAGCGGCGGACATGAAATCGGTAAATTGCTGGCAAAGCGTACCGGTTATGCGTTTTACGATAAAGAGAAGCTGTTTGAAATTGCAAAGGTGCGCGGATATGAGAACGAAATGCAGGAGTATCTGGATGAACAGCCGGTGGACAGCCTTCTTTATTCAATCGCAATGAATTTTGCAGAACCGAAGAAGACACCATATCCATTTAAGCTGATTGAAGAGCTTGTGGAAGAAGGACCATGTATTATTATGGGAAGGTGCGCAGGTTATCTGATGAGAAACCGAGAAGAAGCTTTTAGTGTATTTGTCCATGCAGATATGGAAACACGAATTGAACGCGTGAAAGAGCGTGATCATATTACAAGCAGAATGAAAGCGAAACGTAAGATCCAGGATGTGGATGAGAAAAGAAGCGCTTTTCGTAAGGATTATACCGGACAGGAATGGGGAATGTCGAAGAATTATGATCTTTCGGTCAGCACTACAGAGTTGTCCTATGAACAGGCAGCAGATCTGATTCTGTATTATAAGAAGATGACAGAAGAATCTGACAGAGCTTAGAAGGTATAAAAAGAATATATTAGTTTGTTGAATCCAGAAATGGGAAATGACATGGCAGGTCATTTCCCATTTCTGGATTTTAGAGATATAGAAGGGCTCAATTTCTATATCTTAGTTTATAGAATACTTGGCTTCTATAAATTATTTATATATTCGTTACAATCTTTTAGAGGGCAAAATTTGATTTATCTAGGCATCTCCCATGCGTTATGATCCGTGTGAAGCAACATATGTGACTTGTGAGAAAGCGGTTTCTCAAAGAAATCACGGTACAGACGGAGTACATCTGGGTTCTCATGTGAGAAGCGAAGTGGCGCATTCTTATCAAGGAAATAAAGATTTTCACCACGTGTCCGTGCAAGTTCTTCTCCGTCATGGATTGGCTGACCACCACCGCCGACGCATCCGCCAGGGCAGGCCATGACTTCTACAAAATCATAATGTACTTCGCCATGTTCGATTGCTTCGATCAGTTTACGTGTGTTTCCGAGTCCGCTGACAACAGCAGCACGAACAGTAGCATCTCCAAGCTGGATCTCGGCTTCTACAACACCCGGCTGTCCACCAGGATTGCGGACAATCTTGAATGCATCCGGATCAGGGTTACGTCCGGTTACAAGGTAGTGAGCAGAACGAAGTGCTGCTTCCATAACACCACCTGTTGTTCCGAAGATAACACCGGCACCGGTCCATTCTTTCATCAGAGGATCGCATTCACGGTCAACCAAAGAAGCAGGATCGATATGTGCAGAACGGATCATACGTGTCAATTCACGAGTTGTAAGTACAACATCTGTCTCGTGTCCGGCATATTCACCATAGAACAGTTCCATGTTGCTTTCGCCTTTTTTGGCAACACATGGCATGATAGATACAGTAAACATATTTTCCGGTTTCACACCGATGGATTCTGCAAAATAACTCTTCATGACAGAACCGAACATCTGCTGTGGTGACTTGGCTGTTGAAAGCTGTGGCACCAGATGTGGGTACTGTGATTTAAGGAAGCGCACCCATCCAGGGCAGCAGGAGGTAAACATCGGACGAAGATTTAATTCGCCTTTTGTAAATCTCTGCAGGAATTCATTTCCTTCTTCCATAATAGTAAGGTCTGCTGTGAAGGAGGTATCGAATACATAGTCAACACCCATTTTCTTCAGAGCATCCATGATCTTGCCGACAGTTGCTTCTTCACGGGAAAGACCAAGAGCTTCACCCCATGCAGCACGTACAGCAGGAGCAACCTGTGCAACAACAACTTTCTTGTCATCAGCGATTGCATCCCATACTTTCTCTGTATCATCACGTTCGCGCAGAGCGCCGACCGGGCAGTGGGTAATACACTGACCGCACAGAGAACAGGAAACTTCGGAGATCTTATGGTTGCCGGTTACATTAATGGTAGTACGGGAACCAGTACTTGTTACATCCCAGATATGTAAATCCTGGATCTTGTCACAGACCTGGATACAGCGCATACACTTGATGCATTTCTGTGAGTCTCTGATCAGAGGAAATTCTTTATCCCAAGGGAATTCTTCCAGACGCTGCTTAAATGGTACTTCGATGATGTTCAGGTCATTGGCAAGACTCTGCAGAGTACAGTTACCGCTTCTGACACAGGTAGCACATTTGCAGTCGTGCTGGGAAAGGATCAGCTGTACAGTCTGTCTTCTGGCTGTACGAACCTTTGGGCTGTTTGTATGGATTACCATACCTTCTTTTACTACGTTGTTGCAGGAAGTTACCAGTCGTTCCATTCCCTCAAGTTCAACAACGCAGACACGACAGGCTGCGATCTCGTTGATATCTTTCAGATAGCAGAGCTTTGGAATCGGGATATCCGCCATTTTGGCAGCATCCATGATGGTAGTACCTTCCGGGACAGATACGTTTATATTATCAATTGTAAGATTTACCATAATGTTTCACGACCTCCTTTGAAAATGCCGTAGCCGAAGTGGTCGCAACGCAGACATCTGCTGGCTTCCTGTTTCGCTTCTGCCTCGGACATGCAGTTTTCTACACCGTTAAAGTCACAGACACGTTCGCAGGCTTCACGCTCGGTCATGTTTACTCTTCCGCACGGCGGGCGGTCATCAAGACGCGCTTCAGGAATCTCAACGTCACAGCTGATAATGTGGTGATATCCCAGGTATTCGTCTATGTTAGCAGCTACTACTTTTGCAGCAGCAATAGCTTTGATTACGGATGCAGGACCGGAAGCACAGTCTCCACCGGCAAATACACCCGGAATGTTATCGAATCCGCCGTATTTTTCGGTTAAGATCTTACCTCTCTGTACAGGAACACCGGCTTCTTCAAAGTGCTGGTATTCAATATCCTGTCCGATTGCAACGATCAGTGTCTGGCATGGAATGAATACGTCAGGAGCACCTGTCGGACGTACACTTGCACGACCGTCTTTGATCTTACTGATCATCTGTGGTGTAACGTAGATTCCTTTTACGTGACCGTTTTCATCTGTTTCGATGCGGGAAGGAGCCATCAGAGTCTGTACTTCGATTCCTTCTGCAACAGCACCTTCAATCTCTGCCGGAAGGGCAGTCATATCTGCCACGCGGCGACGGTAAACGATGCTGACTTTTTTAGCACCCAGACGTTTTGCAGTACGGACAGCATCCATAGATACGTTACCGCCACCGATAACGGCTACTTCCTGTCCGGTAAGATCCGGGTTCTGGTTCTTTCCTACATCACGAAGGAACTGAACAGCAGAAAGGACACCTTCTGAGTGTTCGCCTTCGATACCAAGTTTCTTATCGGTACTTGCACCGATTGTAATAAGGACTGCGTCGTATTCTTCACGCAGGCTCTGGATTGTCATATCTTTTCCAATTCGTTTGCCAAATTCAACTTTGACACCGGTCTCAAGGATGGCATTGATATCATCGTTCAGACGGTCTTTCGGCAGACGGTAGTTCGGGATACCATAGCGGAGCATACCGCCAAGTTCCGGCAGCATCTCAAATACGGTTGTCTGGTGTCCCATCAGCTGCAGATAGTAAGCTGCACTTAATCCACCAGGGCCACCACCAACAACGGCAATACGCTTTCCGGTAGATGGAGCGCATGGCGGCGGTGGAACTTTTCCGGCATAATCGGCAGCCATTCTCTTAAGACCGCGGATATTGACTGCATCGTCTACGATGTTACGACGGCAGCGTGCCTCACAAGGATGTTCGCAGATAAAACCACAGGTGGTCGGGAATGGATTGTCCTTACGGATCAGGCGGATCGCATCTGCGTAACGTCCTTCTCCGACAAGAGCGATATATCCCGGAATATCTACATGTGCCGGGCACAGAGATACACAAGGAACAGGCTGTGCGTACTGGCAGGTACATCTTCCCTGGCGCACATGTTCTTCATAATCTTCACGACATCCCATCAGACTCTTGTAAACCATGTGAGCTGCTTCATACCCGATCGCACAGTCAGCTCCTTCCATGATTGATACAGAGAGTTCTTCCATCAGGTCTAATGTTTCCATAGTTGCGTCTCCGTTCATAACGTCGGTCAGCAGGTTTTTCAGCTGCCACAGACCAACACGGCACGGCACACATTTTCCACAGGTATGTGTATGACACATCTCCAGGAAAGCACGAGTCATGTCAACAGGACATAGTCCCGGAGGACTGGATTCGATTCTTCGCTCCAGATCTTTGTAGAGCCCTTCGATAACCAGCTGGGCTTTGTCCGGTGCAGTGATTTCAAGTCTACTCATAGCTTTTTTCTCCTTTAACTTTTTTTACTAATCTACAGGACAGATGAAGAAAATTATAGGGAAAACATCTGAATACTATAGATTAGCTCTATGGACACACTTATAATGATATTGTATGCATTTTAATACAATCTTGCAAGCAAAGTTAATAAATAGACAAATAAGTTAATTTTATCACAAAATGATAAAGAAATATCAGCAATATGCACAAAATGGCAGAACAACGATAAAGGGTGCAAAAAATAAAAAAATTATGTTACAATAACACCTGTAAAAGAAATGTCTGTTTTACAGGCACAATTAACAGAAAGGGCGGAACAGGAGAAATGAAAGTAACAGATTTTGGTGCAACAGTTAAAGGTGACGAGACAAAATTATATACGCTCACAAATAAAAACGGAATGGAGATTGCAGTATCCGATTACGGTGCAACGCTGGTACAGGTGATCGTACCGGACAAAGAAGGCAAGCCGTGTGATGTTGTGCTTGGATATGATGAGGCAGCAGGATATGAAGAAGGAGATCTGTTCTTCGGCGCAATTGTCGGGAGAAGTGCAAACCGTATCGGAGGAGCATCCTTTGACCTGGACGGAGTGACCTATCAGCTTGAAAAGAATGATAATGGCAATAATCTCCACAGCGGAATGGATTTTTATAACCAGAGAATGTGGAAGGTAAAAGAAACCGCAGATGATCATATCACATTTGAACTGGACAGCCCGGATGGTGATCAGGGATATCCGGGAGCTGTACATATTGAGGTAACATATACTCTGACAGAAGATAATGCAGTGAAGATTGCTTATCACGCAGTGCCGGATGCAGATACAATTATCAATATGACAAACCACAGTTATTTCAATATGGATGGACATGCATCAGGAGATGTACTGGATCAGGAAGTATGGATTGATGCAGATGCATTTACCAGAGCCGATGCCGAGTCTATTCCGACAGGCGAGATCACACCGGTAGAAGGAACACCGATGGATTTCCGCACAAAGAAAGAAATTGGCAAAGAAATCGAGACAGATTATGAAGCACTGAATTTCGGGAAAGGATATGACCATAACTGGGTTCTGAACAATAAAGGTGAATTTGCAAAGGTAGCTGAGATGTCTTCAAAAGAAAGTGGAATCACCATGGAAGTTTATACAGATCTTCCGGGAATGCAGCTTTATACCGGCAACTTTATTGTTGATGCCAAAGGAAAAGGCGGGGCGCATTACCACAAACGCCAGGCAGCCTGCTTCGAGACACAGTTCTTCCCGGATGCAATCCACAAAGAGAATTTTACCGGACCGGTATGCAAGAAGGGTGAAACTTACGAAACAACAACGATGTACAAGTTTGTATAACAACAGATAAGCCGAAAAGGTGCCATGGACATAAAAATCCATGACACCTTTTTTGAAAATATGTGCTGTGAAAATTCAGCTGAGGAATATGAAAAATTCATTTTACGCTGTGGTATATCTGTGGAATCAGAAAATGCCATCCAGATAATGCCCGATCGAACGGCGGATATTACCTTCAAAATCCGTCTCTCCGTTATGCAGACACCATTCAAATACATTTCCGATAACCAGCATACGGATATCAGTGCAGATTTCATCCAGGGAAATCTTTGGCGCAATGATGCCGGCATCGATCGCTTTACGAAGATAATTTTCTACAGTAAGGATCGGGTACGGACGCTCGGTGCGGATCGTCGGGTTCAGTGCCTGGTTGCGCGGTGTGTAGTAGTTGGACATGAATTCCACACCCAGCTCCCGGCAGTACTGTGCATAATTCAGATAGACGTGGATGATACCGATTTTTGCCTCATCTGCATCTTCCGGCGTATCCAGAAGATCCGGATTGATGCTTGGCTGTTCTTCAATATAATAAGATAAAAGATCATCTTTGGTTTTAAAATGGTGATAGAAGCTGCCGTTGGAAACGCCTGCTTCATCACAGATATTTTTTATGGAAAGCTGATCGTATCCCTGCTTTTGCAGAATTGTCTTGGCTGCATGAAAGATACGTGCTTTGGTTTCTTTTGATTTTTTCTGTTGTCTGGACAGAGGCTCTTTTTCAATATCGCTTGACATTTGGTTAATCCTTTCTTAAAACTTTTCAGTCAGATTAGCTGTAGTATAGCATATTTAATAGAAAAAGACAAGAAAACCGAGCGAACTCTGTAATTTTAACGGGAATTGAAAAATAAGAGATGACATGGTATCATTAAATCCATAGCGAACAAAAAGAGAGGATTGAATATCAATGGATATTAACCAGAAAATAACAGAAGAACTGGGCGTAAAAAAGTGGCAGGTAGATGCGGCTGTAAAGTTGATCGATGAAGGAAATACCATTCCGTTTATTGCGCGTTACAGAAAAGAAGCACACGGTACACTGGATGATGAACAGCTTCGTAAATTATATGAACGACTGACCTATCTGCGGAACCTGGAAGAGAAAAAAGAACAGGTTCTTGCAAGTATTGAAGAGCAGGGCAAGTTAACACCTGAGCTGAAAGCACAGATCGTGGCAGCAGAGACGCAGGTTCTGGTGGACGATCTTTACCGTCCGTACAGACCAAAGCGCCGGACCCGTGCGACAATTGCAAAAGAAAAAGGTCTGGAACCTCTGGCGGCTCTGATTTCTCTTCAGAATAGTAAGGAGCCCCTGGAAAAAGAGGCAGAAAAATATGTTTCTGAAGAAAAGGGCGTGAAAAACGTACAGGAAGCGATTGACGGTGCGAAAGATATTCTTGCAGAAAATATTTCAGATGAGGCAGATTACAGAAAGAGGATCCGCGATCTGACTTTCAAAAAGGGTACGTTGGTTTCTGCTGCAAAAGATGAAAAAGCAGAATCTGTATACGAGATGTATTATGATTTTACAGAAGCGGTCAGCAAAGTAGCCGGACACCGTGTGCTGGCACTCAACCGTGGAGAAAAAGAAAAATTCCTGAGTGTTAAGATTGAAGCACCGGAAGAGGAAATTCTCCGTTATCTGGAAAAGAAAGTGATCCGCAGGGATAATCCATACACAACACCGGTTTTGAAAGAGGTTGTGGCCGACAGCTATCAGAGGCTGATCGCACCGGCAATCGAGCGCGAACTCAGAAACGAACTGACGGAAAAAGCAGAAGATGGTGCGATCCTTGTGTTTGGAAAGAATCTGGAGCAGCTTCTGATGCAGCCGCCGATTGTCGGACAGGTTGTGCTTGGATGGGATCCTGCATTCCGTACTGGATGCAAGCTTGCTGTGGTAGATTCGACCGGAAAAGTAATCGGCACGACTGTAATTTATCCGACAGCGCCTACGACTCCGAAGAAGATCCAGGCGGCAAAAGATCTGCTGAAAAAGATTATTCCAAAGTATCACATCTCTTTGATTTCCCTGGGAAATGGAACAGCATCCAGAGAATCAGAACAGTTTATTGTAGAACTGTTAAAAGAGATTCCGGAAAAAGTGCAGTATGTAATCGTAAATGAAGCGGGAGCATCTGTGTACTCAGCAAGTAAACTTGCTACAGAAGAATTTCCAAAATTCGATGTCGGGCAGAGAAGCGCGACATCCATCGCAAGACGTCTTCAGGATCCGCTTGCCGAACTGGTAAAGATCGATCCGCAGTCGATCGGTGTCGGGCAGTATCAGCATGATATGAACCAGAAAAAATTAGGAGAAGCACTTGGCGGTGTGGTAGAAGACTGTGTAAATAAAGTCGGTGTGGATTTAAATACTGCATCGGCTCCGCTGCTTTCTTATATTTCCGGTATTTCCGGAACCCTTGCGAAAAATATTGTTGCCTACAGGGAAGAAAATGGAAAATTTGAGAATAGAAAAGAACTTCTCAAAGTACCAAAACTTGGACCAAAAGCATTTGAGCAGTGTGCCGGGTTTATGAGAATCCAGGGCGGAACCAATCCACTTGACGGAACCAGTGTACATCCGGAGTCTTACGAGGCGGCAGGAAAGCTTCTTGAAAAGCAGGGCTTCGAGCCGGAAGATATTGCAGGCGGCAAGCTTGCAGGTCTGTCTCTTACCATCAAAGATTACAAAAAGCTCGCTGAGGAACTTGGAGTAGGAGAGATTACCCTTCGGGATATTGTCAAAGAGCTGGAAAAACCGGCGCGTGATCCGCGAGATGAGATGCCGAAACCAATTCTCAGAACGGATGTCCTTGATATGAAGGATCTGAAGGAAGGGATGATTCTGAAAGGAACCGTGCGAAATGTCATTGACTTTGGTGTATTTGTCGATATTGGAGTGCATCAGGACGGATTGGTGCACATTTCCCAGATCACGGACCGTTTTATCAAGCATCCACTGGAAGCAGTCAGCGTAGGAGATATTGTAGATGTAAAGGTAATGAGCGTTGATTTGCAGAAGAAGCGGATCCAGCTTACAATGAGAGGAATTCAGTAATACATGTTCGGATATGTGACGGCGAATGAGCCGGAATTAAAAGTAAAAGATTATCATAAATATAAAGCGTATTACTGTGGCCTTTGCCAGTCGCTGAAGAGACAGTATGGCAGCGCAGGACAGCTTACGCTTGCCTATGATATGACATTTGTGATCATTTTACTTACTTCTTTATATGAAAGTGAAACAAAGGCGGAAAGACATCGCTGTAAGACGCATCCGTTAAAGCCACAGCCAATGCTGGAAAATGAAATCACAGAGTATGCGGCTGATATGAATCTGATCATGGCGTATTATCATCTGGAAGATGACTGGAAGGATGAGAAGAAAGTAGCAGGGCTTCTCGGGAGTATGGCTTTGAAGCGAAAAGTAAAAAAAGCAATTCGGAAATATCCAAGGCAGAGTCGGGTGATCAGAGAAGAAATGGCAAAGCTTTCGGAATATGAAATTCAAGGTATACAGGAAGTTGACTATCCGGCAGGCTGCTTTGGCCGGCTGATGGAAGAGATGATGGTATATAAAGAAGACTGCTGGGAACAGCAGCTTCGAGGGATCGGTTTCTATCTGGGCAAATATATTTACATTATGGATGCTTACGAAGATCTGGATAAGGATCTGGAAAAAGGGACTTATAATCCATTAAAAAAGATGCATGAAGAAGCCGGATATGAAGAAAGATGCAGAGACATTCTGTGCATGATGATCGGCGAATGCGCAAGAAATTTTGAAATTCTGCCATGTGTACTGGACGTGGATATCCTGCGGAATATCCTGTATGATGGCGTATGGAAACATTACAGAAAGATACAAGAAAAGAAAAGCGAGGAAAAGGAAGATGACAAAGAATCCTTATGAGGTGCTTGGCGTATCACCAAATGCATCGGAAGAGGAGATAAAAAAGGCGTACAGAGAACTGAGCCGGAAATATCATCCGGATGCCAATGTGGATAATCCGCTTCGGGATCTTGCTGAAGAAAAGTTCAAAGAAGTACAGGAAGCTTATGATGAAATTATGAAAGAGCGGACAAATGGAGGGTATAATTACGGATACGGCGCGGGTTCAGGGAACTATTCTTATGGTAATAATTCCTATGGTAATCAATCTTATGGAAATGGCAGATACCAGCAGTACAATAATATGAATCCGGAGATGCAGGCGGCATTCAATTTTATTAATAACCGCAGATATCAGGACGCGATCAATGTGTTGAACCGTATGAATGACCGGACGGCACAGTGGTATTATGCAAGTTCCATGGCCAACGCCGGCGTCGGCAACAATGTGCTGGCAAGGGATTATGCTGCGCAGGCAGTGAATATGGAGCCAAATAACCCGCAGTACAGAGAGCTGATGAACCAGCTGAACTGGGGAGCACAGAGATATAATAGTAATCCGTTTGGTCAGGGATATGGCAATCGTAATTCCTCTCCGTGTGGAACTGGAAATATGTGCTGTGATCTGTGGATCGCAGATTCATTATGTGAATGTATGGGAGGGGATCTGTGTCCATGCATCTAAATGCAAAAAAGATTGCATTTGCAGGTGTTATGCTTGCACTGACAGAAGTGGGGATTGCGCTTGGCAGTGTGATCGAAACGAATACCCTTTTTTTACTGGCGGCGGCATCCTTCTTTGTCGGGATTGTAATTCAGGAATTTGGATTGAAAAGCGGGGCAGGCTTTTTGCTGGCAGGAATTTTGCTGGGAATCTTTCTGTCTCCGAATAAATTATATGTGGTTTCCTATGCATTTATGGGATTTTATATTCTAATTATAGAAACAATATGGCATTTTCTTGGAAGAGCTTCCGGATGGATCAGAAGCCGTAGCTTTTTCTGGTTTATGAAATATCTGGTATTTAATGTACTTTATATTCCGGGGTTAATATATTTCTGGAGTATGTTATCTGAAAAAAAGGCTGCAAAAGGAATAATGCTTATGTCTGTTGTACTCGGACAATTTATGCTTATTGTCTTTGATAAGACGTATGAATATGCAATGGGGAAAATCTGGAAAGAAAATAGACATAAATTCGGGTTTTAAAGCATATATAGTATAATAATGATGTGAGTGTCGAAAGTAAATTTTTCCACTCACTGATGTAACCGGATTGCTCTATTGCTAGGCAATTCCCACAATCCTCGAATACATCATAATGATAATATAAATTTTTATGTATTTTTTGCACAAAAAAGTGGAAAATTTAACAGAAAAATTGTATAATATAAGACAGGACAAATAGGAAAGAGAGGATTCACTTATGAAGCAGAATAATATGCTTGCTATGATCTTGGCAGGCGGACGAGGAAGTCGTCTTCACGAGCTTACAAATAAAGTAGCTAAACCTGCGGTTTCATATGGTGGGAAATACAGAATCATTGATTTTCCACTCAGCAACTGTGCCAACAGCGGAATTGATAATGTAGGAGTCCTGACACAGTATGAGTCTATTTTACTTAACAGTTATGTAGCGGCAGGCCGCAGATGGGGGTTAGATGCCCAGAATAGCGGAGTCTATGTACTTCCACCGCGTGAAAAAGCGGATGCGGACCTGGATGTATACAGAGGAACAGCAGATGCAATTTCACAGAACATTGATTTTGTGGACATGTTTGCACCAGAATATGTACTGATTCTTTCCGGTGACCATATTTATAAGATGAATTATGATAAGATGCTTGATTATCATAAAGAGACTGGAGCAGATGCAACAATCGCGGTCATTGAGGTTCCAATGAAGGAAGCAAGCCGTTTCGGTATTATGAATACGGACGATGAGGGAAGAATTGTAGAGTTTGAAGAGAAACCGGAGAATCCAAAGAGCAATCTGGCATCCATGGGTATTTACATATTCAACTGGAAGCTTTTAAGAAAGATGCTCCTTGCAGATATGAAAAATCAGGATTCCAATCATGATTTCGGAAAAGATATCATTCCGACTATGCTGAATGATGGAAGAAAGCTCTACGCATACAAGTTCAAAGGATACTGGAAAGATGTCGGAACAATTGATTCCCTGTGGGAAGCAAATATGGATCTGATCAACAATAAAAATGAACTTGATCTGAATGATGATTCATGGAAGATTTACACAGAGGATACAACTGTGCTTCCACAGTATGTTGGTACGACAGCAGAGATTGAAAGAGCATTTATCAATCAGGGCTGTGTGATCAATGGAAAAGTCAAAAATTCTGTATTGTTTACAGGCGCAAGAGTCGGCGAAGGCGCACAGATTATTGACAGTGTACTGATGCCGGGTGTTGAAGTAGAAGAAGGTGCAGTTGTAACAAGAGCGCTTGTGGCTGATGGCGTAAAGATTGGCAAAAATGCAGTTGTCGGATCAGCAGACAGTGAACATATTGAGTTAGTATCAAAACGTGTTAAGGGGGATGAGTAATATGGCACAGGCATTTGGAATCGTAAGTTTTGCCGGCAACAATATCCGGGTAGGAGAGATGCAGAATTACCGTCCGGTTGGTGCTGTTTCATTCCTTGGAAGATACAGAGTTATCGATTTCCCAATCTCTAATATGAGCAACAGTGAAATCGAACATATTCAGGTTTATGTAAGAAGAAAACCGCGTTCTCTTACAGAACACCTTGGAACAGGACGTCATTACAATATCAATTCAAAGAGTGGACGTCTTCATATTCTGTATTCAAACTTTGAAAATGCAGAATGGAGTGTATATAATAATGACCTGGCTGCGTACGAAGAAAATATGGAGTGCATTGAAGCTGTAAAATACCCATATGTAGTTATTGCACCAAGTTATATGATTTATACACAGAATTATGATGAATTACTTAAGACACATATTGAATCCGGTGCAGATATTACCCTGTTATATCACAGTGTGGATAATGCAAAAGAATATTATCTGAACTGTTCAACACTTAATTTGAACAAGCAGAAGGGTGTCCTTTCATTGGAACCGAACCATGGTAACGCGAAAAACCGTAATATTTTCATGGACACTTATGTAATGCGCAAAGATTTGTTTATGGAACTGGTTAAAAAGGGAAGAAAGATTTCTTCCATGTTCACACTTAATGATATTGTGAATATGGCCTGCAGTGAACTGGATGTACGTGGAGTGTCACATCGTGGATTCTTTGCATCTATCACAGATTTCAAGAGCTACTATAATGCGAACTTATCACTGATCGATATGAAGAATGCAGTGACTTTGTTTGATAAGAACTGGCCGATTTACACAAGAACAAATGATTCATGCCCAACAAAGTATTATGAAGGAGCAAGTGTCAAGAAGTCAGTAATTTCCAATGGATGCCTGATCGAGGGTACTGTTGAGAATTCGGTAATCGGACGTGGATGCGTAATTAAGAAAGGTGCAGTTGTCAAAGACAGTGTTATCCTTCCGGGAGTTGTAATTGGAGAGGATGCACGGATTGAAGCACAGGTAGTGGACAAGAGTGCAAGGATTGTCCATGCAAAGGAACTGATTGCAGATCCGGAAAAACCAGGATATGTAAGAAGAAACGATACGTTATAATCAAAAGAAATTCAACAGAGAGAAGAATGCCGGCGAGGGCAGACTTCTCTCTGTTTTTTGGTTTCATAAAAAAAGAGGCTCATAACGAACCCCTTTTGCTGCTTTGTAAAATTATAATCTATTCGCGTCCCATTTTTAAAATCGGGCTGATCTTTTTGTAGATCAGGAATACGATCAATGATACCAGGAAACCTTTCAGCAGATTGAAAGGTGCAACAGAAAGTAAAACAAAAGTCAGAAGACTGTTGATATGACTGTTGACTGCGGTTCCCATGGCAACCAGTGCGTCGATCGGCATATGGAATGCAGCAGCGTATGCCGGAAGCAGAAGGTATGCATTGATAAAACATCCGACAATTGTCATAAAAACAGTTCCTGTTACCATACCGATGATCGCACCCTTGCGAGAATGTAACTTCTGATAAATCAGGGAAGCCGGAATACACATTGCACATCCGACCAGGAAGTTTCCGAGGTCTCCAACACCAGCTGTTGATGTACCTCTGATCAGGAGGTTCAACAGGATTTTGACCAGTTCGATCAAAGCGCCGGCTACAGGTCCCATGGTAAATGCTCCGACAAGGACCGGAACTTCACTGAAATCAATTTTGTAAAAGGTTGGTGCAAATGGAAGCGGAATATCAAATAACATCAGAACCATAGCGATTGCTCCGAGCACACCAATCTGTGCGATTACCTTTGTACTGATACGTTTTTTTTCTTTCGTTGTTGTTTTTTGGTTTGTCATTACATCTGTACTCATTTTTTCTCTCCTTTTCTCTTGACATAATCAGATGAATTGAGGAGGAAAATCTTCGAAAGCCTATGCAAAAAAATCCCCGACGTGATACGTCGGGGGAGTACTTGCAAAATCACTTTTTCTTCTCTCATCCAGACTTTACTGTCGGTTTTGGAATTGCACCAAATCAGCTGTCAGAAATCTGACAGGTCGCGGACTGTAACCGCCGGTTGGGAATTCTGCTTATACTATATCGATAAGAAGTCACCCTACCCCGAAGAATTTCCTTGTTCATTTGAACTCATTATAGCGCAGGCGTATATAAAATACAAGTACAAGTTAAGAAAAGACAGGGGTACCGGTCTCAGGTACTGTGAACAGTAAAAAGACAGGGGCTTTCTAAGCCTAGAGTGAGCAGTAACGACTTGTTTCCAAAGATTCGGTATGATATAATCGGTGTGACTTAAACTGATACGGAGGAAAATGAATGAATATAAAGTTTGAAGTAAAAATGACAAAAAAAGCCATGTTTGATTTTATGCTCTATACTTCCTATACAAGCCTTAGCGGAATCGTTGGTGTGATTTTCGGTGGTGTGACACTGGTGCTGGGAATCAGACAGTGTATGTTTGGAAGCTACAGTACAGCTGCAACCTTCTTTTTGTTTGCCGCAATTTTTCTGATCGGAAACCCGCTTCATTTAAAAGCACGTGCGGCAGAACAGGTAATGCGCTCCCCGATGTTCCAGAAACCGATCAGTTATGAACTTAACGAAGAAGGAATCCGCATTTCACAGGATGAACAAAGTGTGCTTAATGAATGGGGAGATTTCCGGAAGGCAGTTTCAACCGGTCAGTCGGTAATTTTATATGTAACAAAGGTAAGAGCACTGATTTTTCCAAGAGAATCCCTGGGAGAGCAGTATGCGGCAGCAGTGCAGATGATTTCTACACATATGCCAGCCAAGAAAGTCAATATCAGACACGTCAGTGCAAATTAGGAGGCAGACCAGAAGATGATAATTGAAACAAGAAGTGCCAAAGAAACATATGATCTCGGTAAGAAGATCGGGAGTCAGGCAAAAGCAGGAGAAGTCTATACACTGGTAGGAGATCTCGGCGTCGGAAAGACTGTATTTACCCAGGGACTGGCAAAAGGACTGGGGATTGAAGAACCGATCAGCAGTCCAACCTTTACGATCGTCCAGGTATATGAAGACGGAAGACTTCCGTTCTATCATTTTGATGTGTATCGGATTGGTGACATTGAAGAGATGGACGAGATTGGTTTTGAAGACTATGTATATGGAGAAGGTGTAAGCCTGATCGAATGGGCGAACCTGATCGATGAGATTCTTCCGGCGAACCGGACAGAGATCACGATAGAAAAAGATCTGGAACAGGGATTTGATTTCCGCCGGATCACGGTAGAGAAAAGAGGAGAATAACATGCGCATTTTAGCAATAGACAGTTCGGGACTTGTTGCAACTGTCGCAGTAGTTGAAGAAGAAAACGAAATTTCCAAAACGATTGCAGAGTATACGATCAATTACAAAAAGACACATTCACAGACCTTATTACCGATGTTGGATGAAATCGTGAAGATGACGGATATGGATCTGGATAAGATTGATGCGATTGCGGTAGCAGGAGGACCGGGATCATTTACCGGACTCAGAATTGGTTCAGCAACTGCAAAGGGACTGGGGCTGGCACTGAAGAAGCCTTTGATCCACATTCCGACAGTAGATGGACTTGCTTATAATCTGTGTTATACAGACAGGATCATTTGTCCGATCATGGATGCAAGAAGAAATCAGGTATATACTGGTATTTATCAGATGGACGGTGATAAACTGCAGGTTCTGGAAGCGCAGATGGCAGTTGGAATCGATGAACTTGCCAAAAAACTTTGTACTTATGGAAAACCAGTGATCTTTCTTGGAGACGGTGTACCGGTGCATAAAGACAGGCTGGAGAAGGAATTGATGACGGATCAGGATATTGCATTTGCACCGGCACATATGAACCAGCAGAGAGCGGCAGCAGTCGGCATGCTTGGGATTCAGTATTATAAAGAAGGAAAAACAGAAACCGCAATGGAACACAAACCGGATTATCTGCGTGTATCACAGGCAGAACGGGAAAGAGAAGAACGTCTGAAAGCAGAAAAAACACATGAGTAATAGGGATAACATAGAAATTACTTTAATAACAGAAAATGACAGAGAACGAATGGAACAGGTGGCGCAGATGGAAGCGGATGTATTTCCGGATCCGTGGAGTTATCATGAAGTGAGATCAACTGTCAGACAGAAGCATACTTTTTGTGCGGCAGCAATGGAAGGGGATACCCTGTTGGGATATTTTCTGTGTTATTATGTTCTGGATGAATGCGAGATTGCAAGAATTGCGGTTGCTGAATCTGAAAGGCGCAGAGGAATTGGACAGATGCTGTTGGGATTTATGGAACAGATCTGCCATGAAAAGCAACTGAAAAGAATGCTTCTTGATGTCCGTAAGAGTAATCAGGCAGCGATTGCTTTTTATGAAAAAAACAAATTTGGGATCGATGGAGAGCGAAAATTCTATTACGGAGGGAAAAATCCGGAAGATGCCATCCTGATGAGCCGCGTGGTTTAAAAAATGGAAGAAATCGCAAGAATATACAAGGCTTCCCACTGGAAGGCGTCAGCCTGTGACGTTATAATGTACCTGAACAGAGAAAGAGCTGAAAAATGAAACGGCAGTTTTTTGCAAAGATACTCAGGAGGAAGTAAGATGCGTAATTATAAAAAAATTCAGACAGAAAAAAATACAGTCACAAAGATTGTGTGCAATAAATGTAAAAAAGAAATCACAATAAAAAATGGAATACCGGAGGAAGAGATGCTTACAGTTGAAAAAAGATGGGGATATTTTTCGCACAAAGACGGAGAAATCCATCGATTTGATATCTGTGAGGAATGTTATGATACCTGGATAGCATCTTTTCAGATTCCGGTATATGAAGAACAGGAGTTAGAATGTTAGATGTATGTTTGCTTGGAAGCGGTGGAATGATGCCGCTTCCTTATCGATGGCTGACCGCACTTATGACAAGATATAACGGTAGCCAGCTGCTGATTGACTGTGGCGAAGGTACACAGATTGCGTTAAAAGAGAAGGGATGGAGTTTTAAACCGATCGATGTAATTTGTTTCACGCATTACCATGGAGATCATATCAGCGGACTTCCGGGACTTCTTCTTACAATGGGAAATGCAGACAGAAAGGAACCGCTTACGCTGATTGGCCCGAAAGGTCTGGAGAGAGTAGTGAGTTCCCTTCGAGTGATCGCACCGGAACTGCCATTTGAAATCCGCTATAAAGAAATTACAGAGCCAGAACAGACTTTTGAGATGGACGGATATCGTCTGAAAGCATTTCGTGTAAAACATAATGTGATCTGTTACGGCTATACGATTGAAATCAACCGTGCCGGCAAATTTGATGTGCAGAGGGCAACAGAACAGAAAATTCCGAAGGAATACTGGAAACATCTTCAAAAAGGTGAGACAGTAGAGCTTGACGGAAGAATACTGACACCGGAGATGGTCCTTGGACCACCGCGAAGAGGAATTAAACTTACCTATTGTACAGATACAAGACCGACGGATTCTATCCGGAAAAATGCAAAAGGGTCAGATCTGTTTATCTGTGAAGGAATGTACGGAGAAAAAGAAAAAGCGGCAAAGGCAGTAGAATATAAGCATATGACCTTTTATGAGGCAGCAAATCTGGCAAAAGAGGCAGAGGTGGGAGAAATGTGGCTTACGCATTACAGCCCGTCCCTGCGCCATCCGGAAGAATATATGGATGAAGTGCGGGCGATCTTTCCACATGCGATCGCAGGAAAAGACCGTATGACAACAGAACTGGATTTTCCGGAATAAACAAAGCAGTAGAGAGAAGGAAAAATATGGATACAGAGAAAAAGGATATATTGATACTGGCAATTGAAAGTTCCTGTGATGAAACAGCAGCAGCCGTTGTAAAGAACGGACGACAGGTGTTGTCAAATGTAATCTCATCACAGATAGATCTGCATAAATTATATGGTGGTGTGGTTCCGGAAATCGCATCGAGAAAGCATATTGAAAAGATCAATCAGGTAATTGAAGAGGCTCTGGAAAATGCAGGTGTGACACTGGATGATATCGATGCGATCGGTGTGACCTACGGACCGGGGCTTGTTGGTGCGCTCCTTGTCGGTGTAGCAGAGGCAAAAGCAATCGCATATGCGAAAAAGTTACCACTCGTCGGAGTACATCATATTGAAGGGCATATTTCTGCCAATTATATTGAGAATCTGGAACTGGAACCGCCGTTCCTGTGTCTTGTTGTGTCCGGAGGGCATACACATCTGGTATGTGTCAAGGATTATGGGACTTATGAGATCCTTGGAAGAACCAGGGATGATGCGGCAGGAGAGGCATTTGACAAGGTGGCAAGAGCGATTGACCTTGGATATCCGGGAGGACCGAAGATTGATAAGCTTTCCAAAGAAGGAAACCCGGATGCAATCCCATTTCCACGCGCACATATTGAGGATTCCCCATATGATTTCAGCTTCAGCGGTGTGAAGTCGGCAGTTTTAAATTACATTAACGGCTGCAAGATGAAGGGAATGGAATACAACCGTGCGGATATTGCAGCGTCTTTCCAGAAAGCAGTTACGGATGTACTGGTAGGAAATGCCATGCATGCAGTGAAAGAATATGGACTTAATAAGTTTGCAATTGCGGGAGGCGTGGCGTCAAACAGCAGTCTCCGTGCAGCAATGAAGCAGGCATGTGAGGAAAATGGAATTGAGTTCTATTATCCGTCACCGATTTTCTGTACCGATAATGCAGCAATGATCGGTGTGGCAGCTTATTATGAATATATTAATGGAACCAGACATGGATGGGATCTGAATGCAGTTCCAAACCTGAAGCTTGGCGAGAGATAGAACTGTAAAATGCAGATGCAAAGGAGAGAATAGTATGAACGGAGAAAAATGTACAGCAATTGTCCTGGCAGCAGGAAAAGGAAGCCGGATGGGAACGAAAATACAGAAGCAGTATCTGGAAATCTGTGGAAAGCCTGTATTGTACTATTCTCTTGCTGCATTTGAAGCATCACCGGTTATTGATGAGATTGTGCTTGTGACAGGAGAAGGTCAGATTGATTACTGCAGGGAGAATATTGTAGAAGCGTATGGGATTTTAAAAGTCAGTAAGATTGTAGTCGGCGGAAAAGAACGCTATGAGTCTGTCTATAAAGCACTTCGGGAGATAGAGCCGGAAGGCTATGTCTTTATCCATGATGGTGCGCGTCCGTTTGTGGATGAACCAATCATAGAACGTACTTATCAGGCAGCGAAGAAATACCGGGCATGTGTGGCTGGGATGCCGTCAAAAGATACGGTTAAGATCGTGGATGAAAAAGGTTTCGCTATAAATACACCAGAACGCAGACTGGTGTGGTGCATTCAGACACCGCAGGTATTTGAGACTGCGCTGATTCGTCACGCATATTTTCAACTGATGGAAAATGAAGAAAATGAAACAGGCATAACAGATGATGCGATGGTTGTAGAGCGCATGGAGAACTGTGCCGTAAAGCTGGTTGAAGGCTCTTATGAGAATATGAAAATCACAACGCCAGAGGATCTGGTAGTGGCAGAAAGTTTGATTAAAAAAAGAAAGGTGAATTGAAAAAGTAAAATCCACCTTGCAAAGGTAAATTCTACTTTGCAGGATTAAATTCCACGTGAAAGAAAAAAATATTGATCTTGTATATGAAATCCTCAAAATCAGAGTTAAAA
>Ga0129313_1000341_pt1 | contig 42722 bp, 46 predicted proteins | sample O1105metagenome_FD_94436 | JGI IMG/M metagenome (GOLD analysis project Ga0129313, IMG submission 94436) | Orangutan group fecal microbial communities from fecal samples from Wisconsin, USA - O1105 metagenome | ecosystem: Host-associated > Mammals > Digestive system > Large intestine > Fecal...
TCAATCACTACGCTGATTGGCACGGAGGATGCACGTTTTATCTTGAATGGCATCTCGCCCATCGCCAAAGGCGATTTAAAATGGCGAGATGCGTTGCTGGTCACAGGTACTGTGAACAGTAACCTATAATCGTTACTGGCTACACAGTGGCGTGTGTACTAACTTACTGCGCATTCCCGGGCTGAACCCAGCAGATGCGTGTGTTTTTTATGATAGCAGGAGGAAGCTAAGAGATGAAAATATATATGATCCGTCATGGAGAGACGGACTGGAATAAGAAAAGAAAATTACAGGGACAGGTGGATATTCCGCTGAATGAATTCGGGAAACTACTTGCAAAAGAAACGGCTCCGGCACTCGCAGATGTTCCATTTGCGGTCTGCTACACAAGCCCGCTGAAAAGGGCAGCAGAGACGGCACGGCTCGTCCTGGGAGACAGAGAGGTTCCGATTGTTCCGGATAAGCGGATCCAGGAGATGAGCTTTGGAGAGTTTGAGGGCCTTTGTTGCAGAGAAGAGGGATGGAATATTCCGGATCCTGGATTTCGCAACTTTTTTAATGCACCGGAAGTGTATCAGCCGCCAAAAGGAGGGGAATCCTTCGAAGAGGTGCGGGCACGTTTGAATAATTTTCTGGAAGAGCTTTATCAGAAAGAAGAGCTTCAGGATAAAAATGTACTTTTATCCACACACGGTGCAGCACTTTGCGGGATTCTGAGCCTGATGAAAGGTCTGCCGATTTCCGGGTACTGGCAGCAGGGGGTACATAAGAACTGTGCGGTATCAATCGCGGAAGTGAAAGATGGAAAAATACAAATTTTGCAGGAAAATGTGACTTATTATAAAGAGTCAGTGCAGGACTGGTAGAAAGTTATTTGATGTCCTAAAGGCTTTCTGATGAATTGCTTAATAAAAAAACTCCCATCCGGAGAAATGTGAGCTAATTATAACTCATTTCTTCTCCGGATGGGAGCTTTTTGATGTTAGATAAAATTCATTGGTATATTTAGACAGATAAGGAGCTATTTTTTAATCGCTTTACACGAATTCCGGACAACCAGCTTACACGGCAGTTTGATCTTAAGTGCAGGTCCCGGATGCTCCCTCAGGAGATGCTGCAGAATAGAAGCACCGTACATTCCCATATGATAAGCTGGCGCACTGATCGTTGTCAGCGGTGGAGCAGAAAACTGTGCCATATTGATATCATCAAAGCCTACGATGGAAATATCCTCCGGAACACGGATCCCGTGTTCGGTAAAGGCCTTGATCGCACCAAAAGCGATTGGATCGCTTGCTGCAAAAATCGCCGTCGGCAGTTTGCCGCCGTTGATCAGATTGCATGCCATCTCATAACCGGAAGAAATCTGGAAGACACCCTCCTGGATATAAGGCTCATAAATCAGATCGTGTGCATCACAGTATTCAATAAAGACTTTTTTCCGGTAATCCGGATAGAGATGATTTTCGCCGATATATTCTTTTCCGGTAAAGAAACCGATCTCCCGATGCCCGATCCCGGTCAGATAATCCAGAGCCTCTGTAACTGCTTCGCCGAAATCCGGAATGATCGTGGAAATCCGGTCATCGTTTACCGGCATATCCAGGAACAGGATGCACGAATTCATCTCATACAGATAAGAAATTTCCTCCTGGCTGAATTTGCCGATACAGATCAGACAGTCTACATCCTTCAGAACGTCCATGTAATTGATGTCGCTTTTGTAGGTGCGCACAATCTGGATATTGTGTGAGAGGCAGTAATCTTCAATTCCCTGACGGATCAGAAGATAATAATTATCCTCCAGTTCCTGCTGGGAAGAAAACCATTGAACGATTCCAAGGGTAAAAAGCGATTTGACAGAAGGACGTCCGCGCTTTACATAATGCAGCTCTCTTGCAGTATCCAGTACTTTCTGCCGGGTTTCAGGTGAAACATTAAGTGTCTCGTCATTATTCAGTATACGTGAAACTGCTGCGGCAGAAACACCGGCAGCAGAAGCAATATCTTTGATTGTTGCCATAAGCGGCCCCCTTGTTAAAAAATTTCTGATTCTTCTATTATAACAGAGGAGTAAAAAAATGGAAAGTGAAAGAATTATGTAGAACTGTACAAAAATTCACTAGTAAATTTATCGAAATATTTAGTAAATATATATTGCAAATTTACTAAATATATTTTATAATACAATTATCAAAGCAGAATCGAAAATGTATTTGGAGGAAATGAAGATGAAACAGCTTACAAAACTTATGGAAGAAATGAAACAGGGCGTGTACCGTGATACATTAAAAGATATTTATATTGATGAAAGTGTGATTGCACATCAGGAAGAACGCTATGTAAAAGCGATGGCAGAGTATCAGAAATTGTATGGGGACAGAGAAGTAGAAGTATACAGCGCACCGGGACGAAGTGAAGTTGGTGGAAATCATACAGATCATCAGCACGGAATGGTGCTTGCAACCTCTATTAATCTGGATGCGATTGCAATTGTAAATAAAAATGAAGATATGACCGTCCGTGTGGTATCTGAAGGATATGATATGATCGTTATTGATGCGAATGATGTAGAAAAGGTTGAAAAAGAAGAAGGGACATCGATCGGACTGATCCGTGGCGTACTTGCAGGACTGAAAGAACGCGGATACAAGATTGGCGGATTCAATGCTTATGTGACAAGTGATGTGCTGATCGGAGCAGGACTTTCCTCATCTGCAGCGTTTGAAACAATCATCGGAACCATCGTTTCCGGACTTTACAACGATATGCAGATCAGCATGGTAGAGATTGCACAGATTGGTCAGTATTCGGAAAATGTTTACTTTGGAAAGCCAAGTGGTCTGATGGACCAGACAGCCTGCGCGGTTGGTGGACTGATCCACATTGATTTCAAAGATCCAAAGGCTCCGGTTGTAGAAAAAGTCGATGTAGATTTTGAAAATCATGCATGCAGTCTGTGTATCGTAGATACCAAAGGTTCGCATCAGGATCTGACACCGGATTATGCACAGATTCCGGCGGATATGAAAGCTGTTGCAGCATATTTTGGAAAAGAATTTCTCCGCGACGTAGATGAAAAAGAATTTTTCGCAGCGATCCCGGCACTTCGCGAGAAGCTTGGAGACCGTCCGGTGCTTCGGGCTATGCATTTCTTCGGTGATAATGCGAGAGTTGCAGCACAGGTTGCATCCCTTCGCGAAGGAAGATTTGAGGATTTCCTTAATATGATCAAAGCATCCGGAGATTCTTCTTTCAAATATCTCCAGAATGTATATACCAACCGTGACGTGCAGAACCAGGCAGTATCCATTGCCCTTGCAGTCAGCGAAAATGTACTTGGAAACCATGGAGTATGCCGTGTGCATGGAGGCGGATTTGCCGGAACCATTCAGGCATTTGTGAAGAATGATTTTGTAGAAGAGTACAGAAAAGCATTGGATGCAGTATTTGGAGAAGGATCCTGCCACGTATTAAAGGTTCGCAAATATGGCGGGATGAAAGTAATCGCATAAGCGAAAATATGCTAGCTGTCAAGGCTGGATATAAATACAGACTTTAGTTTGCTATCTGCATAAATAGAGGATGCGGTGCTGAAAAATGTGCTGCATTGAAAATGGATGGATATAAGACGAGCAGAAAGATTTGGAGGAAGAAAAATGATCGATCAGGCAATTACAGAACTGGTACAGTATGGATTAGATACGGGGCTTGTAGCACCGGAAGATAAAATATTTGTTACCAATCAGATTTTAGAGGCACTTGGGCTGGAGTCTTACGAGGAGATACCAGGAAGCAGGGGCGCAGAGGAGCTGGAACAGATTCTGAAGGAGATTACAGATTATGCGGTGGGAAAAGAACTGATTGCAGATTCAATCGTGTACCGGGATCTGTTTGATACAAAAATCATGGGAAAACTGGTTCCGCTGCCGAGTATGGTAAGCCATAAATTCTATGAACTGTATCAGGAAGGACCGAAAAAGGCGACCGATTATTTTTATAAACTCAGTCAGGACAGCGATTATATCCGCAGATACCGGATTAAAAAGGATCAGAAATGGATCACAGAGACGCCATATGGGGAGATGGAGATCACCATCAATCTGTCCAAACCGGAAAAAGATCCGAAAGCGATCGCGGCAGCAAAAAATGCCGCGCAGAGCGGTTATCCGAAATGCCAGCTGTGTAAGGAAAATGAAGGCTACGCCGGTCGCGTCAATCATCCGGCAAGACAGAATCACCGGATCATTCCGGTCAGGATCGATGGAAAAGACTGGGGATTCCAGTATTCACCATATGTGTATTACAATGAACACTGCATCGTTTTCAACGGAGAGCATGTGCCGATGAAAATTGAGCGTGCAACCTTTGCAAAGCTGTTGGATTTTGTCAGCCAGTTTCCACACTATTTTGTTGGCTCCAATGCAGATCTTCCGATCGTAGGCGGATCAATTTTAAGCCATGATCATTTCCAGGGTGGAAATCATGAATTTGCAATGGCAAAAGCACCGGTGATCAAGGAATATGTGATTCCGGGATTTGAAGATGTTCATGCTGGAATGGTAAAATGGCCGATGTCTGTTATCCGCCTGCAGAGCAAAGACAAAGAACGTCTGATCAGCGCAGCGGACCATATTTTGACATGCTGGAGATCTTATACAGACGAAGCAGCATTTATCTTTGCTGAGACGGACGGAGAACCGCACAACACGATCACTCCGATCGCCAGGATCCGGGATGGATATTTTGAACTGGATCTTGTTCTCAGAAACAATATTACGACAGAAGAACATCCGCTTGGCGTTTACCATCCGCATGCAAAATTACATCACATCAAGAAAGAGAATATTGGTCTGATCGAGGTAATGGGACTTGCAGTGCTGCCGTCAAGACTGAAAAGTGAGATGGAACAGCTTGCAGATGCAATCCTTGAAGGAAAGGACATCCGCAGCAATGAAGTGCTTGAAAAGCATGCAGACTGGGTAGAAGAATTCCTTCCAAAATATACAGACATTACGAAAGAAAATATCATGGACATTCTCCATGAGGAAATCGGACAGGTATTTAACCAGGTGCTGGAAGATGCCGGTGTTTATAAGCAGACAGAAGAAGGCATGGCAGCATTTGAACGGTTTATTGGAAGCCTGTAATATAGAGCAAAAAAAGAATATACAAGGATAAAAAAAGGACTAAAACTCTGGCGTCGGGCCGAACTTCAATTGTTCGGGGGAACTACCTGAGTTTTAGTCCTGATTTATTATACATCAGCACAAATATACCGACAAGATAAATTCTTAGTCATCCTGTTCTTCCGTATTCAGATCCAGAATTGCCTGTCTCTTAGAAGCCCCAATATTATTTTTCAAATATTCATCGTAAGTTGTCATCTTATCGATCATTGAACCATCCGGAAGGATTTCCATAATACGGTTTGCTGTCGTTTCAACGATTTGGTGGTCTCTTGAAGAGAACAGAAGTACGCCAGGGAACTTCTTCATTCCATTGTTGAGTGCAGTGATGGATTCCATATCCAGGTGGTCAGTAGGCTCGTCGAGGATCAGTACGTTGGCACCGGAGATCATCATCTTGGATAACAGACAGCGTACCTTTTCCCCACCGGAAAGAACTTTAACCTTCTTCACACCGTCGTCACCGGCGAAAAGCATTCTTCCAAGGAAGCCACGTACATAGGTAACATCCTTTTCTTCCGAATACTGAGTCAGCCATTCTACGATGGTATCGTCATTGTCAAATTCTTTTCCACTGTCCTTCGGGAAATATGCCTGTGTAGTGGTGATTCCCCATTTATAAGTACCTTCATCCGGCTCCATTTCTCCGATCAGGATCTGGAAGAGAACAGTTTTGGCAAATTCATTTCCACCGACAAATGCAACTTTGTCATCTCGGTTCAGCGTGAAGGAAAGATTGTCCAGAATCTTTTCCCCGTTGATGGTTTTGGATAAGCCTTCGACCATCAGAACTTCATTACCGATCTCGCGGTTCGGTTTGAAATCAATGTAAGGGTATTTACGGCTGGATGGGCGGATCTCGTCAAGCTGGATCTTTTCCAGGGCGCGCTTACGGGAAGTTGCCTGACGGGACTTGGACGCATTGGCACTGAATCGTGAAATAAAGTCCTGTAACTCCTTGATCTTTTCCTCTTTCTTCTTGTTGGCTTCTTTCATCTGACGGATCAGCAGCTGGCTGGATTCGTACCAGAAGTCGTAGTTACCGGCGTAGAGCTGGATCTTGCCGTAATCGATATCGGCGATCTGTGTGCAGACCTTATTCAGGAAATAACGGTCATGGGAAACAACAATAACGGTATTATCGAAGTTGATCAGGAATTCTTCCAGCCATGCGATCGCATCCAGATCCAGGTGGTTGGTAGGCTCATCCAGAAGAAGAATATCCGGATTACCAAAAAGTGCCTGTGCAAGAAGGACTTTGACCTTCTGTGCACCGGTCAGTTCGCTCATCATATTGTAGTGAAGTTCTGTCTCAATTCCAAGTCCGTTCAAAAGAGATGCGGCATCAGATTCTGCTTCCCATCCGTTCAGGGTTGCAAATTCTGCTTCCAGTTCACTTGCCTTGATCCCATCCTCGTCTGTGAAATCTTCCTTGGCGTAGATTACTTCTTTTTCTTTCATGATCTCGTAAAGACGGGCATTTCCCATGATTACGGTATCAAGAACCGGATACTGGTCGTATTTGAAGTGGTCCTGCTGTAAGAAGGAAAGACGTTCGCCTGGTGTGAGGATAACTTCTCCGCTGGTCGGCTCAAGCTGTCCGGAAAGTATCTTAAGAAATGTAGATTTTCCGGCTCCGTTTGCTCCGATCAGGCCGTAGCAGTTGCCCTCTGTAAATTTAATATTTACATCTTCAAACAAGGCTTTCTTCCCTACGCGGAGGGTGATATTACTTGTACTAATCATAAAAATTCTCCTTATTCAAATAGAATCATCGTTTCAATTTTTGCATTACGTTCACTATGGTAACATGACTGCACAATTTTCGCAAGAGAATAAGCATTAACATAAGGAAGAATTTGTGGTATACTTATAAATCATACACGAAATATACATCATGGCAGGACGAAAGGAGCGAGTGTTTTGACAGAAGCAGGACTGGTACTGGAAGGCGGCGCAACAAGAGGTGTATTCACTTCCGGCGCACTGGATTATTTGATGGAAAATGATCTGTATTTTTCTTATGTGGTCGGTGTATCGGCAGGTTCCTGTAATGCGGTCGATTATGTCTCAAAGCAGATTGGCAGGACGAGGGACTGTATGATCCACAGAGGAAAGGAATACAGCTATTATTACGGACTTAAAGATTTTGTAAAAGAAAGAAGTCTTCTGGATATGGATATGGTATTCAATAAATATCCGAATGAACTCTTTCCGTTTGATTTTGATACTTATTTTTCAAATGATATGACCTGTGAAATCGTGACAACCAATTGTCTTACGGGAAATGCTGAATATATGACCGAAGAGAGCGACAGAGACCGGCTGATGAAGATATGCCGCGCCAGCAGCAGTATGCCCCTGGTATGTCCAATTGTAAATGTAGACGGGATTCCGTATCTGGATGGTGGACTTGCCGATTCCATTCCGGTAAAGCATGTGCAGGAAAAGGGACTGAAAAAAATAGTTCTCATTTTGACGAGACCGGAAGGCTACCGCAAAAAACCAACTTCCAAAGCGGTCGGCAAGTTATACCGGAAGATGTACAGCAAATATCCGGCACTTGTCCGCACCTGTATCCGAAGACCGGTGATGTATAACCGGACAGAAGAATACATAGAAAAGCTGGAAAAAGAAGGAAATATCTTCGTCCTTCGCCCGGAAATGAAGCCGGTATCCAGACTGGAAAAAGATTATGATAAGCTGATGGCTTTCTACGATCATGGCTATGAAATGATGAAAAGAGAGCTTCCGAGACTTGCGGCTTATCTGGAAAAATAAGGAGGTGTGCAATATGCATCTGTACGAACATCAGATTGCGACAAACGCATCACAGCAAATGACAAAGGTAACAGGAATGATAAGGGAAGACATTGAAAAAAGCGGTGTGAGAGAAGGGATTGCTGTGATCTTCTCGCCACACACGACAGCCGGATTTACGATCAATGAAAATGCAGATCCGGATGTGGTGCATGATATGCTGTGTGGCTTTGAAAAAGTATTTCCGACAGAACAGTTCTTTTACCAGCATGCAGAAGGAAATTCGCATGCACATATGAAGACGACGATGGTCGGACCGTCACAGACGCTGATCATCCATGATGGAGAGATCGTCTTTGGCATCTGGCAGGATCTGTATTTCTGCGAGTTTGACGGACCAAGAAACCGTACCTTTTATGTGAAGATCATCGAAGGATAGATTAACGGAGCTGTACATCCGTCAGGGTGAATGCATGCGAAGGACAGGCAGGAGCTGCTGATTCTACACCAGTGAGAGTCAACGTAGTTCCGCCTGTCTTTTTTTCTTTTCCAGCTGTGAGAATGGTACCGGCAAGAAGCTGCGGCATATGCCGGAGAAAACTATTTGCAGTCAGCTGAATCTGTATCAGTTGGTCTTCGCGGTTAATTTTAATCGTTTCTACAGTGCGCACTGTACTTTTTCTGGTACGTCCGTTTGAAAATGCGGCAAAGTCATGCGTACCGGTAAGAAGCTGCGCTGCCTGCTGCATGGATTCCAGGTCAAGAGACTCGGTTACAACACAGGTGTACGGACGGGAAAATAATGCTGCGGCAGGATCTGTGGCAATCCAGCAGGTATAGGTACAGCTTTTTACCGCGAGAGAAGCCACAAAACGTTCATCTGCGATTTCCAGCGAGGTGACTGCAATATCCGCCGGAAGAGCTGCGTTTAATTTCATTTTTAACAGTTCTGTATTGCCTGAAAAAGATTCTTTTTCTAATTGAAAACTTACAATCTGGTGTGTTGCGTGAACACCCGGTTCCGTCTTTACGGCAGCAAAAAGCTGTGTGGACTGTCCGGTTACATCCCTGATCGCCAGTGTAAGCTTTGATTCGATACTGGCGCTTTTTTTCTTTGTGGAAAAGCCCGGATAGCGGCTTCCGTCGTATTCTATGGTAAGTTTGATCGTTGTCATAAGCTCCTCCTGAAGTGCATTTCTGCCGTTCATTATAGCATTGATTGTCGGGCAAGGCAATTTTTATTGCCTTCCGGATCTTGGTGGCTGTTTTCCTGCCTGTATTGTCCGGATCATCTGCACCATCTGGTCGATCTGTGCCTGCTCCTGTTTGCTTTTCCCTTCTTTGATCGCTGAAAGAATCAGCGAAATCTCATCAGGGGTAAACCGGATTCCCCGTTTATTCGCACCGGCGATCAGTGACATCATCACCGGGACCAATGCTTTCCCGTTCTTGCCACCGGCTTTCATCGCCGCTGTCCGGATCAGCTCCTGCTTCAGCGGATCCAGATTCGCAAGATCCGGATGCTCCATCCATTCGTTCATTTTCATCCATCCTTTCTGTCTGAAATCTATTCATTATATCCGGCGTATCCTGGACTGCCTGAAATCCACTCATCATATCCGGCATATCCCGGGCTGCCTGAAATCCATTCATCATATCTGCCATATTTGCAGGATCTCCAAAGTCCATCTCTTTCATCATTTCCATCATTTGCCATATTTCGGAAAAGGAATCGAACATTTCTCTTTTTTCAGGAGAAAGATAGGGTACAACTGCTTCAAACATGCTGCCCGGATCTTTCTCCTGCTTTCGCAGCCGCCCTCTGCGGTTATGATAATAAGGAGGTTGGAAACAGTAAAAGGCATTCATAAGTTCCGTAAGTTTCACATAAATGCCAGCTATACGCTGAATGTGATCGGGCAGATAGGGAAGAATGATTTTGACAAGCTGAAGAAAATCATTCGTGAGAGACTCGTCAAATGGCGTCATGACAAGGGGCGGTTTCTTTTCCATATGTCCTCCACGGTTCAGCGTTATAAATATATATGTAAAGAAGACGGAAAATATGAGATCCACATATAATAAAGCAAAGGAAGAAATAATGGAAGGATTTTGTTAAATGAGCAGCCGGATTATCATTGATGGAAATGCAATCTATGAAGTGGATGAAGAATGTTTGCGAAAGAAAAAGGAAAAGGAGCAGGAAGAGGCGCGCGAAAAGCAACAGGAGAAGCACAAAAACAGAACATAAGAAAGGCGGGGATATAATTTGCCCCGCCTCTGGTCTGTCTGAATAAATAGAATCTGAGTTTCGTAACTAGCAGCCGCATCCGCCGTTGCCACAGCCGTTTCCACATCCGCATCCATTACCGCATCCGTTTCCGAATCCGTTTCCGAATCCACCACAGCAGCAGAGAAGAAGGATGATCCACAGGCAGCTGTCATTTCCGCAGCCACAGCCGTCGCCATTGCGGCCCCATCCGCCACAGCAGCAGAGGAGAAGAATGATCCATACGCAGGAAGACATTCCGCAGCCACATCCACAGTTATCCATAGAATTTCCACATCCGCAGTTTGTTGCACTTAATTCACTCATATTTGATAGCCTCCAGTAAGGTTTCTTTACACTTCATCATATGTAAGGAGGCATGTCAGTGTTTCAAAAAAGTTCCGAAGAAATTGGCATCTGGTTTCAGACAGAATATTCTAATAGAAAAAGGATATTTTGAATATGAAAGATTTAAAACGGAAAATCCACTACTGGTGTTCGGATACAATGCAAAACAAAATCACTGGAAAGGGTGTCGTTTGCGCCGTTCTTGACACAGGGATCACACAGCACCCGGATCTTGCCGGTCGCATCGTGGGATGGAAGGACTGTGTACAGGGAAAGAAAACCATATATGATGACAACGGACACGGAACCCATGTGGCAGGGATTCTTGCCGGAAATGGAAAAAGCGGAAGAGGCCTGTACAGCGGAATGGCACCGGAGGCGCAGATCTTTGCAGTCAAGGTGCTGAATCAGAGGGGTGGTGGAAAAATCCGGGATGTGATAAACGGGATCCGGTACGTGCTGTTAAAACAAAAGGAAATGAAGATCCGGATCGTCAATATTTCGATTGGAACTCTTCCTCATAAGAAGGATCCGGAAGATGAATTGCTCCTGTTCTGGGTAGAACGGCTCTGGGATGCCGGCCTGGTGGTTGTGACGGCGGCAGGAAACAAAGGACCGAAGGAAGGGAGCATCACGATCCCGGGAAACAGTCGGAAGGTGATCACAGTTGGGGCGGATGAAGAAATGGGAAAGAAGTATTCCGGCTGCGGGCCGACCGGAGATTGTATCAAAAAACCGGATCTTACCGTGCCGGGAAACCGGATTTATTCCTGCAATTACCTGTATCCGGTGCGGAGTCCTTACGCCTATATTCCGAAAAGCGGGACTTCTATGGCAACTCCGGCGGTGTCTGGGGCAGCGGCTCTGGTTTTGCAGAAATACCCGGATATGTGTAATCTGGAACTGAAATACAGACTGTGGAATTCCTGTGAAAAGGGAAGGTATTATGACCAGAGACAGGGACATGGGAACCTGCATGTAGAAAAACTTCTTGAATGTCAAGAAAAAATACTTGACACCAATGAAAATCTGTTATATGATAGCACAGGTGATAAGTGATGGACGAGATTTTAAAGCAGACATTATTATATGATTTTTATGGTGAGCTTCTGACAAAACATCAGAAAGAGATTTATGAACAGGCAGTTCTTGAAGATTATTCGCTCAGCGAGATCGCAAGAGATGCGGGGATCAGCAGACAGGGTGTTCATGATATGATCCGGCGCTGTAACAAGAGTCTGGAGGATTATGAAGCGAAGCTGCATCTGGTGGAGAAGTTTATGTCTGTGAAAGAAAAAGTCCATGAGATCGATCTGCTCCTTGAGAATTATGAAGAGCAGGACGAAAAAGAACTGATAAAGAAAGTGAAAAAGCTTTCGGGAGAGATCATAGAGGAGTTATAACATGGCATTTGACAGTTTGACAGAAAAACTTCAGAACGTATTCAAGAATTTAAGAAGCAAGGGACGACTTACAGAAGATGATGTAAAAGCGGCTCTGCGTGAAGTTAAGATGGCTCTTCTGGAGGCGGATGTTAACTTCAAAGTTGTCAAAAATTTTGTAAAAAGTGTGCAGGAGCGTGCGGTCGGACAGGATGTAATGAGCGGTCTGAATCCGGGACAGATGGTGATCAAGATCGTGAATGACGAGCTGGTGAATCTGATGGGCTCTGAGACAACGGAGATTAAATTCCAGCCGGGAAGCCAGAAGACGGTCATTATGATGATGGGTCTTCAGGGAGCAGGTAAGACAACAACCACAGCAAAGCTTGCAGGAAAGTTCAAACTGAAAGGTAAGAAGCCTCTTCTGGTAGCATGTGATGTCTACAGACCTGCAGCTATTAAACAGTTGCAGATCAACGGAGAGAAGCAGGGTGTGGAAGTGTTCTCCATGGGAGATAACCAGAAGCCGGCGAATATCGCTAAAGCAGCACTGGAGTATGCTGGAAAAAATGGCAACAATGTGATTATTCTGGATACTGCAGGACGTCTTCATATTGATGAAGAGATGATGGAAGAACTGCAGGAGATCAAGAACACGGTCGAGGTTCATCAGAGTATTCTCGTTGTCGATGCAATGACCGGTCAGGACGCCGTGAATGTTGCAGAGAACTTTAATGAGAAGATTGGTATAGATGGAGTAATCGTCACAAAGCTTGACGGCGATACCAGAGGTGGTGCGGCACTTTCAATCAAGGCAGTCACCGGATGCCCGATCCTTTATGTAGGTATGGGCGAGAAGTTATCAGATCTGGAGCAGTTTTATCCGGACCGTATGGCTTCCAGAATCCTCGGTATGGGGGATGTACTCAGCCTGATCGAGAAAGCCGGTGAAGAGATCGACGAAGAACAGGCACGTAAGATGACAGAAAAGCTCAAAAAGTCACAGTTTGATTTTGAGGACTATCTGGAAAGTATGAAACAGATGCGCAAGATGGGCGGTCTTGGAAGTATCATGAATATGCTTCCCGGACTTGGCGGCATGGGTGGTCTTGGCAAAGGCAAGATGCCGGATATCGATGCAGATGATGCGGAACAGAAGATGGCAAGAGTCGAAGCAATCATCTATTCCATGACGATCAAGGAACGTCAGAATCCGGACATCATCACTCCGCAGAGAAAGCGAAGAATCGCAGCAGGAGCCGGGGTTGATATTTCGGAGGTCAACAAGATGATGAAGCAGTTCGAGCAGATGCGCAAGATGATGAAGTCCTTCCCGGGAATGATGGGCGGGAAAGGAAAAAAAGGCAAGTTCAGGATGCCTTTCTAAAAAAGATATATTCCGCAGACCATGCGTGATATATAGATAAACTATTATAAATACAAATTGTTTTATGGAGGAAAGTAAAATGGCAGTAAAAATCAGATTAAGAAGAATGGGACAGAAGAAAGCTCCTTTCTATAGAATCGTTGTTTCTGATTCTAGATCACCAAGAGACGGAAAATTCATCGAAGAAATCGGAACATACGATCCAACTCAGGATCCTAGCGTATTCAAAGTAGATGAAGAAGCAGCTAAGAAATGGTTAAACAACGGTGCTCAGCCTACAGAAGTAGTTGGAAAAATCTTTAAGGCAGCAGGTATTGAAAAATAGGTTGCTTCGCGGAGGTGCGAGTGATGAAAAATTTAGTAGAAGTAATTACGAAAGCACTTGTGGACAATCCTGAAGGCGTCGTGGTTACGGAAAAACAGGAAGGCAAGACTACCGTGATCGAAGTACATGTCGCAGATAATGATATGGGAAAGGTGATCGGTAAGCAAGGCCGAATTGCGAAAGCAATCCGTTCCGTTGTAAAGGCAGCCGCGGCCAAAGAAGACAAAAAAGTCGTGGTTGAAATTATGCAATAGCATAAAAATAAAACGCAGGTAAATTTATTTTTATCTGCGTTTTTTATCATGCCTTAGTATGCAAGAGAAGCTGCCAATGACAGATTCACTGTATCTGGGGGATGGAGAAAAAGTCGCTTCAAAAGACTAAAAACAGACTTTTTCGGTGTAAAGTTTATCTTATGCTAAGAAAGGACAAAGTATGCAACAAAATGATTACCTGCAAGTTGGTGTGATCACATCTACCCACGGAATTAAAGGCGAAGTTAAAGTATTTCCGACAACCGATGATCCAAACCGTTTCCGTGATCTGAAAGATGTGGTTCTTGATACAGGAAAAGAACAGATTCCCCTTGAAATTGAAGGTGTAAAATTCTTTAAACAGTATGTGATTCTGAAGTTCAAAGGGATCGATAACATAAATGATATTGAAAAATACAGAAAGCTGCCGCTTCTTGTATCTCGTGAGGATGCCGTGGAACTGGAAGAGGATGAGTACTACATGGCAGATATTATCGGCATGGATGTCTATACTGAGGACGGTGAAAAATTCGGTGTCCTGGAAGATATTATGGAAACCGGTGCGAATGATGTCTATGTGGTATCGACAGAGGCGCACGGCGAGGTACTTCTTCCGGCAATCCATGACTGTATTCTGGATGTAGATACCGAGAATAGGAAAATGACTGTTCATCTGATGGACGGACTGATTTAAGTGACAGAATAGTAGGAGAACAATATGAGATTTGATATCATGACGCTCTTTCCGGAGATGGTGATGAACGGTCTGGAAACCAGTATTATAGGAAGAGCTGTGAAGAATGAAATTCTTGAGATTGAAGCCTGGAATATCAGGGACTACGCATTTAACAAGCATAGCAGTGTGGATGATTATCCGTATGGCGGTGGCGCAGGAATGCTGATGCAGGCAGAGCCGGTTTACCAGACCTATCTTGCTATTCAGGAAAAAGCAGCCCTTCCGGAAGGAAAGAGACCGCGTGTGATTTATCTTTCCCCGCAGGGGAAGCCGTTTAACCAGAAGATGGCAGAAGATTTTGCAAAAGAAGATGAACTGGTGCTTTTGTGCGGACATTACGAAGGAATCGATGAACGTGTGCTGGAGGAGATCGTAACGGATTACGTGTCAGCCGGCGATTATGTATTGACAGGCGGTGAACTTCCGGCAATGATGATCGTGGATGCGGTATCCCGCCTGATCCCGGGTGTTCTGCATAATGATGTATCTGCTGAATTTGAGAGTTTTCAGGACAATCTCCTGGAATATCCGCAGTATTCCAGACCGGAGATCTGGCACGACAGGCAGGTTCCGCCGATCCTTTTATCCGGCCATCATGCCAATGTGGAGAAATGGCGCAGAGAGCAGTCAGTGATCCGTACTGCAAAATGGCGTCCGGATCTTCTGGAAGGCGCAGAGCTTACCATGAAAGAAAGAGAACTTGCAGAAGAGATTATAGAAAATCGAGAAAAAGACTTGAAAAATGAAGAATAATGTGTTAATATATAGCACGTTGTGATGAAAACAGAGATGGTCCTCTGATACGATAGAAAAAGCGTATTAAGAACGTCAAAATATGAAGGAGGTTCACACATGAACGAAATTATTAAGAACATTGAAGCAGCTCAGTTAAAAGAAAATGCTCCGGAATTCCACGTTGGAGATACTGTAAAAGTTTACGGTAAGATCAAAGAAGGAAACCGTGAGAGAATTCAGGTATTCGAAGGTACTGTATTAAAGAGACAGGGCGGCGGAGCAAGAGAAACATTTACAGTAAGAAAAAGCTCTAACGGAATCGGCGTAGAGAAGACATGGCCGCTTCACTCACCAAACGTTGAAAAAGTAGAAGTTGTTCGTAAAGGTAAAGTAAGACGTGCAAAACTTAACTACTTAAGAGATCGTGTAGGTAAGAGAGCAAAAGTTAAAGAATTAGTAAAATAGTAAATGCTTAAAGAGGGACAAATACGACAGGTACTTGTCCCTTTTGCTAATATAGGATATGATAACAGATGAGACGTAGAAAAAGAAAAGAACTCAGATTTGACAGAAAGCATAGAAAACATATCAATTTGAAATGGATTCCCGAAGTGTTTGGATGGGTATTCCAAATTGTGCTCGTCTGCCTGTGTGCATTTGTGTTTGTGTGGTATTTCGGGCATCAGATCAGTAATATCGGAGAGTCCATGAACCCGGTGATTCGGAATGGGGATGTGGTTTTAGTAAACCGGATCGTATATGATGCCAGTACACCGAAGCGCGGAGATATTATCGTGTTCAAACCAAAAGGGAATGAGAATCTTCATTCCTATATTAAAAGGATTATCGGACTTCCGGGCGAAAGCGTTGAGATCAGGGATGGAGAGATTTATGTCAACAACAGAAAGCTGGTTGAAAAGTATGAGACTACTGCAATTGCAGATGCAGGTATTGCCAGTGAGAAGATCGTTCTCGGTGGAGATGAGTATTTTGTCCTTGGTGACAACCGGGAGAGCAGTGAAGACAGCCGGATGGCTGATATTGGAAATGTAAAGCGTTCCGAGATTGAAGGGAAAGTATGGTTTATCCTTTCCCCAAAAGACCGTTTCGGACTGCTTGGTAAATAGAAGGAGGAAACTTGATGAATTTTCAATGGTATCCGGGGCATATGACAAAGGCCAAAAGGATGATGCAGGAGAATATCAAGCTGATCGATCTTGTGATCGAACTGGTTGATGCAAGAGTTCCGATGAGCAGCCGGAATCCGGACATCGATGAACTTGGAAAGAATAAAGCAAGATTGATCCTGCTCAATAAGGCAGATCTTGCAGATGAGAAGCAGACAGAAGAGTGGATCGGCTATTTCCGTGGAAAAGGCTATTCGGCAGTTAAGGTTAATTCCCGTAAAGGCGGTGGGATCAAGTCTATTCAGGGAGTGATCCAGGAAGCTTGTAAAGAAAAGACAGAGCGTGACCGTAAGAGAGGGATTCTGAACCGTCCGGTCCGTGCAATGGTAGTCGGAATCCCGAACGTCGGAAAGTCTACTTTTATCAATGCACTTGCCGGAAAAGCCTGTGCAAAGACCGGTAACAAACCGGGTGTGACCAAAGGAAAGCAATGGATCCGTCTAAACAAGAACGTAGAGCTTCTCGATACACCGGGGATTCTCTGGCCGAAGTTTGAGGATCAGCAGGTGGGACTGCGCCTTGCATTTATCGGGTCGATCAAGGATGAGATCATGAATCTGGAAGAGCTTGCGGCAGAGCTGATCAGCTATATGCAGGATGCTTATCCGGGTGTTCTTGCTGAAAAATATACGATCAACGAAAAGCAGAACAGCTACAGTGTATTGGAAGCAATTGCTGAGAGCCGCCATTGTCTGGTGCGTGGAAATGAATTAGATACCGCAAAAGCAGCTGGTATGCTGCTGGATGATTTCCGGAATGGAAGACTCGGAAGGATCACACTTGAATTTGTAAAGGAGTACACAAATGAATAAGGAAGACAACAAGGAAGAAGCTCCGGAGCAGGAGCAGAGCATATGGAGATCACTGGGAGGAACACTTCTGTATCTTCTGGTCATTGTTCTGCTGACATGGGTGATCGTCACCTTTGTCGGACAGCGCACAAAAGTAGACGGTCATTCAATGGAGCCGACACTTTCAGACGGAGATAACCTGATCGTGGATAAGCTCAGCTATCGTTTCCGCGATCCGGAAAGATATGATATTATTGTATTCCCTTACCAGCATGCAGAGAATACCTATTATATCAAACGTATCATCGGACTGCCCGGCGAGACTGTGCAGGTGATCGATGGATATGTGTATATTAATGGCAAAAAGCTGGATGAACATTATGGTGCAGAGGTGATGGAAGATCCGGGAATTGCAGCAGAGCCGATCAAACTGGGCGATGATGAATATTTTGTTCTGGGAGATAACCGGAATCACAGCTCGGACAGCCGTGTGGCAAGTGTGGGTGTACTTACCCGTGATATGCTGATCGGGCGTGCCTGGGTAAGAATTTATCCGTTCAACAAAATCGGAGTGATAAAACATGAGTAAAGAAAGTATCAAAGAGATCGACAGCCGTTTAAAAGCGGCAGAGGATACCGAAAGGGAGCAGCTGATGAGGGTCTATGCGCCGGATGACAGAGCCGGTGTGCAAAAGCTTCTGGAAAAATACAGAAAGCAGAAGGAAAAGCTGCTTGCCGAAAAAGATCGCCTTGCGAAAATGCGTCAGTACGAAGAAAAATATGCTGACCATGCGTTTATCTGTGGAATTGACGAGGTGGGAAGGGGACCACTTGCAGGTCCGGTAGTTGCAGGGGCTGTGATCCTGCCAAAAGAGTGCGAGATCCTTTATATAAATGATTCCAAGAAGCTTTCCGCAGCAAAAAGAGATGAGCTTTATGATGAGATCATGGACAAAGCAGTTGCGGTAGGTCTCGGGATGGCTTCCCCTGCAAGGATTGACGAGATCAATATTTTGCAGGCAACCTACGAAGCAATGCGTCAGGCGATTGGCAATTTGAAAGTCTCGCCGGATCTGCTTTTAAATGATGCAGTTACCATTCCGGAGGTTGTGATTCCACAGGTTCCGATCATCAAGGGAGATGCAAAAAGCGTGTCCATCGCTGCAGCAAGTATTGTGGCAAAGGTAACAAGGGACCGTCTGATGGAAGAGTATGATAAGCTACTTCCGGGATATGGATTTGCATCCAACAAAGGTTATGGATCAGCAGAACATATCAAAGCGCTTCAGACGCTTGGACCGACACCGATCCACAGAAGAAGTTTTATCGGACACTTCGTATAAAAATCCGTCAGAACAGGTAGAAGATCAGATCCAAAAGGCAATTGGAGAATGAAAAAAACCGGCGAAGGACCGGTACAAAATATGAAAAAATAGCAGGTGAATTTCTGGAAAAGCAAGGATATCAGATACTGGAGTATAATTTCCGCTGCCGTTATGCGGAGATTGACATTGTTGCAAAAGACGGAGAATATCTGGTCTTTTGTGAGGTGAAATTTCGCAAAACAGGAGGGCTTTCGGCTGCTCTGGAGGCGGTATCTGTGCCCAAACAGATGCGTCTGTCCGGAGCGGCCGTTTATTATCTGATGAAGAACGGCTGCACAGAGATACCATGCCGTTTCGATGTAGTAGGAATCGCGGGAAATAAAATTTCTTTGCGGAAAAATGCATTTGAGTACTGCGGAGACTTTGGAATTGTATGATTTATGATACCAGGGGAAAAGTCAGATGGCTGCCTGCAGATATCACAATACGGGAGAGTACAGATGAAAATAGGATTAAAATATAAAAATGAGGAGCATATCTTTGACGAATGCATAAGTGCCGGCGTACCATTTCTCAAGTATCCGATCCTTGAAAAGGAAGGGCTTGTAGAACATGGAATTTCGACCAGGCTTGGAGGAGTGAGTGAAGGTTTCCTGGGAAGCATGAACCTGAGCTATACCAGAGGGGATGATCCCACGCATGTGGACGAGAATTACAGAAGAATGGCAGCTGCAATCGGCGTGAAGCCGGAGCATATGGTCTGCACGCATCAGACACATACGACGAACGTACGGATCGTGACAAAAGAGGATGCCGGCAAAGGTGTTACAAGAGAAAAGGATTACACAGATGTAGATGGACTGATCACAAATGTACCGGGGATCTGTCTGGTGACATTTTACGCGGACTGTGTACCGCTTCTGTTTCTGGATCCGGTGAAAAAGGTGGTAGCCTCCAGCCATTCCGGGTGGAGAGGCACCGTGAACCGGATGGGACAGGTGACGGTTGAAAAGATGCAGAAAGAATTCGGTTGTGATCCAAAGAATATCCTTGCCTGTGTGGGACCGTCCATCTGTCAGGACTGCTATGAAGTCAGTGAAGATGTGATCGATATGTTCCGTGCAAATTTCAGAGAGTCTGAATATGACCGTCTGTTCTATGCCAAGGAGAATGGAAAGTTCCAGCTGGATCTCTGGAAGGCAAATGAACTGGTTCTCACAGATGCAGGGATCAGACCGGAACACCTGGCTGTTACTAATGTGTGTACCTGTTGTAACCCGGAACTTTTATTTTCCCATCGTGCATCCAAAGGAAAGAGGGGAAATCTTGCAGCATTCATTGCACTGAAGGAGGGATAAAACATGCTTTTGACACAGAAAGCCGCAGGAAATGAGGTAGAGGCGACCGTGCAGGATACGGTGGATACAATCACCGGATTTAATAAATTCATTCAGGAAAAAGGTCCTGACCTGATTTCGTTTGGAATCCGGATCCTGATGGCGCTGCTCGTATTCATCATCTGCCATAAGATGATCAACTGGATTCGCAAGATTACGAGGGCATCCATGGAACGCGCCAATTCGGATACCGGTGCGAGACAGTTTGTGGATTCTCTGTTGAAATACGGACTTCATATTCTGCTGTTTCTGGCAATTATCAATTCGCTCGGTGTAGAATCTGCATCGATTGCAGCAGCGGTTGCATCAGCAGGTGTGGCGGTTGGTCTTGCTCTGCAGGGAAGTCTTTCCAACCTTGCCGGTGGGATGCTGATCTTATTTTTGAAGCCTTTTGTTGTCGGGGATTATATTATAGAAGACAGCCATGGCAATGAAGGAACAGTCAAAGAGATCCAGATCTTCTACACCAAGCTTGCCACCATTGACAACAAGACGATCGTTGTGCCGAATGGAACACTTGCCAACACAAGCCTTACCAATGTGACGGACAAAGATTACCGCCAGCTGGATCTGAAGGTGGATATTGCATATGAAGCGGATCTGCGCCTTGCCAAGAAACTGTTGCAGGAACTCATAAAAAATGATCCGTCGGTCATCCAGAGTATGGAACATAATGTTTTTGTACATGAGCTTGGGAGCAGTTCGGTTGTGATTGGTGTCCGTGCCTGGGTAAAAAGTGAAGAGTATTGGCCGACAAGATGGCGGATGCTGGAAAATATCAAGTTGACACTGGATGAAAATCATATTGATATTCCATATCAGCAGATCACTGTCCATCAGGTACAGATGGAGTCGGAAAAGTAGAGCTTTGTATCTGAAAAAAGACAGATATAAAAAAATGTATCTGGTAAAATACAAGCGGGAAAATTGACAAAATAATCACAAATAAGTATAATATGTTGTCAGGGTTAAAAGACAAAACACCCTATGTTTTGGAATGATGGAGTAGTTTCTGACATCATAGATCAGGAGAACGATAAGATGAGAGTCATAGCAGGGAAAGCCAGAAGAATACCACTTGTGACGGTAAAAGGAATGGAGACACGTCCAACGACCGACAGAACCAAAGAAACCTTATTCAATATGATCGCACATGGACTTTGCGACTGTACATTTCTGGATCTTTTTTCAGGAAGCGGGGCAATCGGGATTGAAGCGATCAGCCGAGGTGTAAAAAAGGCGGTTTTTGTGGAAAACAATCCGGATGCGATCCAGTGCATTATGGAGAATCTGAAAAAGACACAGCTTGCAGACCAGGCGGAAGTAATCCGGGAGGATGTATTTTCGGCGCTTCGGAGGCTTGATGGAAGAGAAAAATTCGATTATGTGTTTATGGATCCACCGTACAACCATATGCTGGAAAAAGAGGTGCTTACTTATCTTGCAAAATCAGACTTGCTGGAAAAGGATGCACTGATCATCGTGGAAGCATCTTTGGCAACTGATTTTTCTTATCTGGAGGAACTTGGTTTTTCAATGATCAAACAAAAGAAATACAAGACCAATATGCATGTATTTATATCTGTGGAGGAGTAGACTCATGATAAGAGCGATTTATCCGGGAAGCTTTGACCCGGTAACTTTCGGACATCTGGATATTATTACCCGGAGCAGCAAAATTGTAGACGAACTTATAATCGGAGTATTGATGAATAAAGCAAAAACCCCGTTGTTTTCTGTAGAAGAACGTGTTAAAATGTTAGAGGAAGTGACAAAAGATCTCGGCAACGTGAAAGTAGTGCCTTTCGACGGGCTGCTTGTAGAATTTGCAAGACAGCAGAAGGCGCGTCTAGTGATTCGCGGACTGCGTGCGATCACAGATTTTGAGTATGAGATCCAGATGTCACAGACGAATCATAAGCTTGAGCCGGAAGTAGAAACCATGTTCCTTACAACCAATCTCAAGTATTCTTACCTTAGCTCTACAATCGTAAGAGAAGTCGCAGCTTTCGGGGGGGATATTTCCCAGTTCGTGCCGGAGACTGTCGCCAAAAGTATAAAAGAAAAGATGTCACAGCAGGTCTGTGACAAGAAGGAGAGTGCAAAATTATGAGCAGCCGTATTGAGCAGATTATTGAAGAAATTGAAGAGTATATTGACAGCTGTAAGTTTCAGCCATTATCAACTACAAAGATTATCGTGAATAAAGACCAGATCGACGAACTTCTCCGTGAACTTCGTATGAAGACACCGGATGAGATCAAGCGTTATCAGAAGATCATTGCGAACAAGGATGCGATCCTTGCAGATGCACAGCAGAAAGCAGAGAGCATGATCGAAGAAGCACATGCACAGACAAGTGAACTGGTAAGCGAGCATGAGATCATGCAGCAGGCATACGCACAGGCAAACGAGATCGTTATGGCAGCAACAGATCAGGCACAGCAGATCCTGGATAATGCAACCAATGATGCCAACGATATCCGTATCGGGGCAGTGCAGTATACAGATGATCTTCTTGCCAACGCTGAAAGCATCATCGGCCATACACTGAACAGTTACACAAGCAAGTATGACAGTCTGGTAACATCCCTTCAGGAATGTTATGATGTTGTCCGTAACAACCGTGCAGAACTGGAAGTTCCGGATAAGTCATCACGCGGACTGGAAGCAGAATTCGGCGGAGAAGCCGGACAGACAGAACAGGGACAGATGGAATAAGTTCTTTATCCGAACAATTTCAGATAGCAAAAAGCGAACAGGCTGGTTACCATTGCGGTAATCAGCTTTTCTGTTATATAGCGGGGAAAAGACCAGTTCTGGGACCGGATCATGCATTTGGTCTGGAAAAGCGCGCAGACTCCTCCAAAAGAACAGTGCGCCATGACGAGAAGAAACCGCAGTTCAGAAGTAAGGTCCAGCTGACAGAGCATGCGGATTCCTCCGGTCAGTTCCACTCCGGGAAGAAGCAACAATTTCCAGAAGAAATTTTGAAAGGAAAGTTTTGCCATAAAAGAAAGGAGCACTGAGAAAACGATCATATATCCTCCGATTTTCGTGATGGAATCACATGCTGACAGAATACTTTCGTCAAGAGCCCTGGAAAAAGGAAGAGATTGTCTGGAATCAGCCTGTTCTCCTGCGGGATCAAAAGGTTTCTGCGGCAGATACCATCTGCGGAACAAAAAGGAGCAGCACAGTGCGGAAAGGATAGGAAAAAGCAGACAGATCTGCGCCATTTCAGGCTGCTTGAGACTTTGTACTGCCACATACCCGGTCAGAAACGCAGGACTGACATTGTTACAGAAGGAGAGCAGATATTCTCCTTCAGCAGAAGAAATTTCTCCCTTATCAGTCAGGTCAGAGCAGGATTTTGCCCCTATCGGAAAGCCACAGAGAAATCCACAGACCACCGAAAAAGAAGCATTTCCGGAAATGCCAAGAAAAGGCTTCAGAATCGGAGAAAGGATCTGGTTGATCAGGGAAATGCTACCTGTGCGGATCATAAGACCGGTTATAAGAAGAAAAGGAAAGAGCACCGGAAGCACCTGCCGGTACCAGAGCAGCAGTCCGTTTGCGGCACCTGTGGCAACGGTTTCCGGGGAAAAAAGCATCAGAAGGAAAAGTCCGATCAGAAAAAACACCGACAGCTTTTTGGTTTTCATCGTGTATACCTGCCGTATTCTTTTGCAATAGTTTATGAAAAGACACAGACAGATATACCGGGGCACATGTGCATAGAAGAGATTCAGTGCGAATAGAATAAAAGAAAAATGGAGAAATCTTGAAAAAAAGACTGGAATGCAGATTGCTTCTGCTCCTTTTTTTATTGCTGATTTTTTGTGTGGCAGCAAGCATACAGCTTAACGAGAAAGCTAAAAAAAGCCGATTGAACCTAAAAACAGGAAGCACAGAAGAATTCAGAAAGCTTGGGATGGAGGAGGCGTTTTTCCAGGTTCTTGCGAAGACAGAGCCTGAAAAAAGAGGAAGACTTTATGCCATTTATTTTCTGGAAAACAGCCTGTTTCCACAGGATAACGAAAAAGAGCTGTTTGAAAAATGGTCGGAAAAAGAAGAGTGGAAAACTTTTGAAAAGATCTGTACAGCTCTTTGGAATGATATCCGTTATTTTCCTGTTCCGAGATCACCGAAGCATCCACAGTATCAGGTGACATTTGTGGACAGCTGGATGGGAGAGCGCACCTACGGAGGAAAAAGGGGACATGAAGGCTGTGATCTGATGGCATCGAAAGATATCCCCGGGCTCTATCCGGTTGTGAGTATGACGGATGGGGTAGTATCGGCAAAAGGCTGGCTGGAAAAGGGAGGATACCGGATCGGGATTACAGCACCGTCCGGTGCATATTTCTATTATGCACATCTGGACTCTTATGGAAGTTATCAGGAGGGGGACGAGGTGAAGGCAGGGGATATCATTGGATTTATGGGAAATACCGGATATGGTCCGGAGGGGACGAAAGGGATGTTTGCCACGCATCTGCATCTGGGGATTTATCTGTATCCGGACGGCGAAGAAACCAGCTACAATCCCTATTGGATTTTAAGACTTGCCGGGGAGAAAAAACTTTCCTGTTCTTTCTAACTATGCTATACTTAAATGATATGGAGGACGAAAGAATGATAAATTTACCAAATGAATTTGAAGAGAAGATGAAGGCACTCCTCGGAGATGAATTTGAGGATTATATAAAATGTTATGATGAGCCGAGATATTACGGACTTCGTGTGAATACAGAGAAGATTTCTGTGGAGGATTTTGTGAAGATCTGTCCGTTTGAGATCACACCGATCCCGTGGATCGACAACGGTTTTTACTATGACGGAGAAAAGATATCTCCTGCGAAGCATCCGTATTATTTTGCAGGACTTTACTACCTGCAGGAGCCGAGTGCGATGACACCGGCGAACCGTCTTCCGGTAGAACCGGGGGACCGGGTACTGGATGTCTGTGCCGCACCTGGGGGAAAGGCAACCGAGCTTGGGGCGAAGCTTCAGAACGAAGGTGTTTTGGTGGCAAATGATATCAGCAGCTCCAGAGCAAGAGGACTCTTAAAGAATCTGGAAGTTTTCGGGATCGGCAATATGCTGGTCATGAGTGAAGAACCCGGACGACTGGAACGCTATTTCAGCGGTTATTTTGACAAGATCCTGATCGATGCGCCGTGTTCGGGGGAAGGGATGTTCCGTAAGGATAAGAAGATGGTACGTGCCTGGGAAGAACATGGACCTGAATTTTTCTCGAAGCTGCAGAGAAGCATTATCACCCAGGCGGCGAGAATGTTAAAGCCGGGTGGCATGATGCTGTATTCAACCTGTACGTTTGATCCACTGGAGAATGAGGGAACGATCGAATATCTGCTTGGTGAATATCCGGAATTCGAGATTCAGGAAATTGCAGGATATGAAGGATTTGCACCGGGCATGCCGGAAGTAACCAAGTCAAAGGATCCGGATTTTGCTAAGACTGTCCGTATTTTTCCACATCATATGAAAGGGGAGGGACATTACCTCGCACTGCTGAAAAAGAGTGCGGATGCAATCTGCCTATCTTCCCCGGTCGCAGAGCAGAAAGCAAAGAAGATCCCGACAGAGCTGGAGGAATTCTTCCGTGATGTAAAGTGGGATCTGAAACCATGGAGACTGGATATCCATGGAGAGCGTGTGTACTATATGCCGGAGAATCTTCCGGAACTGAAAGGCGCAAGATTTTTAAGAAGCGGACTGCTCCTTGGCGAACTGAAGAAAAAGCGTTTTGAGCCGAGCCAGGCACTGGCGATGAACCTGAAAATGGAAGAGTACGCGCATACTTTGAACCTGTCTTCTGATGATGACCGACTGATGCGTTATCTGAAAGGTGAGACAATCGATGTGGAGGATCTGGTTCCGGCTAAGGCAAAAGGCTGGCATCTGGTCTGTACAGACGGTTTCTCGCTTGGATGGGGAAAAGTCACGAACGGAACTTTGAAGAACAAATATCTGCCTGGATGGAGGAATCAGTCCGCATGATGCGCATAGACAAATATCTTGCCGAGATGGGGCAGGGAACCAGAAGTGAAATCAAAAAGCTGATCCGCAGCGGACGTGTCATGGTTGATGGAGAGGCGGTGAAAAAACCGGAACTTAAAATCGATGAGACCACACAGAAAGTAAGTCTTGACGGAAAACAGATTGGATACGCTAAAAAAGAGTATTATATGCTCCATAAACCGGCAGGTGTCATTTCTGCAACAAAAGATGACCGTGACAAGACAGTTCTGGATCTGATCGCAGATAAAAAAAGAAATGATCTGTTCCCGGTAGGACGTCTGGATAAGGACACGGAAGGACTTCTTCTGATCACCAATGACGGAGAACTGGCACACCGCCTGCTTTCTCCGAAAAAGCATGTGGATAAGATATATTATGCGAAAATACAGGGAAAGGTAGACGAATCTGATGTGAAAGCATTTGCAGACGGAGTGGATATCGGAGACGATACGCCGGCTAAAAGCGCGGATCTCCGGATTCTGAAAAGTGGGGAAGAGTCGGAAATCGAGCTTACGATCACGGAAGGACGTTTCCATCAGGTGAAGCGGATGTTTCACGCAGTCGGAAAAGAGGTAGTCTATCTGAAGCGGCTTTCTATGGGAAGTCTTATACTGGATAAGACACTTGCAAAAGGAGAATACCGGTCACTGACCGAAGAGGAGATAAAAAAATTATGTTAGAGCATACCAAAGCTGTCATTTTTGATCTGGATGGGACCCTGGTAGATTCCATGTGGGTGTGGACAGCGATAGATGAAGATTATATCAGAAAATATCATCTGAATCCGCCGGAAGATTTTCATGAGGCAATGGAAGGAATGAGCTATACCGAGACAGCGCAGTACTTTTTGAGGATTTTTCCGGAGCTTCCGCATACGGTGGAGGAGATCAAAAAAGAATGGTATGATATGTCTGTGGATAAATATACAAAAGAGGTCACGCTGAAACCAGGGGTAAAGGCATTTCTGGAGAGGTTGAAAGAGAAAGGCATCCGGACAGGAATCGCAACCAGCAATGACCGGAAGCTGGTGGAAGAATTTTTAAAGGCAAGGCAGATCACCGATCTTTTCGATACGATCTGTACAAGCTGCGAAGTGAATAAAGGGAAACCGGCACCGGATGTTTATCTGAAGGCAGCCAAGCAGCTCGGTGCAGAGCCTTCCGCCTGCCTGGTATTTGAAGATGTTCCGATGGGAATCCTCGCCGGGAAAAATGCAGGAATGCGTGTGTGCGCGGTAGACGACTGGTTTTCACGCCCACAGGATGCGAAAAAGAGGGAGTTTGCCGATTATTTTATTCACAGCTATGAAGACATTACCAATCAGACATACGAGGTATTATAGATGAATCATGGATTTTTACCGATCAGCAGGAAAGAGATGGAAGAGCGGGGGTGGGACCATGTAGACTTTGTCTATGTAAGCGGAGATGCCTATGTAGACCACCCTTCTTTTGGACATGCGATCATCACCCGCCTTTTAGAGGCACATGGCTTCCGCGTGGGGATCATTGCACAGCCTGACTGGAAGGATAAAGAAAGTATTACAGAATTTGGAGAGCCGCGGCTTGGATTTATGGTGTCGGCGGGAAATATGGATTCCATGGTCAACCATTATTCTGTATCAAAGAAAAGACGGCAGCAGGATTCTTATACACCGGGCGGAGTGATGGGAAAGAGACCGGATTATGCAGCAGTTGTGTACGGCAATCTGATCCGTCAGACATATAAGAAGACACCAATCATTCTGGGTGGTATCGAGGCGAGTCTTAGAAGACTTGCACATTACGATTACTGGTCCAACCAGCTTAAGCGTTCCATTCTTCTGGATTCGGGTGCAGACCTGGTTTCTTATGGAATGGGCGAACGCTCGATCATTGAGATTGCAGAGGCACTGGATGCCGGATTGGATATAAAGGATATTACCTATATCGACGGAACGGTCTGTAAGGTCAAGAATCTGGACAGTGTGTATGATGCAGAGATTCTCGAACCGTATGAAGAGATGAAAAAAGATAAGCTTCTGTACGCCAAAAGCTTTTACAGACAGTACTGCAACACAGATCCATTTTCCGGAAAGCGGCTGGTTGAGCCCTATTCGGATCATCTGTATGTGGTACAGAACCCTCCGGCAAAACCGCTGACCCAGCAGGAGATGGATGATGTCTACGCACTTCCTTACATGCGGACTTACCATCCATCTTATGCGGCGGCAGGTGGAGTTCCGGCGATCCGGGAGATCAAATTCAGTCTGATCAGCAACAGGGGATGTTTTGGAGGCTGCAGTTTTTGTGCACTGACATTCCATCAGGAAAGGATCATTCAGACACGAAGTAAGGAATCACTGATCGCTGAAGCAAAGACATTTCCGGAGGACCCGGAATTCAAAGGATATATTCATGATGTGGGCGGACCGACCGCGAACTTCCGTGCACCGGCATGTAAGAAACAGTTAAAATACGGGGCATGTACGAACAAACAGTGCCTTTTTCCAAAGCCGTGTAAAAATCTGATCGCAGATCATAAAGAGTACTTAAGCATTCTCCGGGATCTCAGAAAGATACCGGGAGTCAAAAAAGTATTCATCCGTTCCGGTATCCGTTTTGACTATCTGCTGGCGGATCCGGATGACACGTTTTTCAGAGAACTGTGTCAGTATCATGTCAGCGGTCAGCTGAAAGTTGCACCGGAGCATGTAGCAGATCCGGTTCTTCAGATGATGGGCAAGCCGGAAAATGCAGTTTATGAACGTTTTACCCACAAATACGAAGAGATCAATAAAAGGCTTGGACTTAAACAGTATCTGGTTCCGTATCTGATGTCGTCCCATCCGGGTTCTACTATGAAAGAAGCGGTAAAGCTTGCCGAATACCTGCGGGATCTTGGTTATATGCCGGAGCAGGTACAGGATTTCTACCCGACACCGTCTACGATTTCCACTTGTATGTATTATACCGGTGTAGATCCGCGGACGATGAAGCCGGTGTATGTGCCGAAAAATCCGCATGAAAAAGCGATGCAGAGAGCACTGATCCAGTACCGGAATCCGAAGAATTATGATCTGGTCATGGAGGCACTGCGAATTGCAGACCGTATGGATCTGGTAGGGTTCGATGCGAAGTGTCTGATCCGTCCGAGAAAGCTGCATTCGGAAAAAACGCAGGAGAAGAATGGATACAACGGAAGAAACCATGGGGGAACTCATGGTGGCACGGATCGAAAGAGCAAAAACCCGAATGGAAATAACAAAAATCCAGGAAAGACAAACGGAAATTATAAAAATTCAAATGCAGGGCATAAGAATACAAAGCCTGCATCTACAGGAAATGGCAGAGGTGAGTCCTCGTCAAGACCGCAGAAAAAGAAATCCATCCGTAATGTACACAAACGGAAGTAGTCACAGGAGAAAGGAGAACCGCTTATGAAGATTGCGATTGTTACCGGGGCATCCTCCGGCATGGGAAAAGAATTTGTCAGACAGATTGAACGTTTTTACAGGGAGCTGGATGAAATCTGGGTGATCGCCCGCAGTGAAAAGAAGCTGGAAGAGATCAAGAAAAGCCACAAGACCTATATCCGGATCTTTGCAGGTGACATGGAAGAGGATCTGGTATACAAGCAGGTGAAAAACCGGCTGGAGAATCAGAATCCTGATATCCGTATGCTGGTCAATGCAGCAGGCTTCGGAAAGACCGGGACAGTAGAGGAGATTGCAAAGGAAGACAAGAAACTCCAGCTCCGCATGATCGACCTGAACTGTCGGGGACTGACCGAGATGACCTGTACCTGTCTGCCCTGGATGCACAAAGGGACCAGAATCATCAACCTGGCAAGCGCAGCGGCTTTTTGCCCACAGGCAAAATTCGCAGTTTATGCAGCGACAAAGGCGTATGTACTGAGCTTTTCAAGGAGCCTTGCAGCTGAACTTAAGGGAAAAGGAATCTCTGTCACAGCGGTCTGCCCGGGACCTGTGGACACTCCGTTTTTTGAAGTGTCAGGGAAGCTGCCCGGAGGCATGAAAGAGGCTGTGATGGCAGATCCGGTACAGGTTGTAAAGCAGGCGCTCATTGATGCCAAATACAAAAAAGAGGTTTCTGTATATGGCACGGCAATGAAAGGGGCAGAAGCTGCTGCTAAAGTACTTCCGCATGGAATGATCTTAAAAGCCATGTCAGTGATGGAGAAAATAACGAAGGAGTAAGCGAAAGACACGATGAAGATACAAAAAGGAGATGCAGGTTATCTGCGCAGAAGAAAACGATTATTGATACTGGAAGCCGTTGTCTCTTTTGGACTGGTTGCCGCACTGGTGATCGCCGGTTATGTAACAACAAAGACAAAGCTCAATCTGCTCACCGTGGTAGCGGTACTCGGATGTCTTCCGGCAAGTCGGATCCTGGTCAATCTGATCATGGTCATGCCGCATGATTCCATCGATGAGGCAACTGAGCTTGCAATCTCGGCTGTCACCGAAGAACTTACCATGGCATACGATCTTGTGATCACCAGTGAGAAAAAGGCAATGCCGGTAGCAGCTGTTGCAATTTACAACAATACGATCTGTGGCTATGTGCCGGTGAAAAAAGTGAATGTGGACTATGCCGCAAAGCATATCAAATCCATTATGAAGCAGAATCAGTTTGACAAGGTGGTGGTCAAGCTTTTCCATGATTACAAAGCATTTCTGACCCGAGCCGAGGGAATGAACAACATTGCTTCTGTAGAGCAGCAGGATACCAGAAAACACGAAGAGATGATCAAAGGACTCCTTCTGGACATTTCACTGTAAAAGGCAGGAGGAATTAAAAGCATGCAGAAAATAACCGTTTCGGCAAATGAAGCAGGACAGCGTCTGGACAAGCTTCTTGGGAAATATTTAAGTAAAGCGCCGATGAGCTTTGTTTACAAGATGCTGCGGAAAAAGAACATCAAGTTAAACGGGAAAAAAGCGCAGGGAAATGAAAAACTGATAAAAGGAGATCAGGTTGAAGTATTTCTCTCAGATGATACCTGGCAGAAATTCGCAGGGGCACCGGGAGCAGAAAAGAAGCTTCCGGCAGATCTTGCACGGGCAATGGAAAGCAGCATCCGCTTGTCGGTAATCTATGAGGATTCGGATATTCTGATCCTGAACAAACCATCAGGCATGCTTTCCCAGAAAGCAGCACCGTCTGACCTTTCCCTGAATGAATATATGATCGCTTATCTGCTGGAAAAAGGCGATCTGAAACCGTCTGAGCTTGCTACTTTCCGCCCATCTGTCTGTAACCGCCTGGACCGGAATACCAGTGGTCTGGTTACCGCAGGAAAAAGCCTTGCGGGATTGCAGCAGCTCAGCGAGATTTTAAGAGACAGGACCGTGAAAAAATATTATCTCACGATCGTGGATGGGGTGATAAAAGACCGTCAGAAGATCGAAGGATATCTTCTGAAAAATGAGACGACCAATCAGGTGAAAATTCTGAAAGAAGCAAAAGGCGAGGCAAAGCCGATCGCCACAGAATATATTCCGCTTGCGGATAATGGTCAGCAGACGATTCTGAAGGTGCATCTGATCACGGGACGGACCCATCAGATCCGTGCACATCTGTCTTCGACCGGTCATCCGATCATCGGGGATACCAAGTATGGTAATCCAAAGGTTAATTCTATTTTCCGAAAAAAATATGCATTAAAGTATCAGCTTTTACATGCGTGGAAAATGCAGTTTCCGAAAAGAGAGGATGCGCTTGCAAAGGTATCGGAAAAGGAGCTTACCGCACCTCTTCCGGAAGGATTTACAACCATCATAAAAGGAGAAGGATTAGAATGGGAACCTGGAATTCAAGAGGGCTAAGAGGTTCAACCCTGGAGGATTTTATTAACCGGACGAATGAACGCTATCAGCAGCAGGGACTGGCACTCATTCAGAAAATCCCGACACCGATCACTCCGGTGCGAATGGATAAAGATCACCGTCAGATCACGCTGGCTTATTTTGACCAGCGCAGTACGGTCGATTATATTGGAGCGGTACAGGGAATTCCCGTATGTTTTGACGCAAAAGAGTGCAGTATGGATACCTTTCCACTGCACAATATCCATGAACACCAGATGAACTTTATGCGGGATTTTGAAAAACAGGATGGAATTTCCTTTTTTCTTATCTATTATAGTACAAGAAACCTGCTTTATTATATGCGTTTTGAAGAAATAGAAGTGTTCTGGGAGCGGATGAAGCAGGGCGGACGGAAAAGCGTACGCTTTGAAGAACTGGATGAGGAATATTTTATGCAGCTAAAGCAGGGCGTGTTCGTTCCGTATCTGGAGCTGCTCCAGAAGGATCTGGATCAGCGGGAAGAAAGATAAGAAGCAGGGAAAGAGATTAACAGGATAGAACTTCTGAGTATGCAGGCTTGACAAGCCGCTTCAAAGTTCGTATAATACAACAAGGTCACGTTTTAATATGGTAGCATACTAAAGTGACAAATAAACAAAAAGAGGAGTTACAATCTATGGAGCAGTTATTACATACACCCGAAGGGGTCCGAGACATTTATCATGAAGAATGCGCCAAAAAGCTGACACTTCAGAACCGACTTCATAAGACTCTGCATTTGTACGGATATCATGATATCCAGACTCCTATGTATGAATATTTTGATGTATTCAGAAAAGAGATCGGAACCATTCCTTCAAGGGAATTATATAAATTTTTTGACAGAGACGGCAACACACTGGTGTTAAGACCGGATATCACTCCGCAGATCGCGCGTGCGTCGGCAACTTTATTTAAGGATGATGAGTTCCCGGCAAGGCTTTGCTATGTGGGGAACACATTTATCAATCATTCCAGTTATCAGGGACGATTAAAGGAAAGTACCCAGATGGGTGCGGAGATGATCGGATTGGATGCGGCGGACGCTGATGCGGAGATGCTGGCACTTGTCATTGACTGTCTGAAGAATGCCGGACTGGAAGAATTTCAGATCAGCGTAGGAAATGTAGACTTTTTCCAGAGCCTGATCGAGGAATCTGAGATTGATGATGAGACAGAAGAACGTCTGCGTGAGCTGATCAATAACCGGAACTTTTTCGGTGCAGACGAACTATTAGAAGAGGCCGATGCAAAACCGGTGTCAAGAAAAGCATTTTCCGCACTTTCTGAGATGGTCGGCGGTGTGGAGATCCTGGAAGAGGCGAAAAAGGTAGCGCCAAGCAAAAAAGCGATGAAAGCGATCCGTCGTCTCGAAAAAATCTACGCGATCTTATCTGTCTACAAAATGGAGCAGTACATTACGTTTGATCTGAGCATGAGCGGAATTTACGGATATTATACCGGCATTATCTTCCGGGGATACACTTTTGGAACTGGGGATGCCATTGTAAAAGGCGGACGTTATGACCACCTGGTTGAAAAGTTTGGAAAAGCAGAGCCGGCGATCGGTTTTGCGATCGTAGTAGATGAACTGATGAGCGCACTTTCCCGCCAGAGGATCCAGATCTCAAGTGGCGAGAAGAGTACCCTGATCTTATATGATAAAGAACGGTTAAAGGATGCGATCCAGCTTGCCATGGAATTCAGAGGGAAGGACAAGAATACCCAGATCCTTCAGAAAGCATCGGATAAGTCGCTGGAATTCTATGTGGATTATGGAAAACGCAGTCTTGCAGGAAGCATGCTGTATCTTCGCAGCAAAGGAGATGTGCAGATGGTGAATCTGATGACCGGCGAAGAGAAAATAGTAGAGTAGGGGTGAGACGATGAAAGACACAAGATATTTGACATTTGCGCTCTGTAAGGGGCGGCTCGCAAAACAGACACTGGAGCTTCTGGAAGAACTGGGGATCACCTGTGAGGAAATGAAGGATAAAGATTCCAGAAAGCTGATTTTTGTAAATGAAGAATTAAAACTCAAATTTTTCTTATCGAAGGGACCGGATGTACCGACCTATGTAGAATATGGTGCGGCGGACATCGGCGTGGTCGGAAAAGACACGATCCTGGAAGCGGGAAAGAAGGTACATGAGGTACTGGATCTTGGTTTTGGTAAATGCAGGATGTGCGTATGCGGACCGGCAGATGCGAAAAAATATCTGGAGAATCACGAACTTATCCGCGTGGCAACAAAATATCCTAATATTGCAAAGGATTATTTTTATAATACCAGACACCAGACGGTAGAGATTATCAAATTGAACGGTTCGATTGAACTTGCACCGATCGTTGGTCTTTCAGAGGTGATCGTGGATATCGTGGAAACCGGATCCACCCTGAAGGAGAACGGACTTGTAGTTCTCGATGAGGTTTGCCCGTTGTCAGCACGTATGATCGTAAACCCGGTCAGCATGCGTCTGGAAAATGACCGGATCAAGGAACTTCTATATAAACTCAGAAGTATATTAAAAAGGGAGGCTTAATGCACATGAGAATACAAAAGCTGAACAGCGATACAAAGAAAAATCTGCTGGAAGATCTGCTGAAAAGAAGTCCGAACAATTACGGACAGTATGAGGCAAGCGTAAAAGAAATCTTAGATAAAGTAAAAGAAGAAAAGGATGCGGCGGTTTTTGCATACACTGCCAGATTTGACGGGGCAGAGCTTACTGCCGATACGATCGAAGTCACAGAAGCAGAAATTGAAGAAGCATATGCGCAGGTTGATGAGACACTTCTTGCAGTCATCCGCAAAGCAAAAGACAATATCGAAAGCTATCATGCAAAACAGCGTCAGAACAGCTGGTTTGACAGTAAACCGGACGGAACCATTCTTGGACAGAAGATTACTCCGCTTCACAGAGTCGGCGTGTATGTGCCGGGTGGAAAAGCAGTCTATCCGTCTTCCGTACTGATGAACGTGATGCCGGCAAAGGTTGCCGGTGTGGATGAGATCATCATGGTAACGCCTCCTGGAAAAAATGGAAAAGTAAGTCCGAACACACTGGTTGCAGCCAAAGAGGCCGGTGTGGATAAGATTTATAAGGTCGGTGGTGCACAGGCAATTGCAGCCCTTGCTTATGGAACAGAGAGCATCCCGAAGGTCGATAAGATCGTAGGACCTGGAAATATTTATGTAGCACTTGCAAAGAAAGCAGTTTACGGTCATGTCAGCATTGATTCTATTGCAGGACCAAGTGAAATCCTGGTTGTGGCAGATGAGACAGCCAATCCGAGATATGTTGCGGCAGACCTGCTTTCCCAGGCAGAGCATGATGAGCTCGCCTCTGCAATTCTTGTTACGACAAGTGAAAAGCTGGCACATGAGGTATCTGATCAGGTAGATGGCTTCTTAAAAGAACTTTCAAGAGCAGAGATCATATCCAAATCTCTGGATAATTACGGATATATCCTGCTTGCAGATACTATGGAAGATGTGATCGACGTGGCAAATGAGATCGCATCCGAGCATCTGGAGATCCAGACAAAGAATCCGTTTGAAGTGATGACCAAGATCCGCAATGCAGGTGCAATCTTTATCGGAGAATATGCAAGCGAGCCGCTGGGCGATTATTTCGCCGGACCAAACCATATCCTTCCGACCAACGGGACCGCTAAATTCTTCTCACCACTTTCTGTAGATGATTTCATCAAGAAATCCAGCATCATCTCTTATTCAAGAGAGGCACTGCAGAAGGTACATAAGGATATCGAAAGCTTTGCAAAAGCGGAACAGCTGACAGCACATGCCAATTCGATCCATGTACGTTTTGAAGAGGAGGACTAAAAGATGGAGAGCAGAGTTGCATCCTGCAGTCGTGTGACAAAAGAGACACAGATCGAGATGACACTGAATCTGGACGGAACGGGAAAGACTGATATTTCTACCGGCATCGGTTTCTTTGACCATATGCTTTCCGGTTTTGCAAGACATGGACTTTTTGATCTGACCGTCAAAGTTACCGGAGATCTGGAGGTAGACAGCCACCACACGATCGAGGATACCGGAATCGTGCTGGGACAGACCATTGCAAAAGCACTGGGAGATAAAAAAGGAATCAAGCGGTATGGACATTTTATGCTTCCGATGGATGAGGTACTGGTGCTTTCGGCAATCGACCTTTCCGGAAGACCATATCTGAATTTTGACGCCACATTTACCTGTGATAAATTAGGAGAACTGGACACGGAGATGGTAAAAGAATTTTTCTATGCTGTTTCCTACAGCGGTGCGATGAACCTGCACCTGAAAGTCCTGGATGGCGGCAACAACCATCATATGGTAGAGGCGTTATTTAAAGCATTTGGAAAAGCGCTTGATATGGCTGTATCCGAAGAACCACGGATGAAAGAAGTGTGGTCTACAAAAGGCAGTCTGTAAAAAGATAAAAGGAGTTTCTCGTATGAGTTATAAAAGATTGATTCCCTGCATTTTTATTCTTGGAGGGAAGGCGGTAAAATGGTTTGATGACCCGACAGTTGTATCTGAAGATGTGATCGCGCTGGCAAAAGAGTACAGCGATAACGGGGCGGATGAACTTCTGGTATTTGACCTGTCAAGCACGGATCAGGATCATGATGAGTCCATTGAACTGATGAAAAAGATCAACCGCGTGATCCGGATCCCGATGGTTGCCGGAGGAAATGTAAAGCGGCAGGAGGATGTGAAGAAAATCCTCTACACCGGTGCAAAGCGTGCCATGCTGAATTTTTCAAAGCCGGATTCACAGAAACTGATCGAAGAGGTGGCAAAGCGGTTTGGAAAAGAGAAAATCGCGGTGTCACTGAATGACTTTGATGCATTATTTAAGCAGCAGCATCTGATCCAGACTTACAGTAGCCAGATCGTATTTATGCACCGTCTGGATCTGAATTCCGTTGTAAATATTACGGATATTCCATGTGTGGTTGTGACGGATACACTAGAAAAGGAAGAGCTTTTTAAAATCCTGGAATGCCCGGGCGTGAAAGGTCTTTCCGGAATGTATGTGAGTCAGAGAGAAATCAATTGTGCTGATTTCAAAGAAGAGTGCAGCCAGAAAGGGATCCGTATGACTTCCTTTGAGAGTCTGATGGATTTTTCCGAATTTAAATTAAATTCCGACGGATTGCTTCCGGTTGTCACACAGCATTATAAGACGTCCGAAGTGCTGATGGTGGCATACATGAATCAGGAAGCATTTGAAAAAACGGTGAAAACCGGACGGATGACTTATTTCAGCCGGAGCAGACAGAGTCTCTGGACAAAAGGCGAGACATCCGGACATTTTCAGTATGTCAAATCCCTGACCATCGACTGTGACAAAGATACCCTGCTTGCAAAAGTCGATCAGGTAGGAGCGGCATGTCATACCGGCAATCCGACCTGCTTCTTCCAGCCAATCGTAGGGGATCAGTATGAAGAAATCAATACGCAGCAGGTGTTTGAGAGCGTGTATCATACGATCATGGACCGCAAAGAGCATCCAAAGGAAGGCTCTTACACGAACTATCTGTTTGAAAAAGGTATTGACAAAATTCTGAAGAAGGTTGGAGAAGAAGCTGCTGAGATCATCATTGCGGCGAAGAATCCGAACCAGGAAGAAGTCAAATATGAGATGTGTGATTTTCTGTATCATATGATGGTGCTGATGGCAGAACGCGGGATCACCTGGGATGACATCATGGAAGAGATGGCAAAACGGTAAAAATTGCATATGTGAAAAGATGTGGGACATATACTGAGGTAGAGGTATATGTCCTTTTTGTTTGTCAGAAATTGGGAAAGAACTTTCTGGTAAATGAAAGGAACTATCTGCCAAAGATGCGCACTCGCGCAAAGAAGAAGAATGTCGCAAGCGACTGCGTTCGGCGTAGAATGTGTCGAGGCATATTTATTGTAATTGGACGTTCTATCATAGAAGGGAGAGATTGGAATGAACGAATCACAGGAACGCCGCGAGGAGTTGCTTAGGATGTCACGTCAAAAGTGGGGAAAAGGCAGCATCCCGGCGGTGCATCCAAGATATCAGCATGTATACAGGGGATTATATGGAGAACATTCTTCAGAAGGAAATGGCGGAAACAGTTTCTTTGCGCGGATGTTTATCAGTTTCCTAATCTTTGGGATGTTTGTGGCGGCAGATTATACAGGGGAGAAGATCTGGAAATATACGCCCTCGCAGATCGTGTCACAGATTGAGTATCAGCCGGATATTATAGGTGGGAACTGGTAAGAGAAGATAGGAAAACAAGAATAAATGACTTGACGAAGAAATTCCCCACAAAACGAGATCCTTCGAGATTGTTTTCAAACAAATCAGAACTTATACTTATATACTAAACACAGAAAAACGAAGGAGGAAAAAAGGTATGTCAGTAAGAAATGTAGCAAAAGCGGATGCGGTTCTGAAAAATTTCTGGAAAGACAACGCCCGTTTTGCGGATTTGTTCAATGCGGTTTTGTTTGACGGGGAACAAAAACTGCGCCCAGAAGATCTGAAAGAAGCAGATGTGGATCTGTCATCAATCCTGAAATTCAACGGATATGTGGAAACGATTCAGAGATTGAGAGATGTGGTAAAGAAAACGGCTTACGGAATGGATTTTGTAATCTGGGGAATTGAGAACCAGCAGAAAATTCATTATGCAATGCCACTAAGACACATGATTGAGGATGCACTTTCGTATTTAAAGGAGTATAATGAAATTGCAAAGAAGAACATGGAAGAAAAGGACACATCAACAAAAGAGGAATTCTTGTCAAAGTTCAAAAAAACAGATCGTTTGCATCCAGTAATTACACTTTGTATCTACTATGGAGAAAAAGAATGGGATGGAGCAGTCAGCCTGAAAGAAATGTTGGAACTTCCGGATTACATGGAACATCTTGTGCCGGATTATAAGATGAACCTAATACAGTTGAAGGACAGCGAAGGATTGCATTTCAAAAATAAAGATGTCCAGACAATATTTGAGCTAAGCCGGTTGATTTATCAGAAAAAATATGGCAAAATTACAAGTATCTACAAGAGCAAGGAAATAACAAGTGAGCTTGGAATTGTGATCGGAGCGATTACAGAATCACAGCAATTGATAAATTACGCGGCAGAAATGGAAATAGGAGGAGGTCAGTTTAATATGTGTAGAGCATTAGAAGCATTGGTAGAATCTGGAATCGAGGAAGGCAGATTAAAAACACTAACCGAAATGGTAGAAAAGAAATTAGCCAAAAATAAAACCCCAGACGTGATAGCGGATGAATTAGAGACAGAAATTTCAGTGGTTGAAAAAATCATTGAAAACATCAAAAAGAATGCATAACCACTAAATGCAGGAATCAAAGATGGAAAACTGATTATATGAGAAAAGGTAAGTTTGAAACAGAACTTATCTTTTTTTATGCCGTGTGTCCAGCAAAGCTAGAAGCAGGGCTTCTGGGACTTCAGATGCAGAAAAATGGAAAGCAGTTCTAAGGCGAAGACAGACTCATAGAAAAAGGTGTAGAAAATACAATCCGCAATATCGGAGAGCTTGCAAAGAAGGGAATGCGTGAAACGGATAAGACGATCACCCAGATCATGACAAGTTAACATATTGACAAAGTAATATGAACAGGAACCATAAATGTAGAAATTGTATATTTCTGGTAAAAAATTCACCACATATGGTTAAATTTGTGATATAATTAAAAATAATTAGATCAAAAACATATGAAACATAGAAATTTAATGTTTATTGTGTTTTATTAATGTAATTGTTAATGCAACGAAGACTTTTTGTAACTTCAAAAATTAACTTACAACTTATAGTCTATTTACGAGAGGAGGATCAATTATTGAAGTTTAGGAACAAATTTGTAGCAAAAAGGATCGGGACAAAGACACTGGCAAGTCTTCTGGCATTTGGAATGGCTCTTGGTTCGCCAATGGCGGTATTTGCCGATGATGGAGAAACGGCCGTTGTAGCAGAGAATACAGTGCAGGCAAAAAAGACAGATGGATCGGAAGTATTTGTGAGTGTATCTGATTATGTACGGGGAATGATGGAAAGCGGAGCAGTCAGGCTGAATGATGAAACCGGCTATCTGGAAGATACCTCGACTGGTCAGAAAGTAGATCCGGAGACAGGCGAACGCCTGACAGAGACACCGGATGTTCCGGAGACACCAGCCATGCCGGACAACCCTGGAAATGAAGAAAATCCAGAGACACCGGGAACCCCGGAAAATCCAGACACTCCAGAGGCTCCAGAAAAACCGGATACTCCGGAAAATCCAGAGACACCAGAAAAACCAGACACTCCGGAGACTCCAGAGACACCAGAAAAACCAGACACTCCGGAAAATCCAGGGACTCCAGAAAAACCAGATACTCCGGAAAATCCAGAGACACCGGATGTACCGGGAGATACAGACAAACCGGAAAGTCCGGATAGCCCGGATTCCGGCAAATCCGATTCCACTGATCCGGTTCAGACACCGGATACCGATAAGGCAGATACTTCCGATGACAGGAAAGATACAAAGACCGATCCGATTCCGGGAAGTGAGATCGACCATACACAGGAGATCAGCAAAGCAGAAGAAGCAGCCGGTCAGACCGAATCAAAAACTGCAGTCAGTAATTCAGAACTGATCAGCCGTCAGCAGATCGTGAAGCAGCCGGAGATGGTAGAGGATTTCCGTTTCTGGACTGTGGCAAGAAAATATGCATTTGCCAGAACAGCAATCAATATACGGGAGGAAATTCCGGAAGCTGCAGATGGCAGGGCAGATACTTCCGAAGAAGCCAAAAAAGCAGAGCTTGAAGCGGCAAAAAAAGATGCAAAAGAGCTGAAAGCCGGATTCGATATAGAGAATCAAAAATACAACACGAAAAAAGTGAAACGTACAAAAACGGCAAAAAGCATAAAGAAATCTACGCAGATCAAACTGACCGGACTCAACATTTTTTCATCAGCGAAATTAAAGACAGAGGCACCGAATCAGACCAATCTGAAAGCTGGAAAAAGAGCCGAAGCAGCAAGACAGGCTGAGAAGGATCTGCAGAAGCAGAAAGAAGAACAGGCTGCAAAAGTGACTGCTGATCTGGCAGCACAGCAGATGGAAGAAAAGGTCCGCTCGGTCGGAACGATTTCGCAGGACGGGCTTCTTTATATTTTGAAAGAAGAGGACAATGGCTGGCTGTATGTGGAATCCGGTAATGTCAGAGGATTTGTAAAGGCGTCTGAAGTTTATACGGAAGATGCGGCGCAGGAACTTCTGGATGTCTATCAGACACAGGCCAGGTTTAAAACTTCCAAAGAGAACAAAGACTATACCGGAATCGAAGGAACCGCAAAGACGGCACAGGCACTGGTAGATGCAAAAGATAATCAGGCATATACCTATCTCCGTGCGACGGTGAACCAGACGGTTGCAGATAAAGAACCGGCACTGGTAAGCGATCAGGTAGATACCGATAAAAAAGGGATCCTGGATATTCAGGAAGAGAAGAATGCGGATTCCAGAGTTGTCGGAACAATGACAGCAGGAGAGCTCTGCTACATTCTTGCAGATGAAGATTCAGACTGGGTTTATGTAGAATCCGGAGATGTCAGAGGTTTTGCGGAAAAGAAGTATTTGAAATCAGATGCTGAAACCAAAGCACAGGTGAAAACAAGAGGAGCTGATGCCTATTCGGTAGCAGATGAAAACATGGATCCGGAAGATAATCAGGCTCTTTATTATACGCTGACTTCTGCAAAAGAAGGAACGCCGAGTGGTGAGATCCGCCAGTCAATGATTGAATATGCATCCCAGTTTGTCGGTAATCCTTATGTGTGGGGCGGAACCAGTCTGACAAACGGGGCAGACTGTTCCGGATTTGTACAGCAGATATACAAGGCTTACGGATATGATCTTCCGCGTGTTGCCGAGGATCAGAGCCAGTATGGAACCAAGATTCCAGTAGAAGACGCACAGCCGGGAGACCTGATCTTCTATGCAAAGAACGGTTATGTATATCATGTTGTGATGTATGCCGGAGATGGAAAGACGATCGAAGCTGCAAATGAAGATGCAGGAATCATTTACGGAACTGTTTATAACAAAGATGCAGTATGGGCAACCCGGATTTTGGACGATCATTATACTGTCGCAGGTGGCGGAATCGGAACAGTCAATGCGACAGAAGAGATGTACGGCGCAGATCTTGGCAATTTTACGATTACCTATTACTGTGCATGTGAAATCTGCTGTAACAAAGCAGACGGGATCACAGCAACCGGAACTCCGGTCATTGAGGGACAGACCATTGCGGTGGATCCGAGTGTGATCCCTTACGGAACAAAAGTCATCATCGGCGGACATGTATTTACTGCTGAAGACTGTGGTGGTGCGATCAAGAAAAACCACATTGATGTCTATGTAAACAGCCATGAAGAAGCACTTGCTCTCGGCGTGACGAATGAAGAAGTTTATCTGGTTAAATAAAAATTAAGCGAAGGATAATTTGTTCTTCCGGAGTTTATCTAAAGCAATAAAAACAGGGAAATGTCCTGACGTAAAATATGTCAGGGCATTTTCTTTTTTTTGTTAGGGCAAAGCCCTGTTTGCCATTGTGGAGTTTTTCGCTGATCCGAAAAACGGAACTTTGGAAAACAAATAAACCACCTGCTATGCAGGTGAGTCAGCATTGCTTCAGCTTACAGAAAA